>OLGF01001695.1_pt1 | contig 22891 bp, 7 predicted proteins | sample 1604971 | NCBI WGS metagenome assembly OLGF01 (sample SAMEA3888902, study PRJEB22519) | human gut metagenome | biome: human gut; feature: human-associated habitat; material: faeces | place: Denmark | collected 2011 | reverse complement strand
TTATGTGTAGTACTATATTTAGGAAAAAATGTAGTGCTAGAAATAGCCTGTTTTTCTTGTTGTTTAAAAATTCTTTCAGAGAAAGAATTTTTATTACAACGAGATTATGCAAATTATACAGAATTTCTTTGCAATTACCATTGCTTAGAAATTCTAGTAATGTGCTTTTTGAGCTATAAAAAAATAATTAAAAGAAGTTACACCAACTTGAAACTGCTAAATAAATTAGAAAAGCAAGGAGGTGTAGCGTAATGAAAAAGTTTAACTTTAGCAAAAAACATAAAGATAATAATTTAGGATTGAATAATAAAGAGCATAACAAAAATGAAATAAGAAATAAAAACTCGCGAAAAGAAAAATTAAAAACGAGAGTTAGCAATATAGAAATAAAGCCACAATTTTTAGTAATAGGGTTAGTAGTAATAATAACAGTAATAAGTTTAATATATTTCATATTTTTAAAATATAGCCCAGTAATGAACTTTAAATATGAAGGATATGCAGTAAGTGGGAAAGAAATAACAGAGAACTTAGCAGGAGAAGGTAAAAGTAATGCAGATAAAGAAAAAAATGCTAATCAAGTAATAGAACTAAAAAACATGGAATTAGTAAAAATAGGAGAAGAAGAAACAATATTTAAAAAACTTAATAAGTATTATGTAGGAAATAAGGAAAAGAAAGAGATAGACTTAAATTATCCAATATATATAAATGATAAAAGTACAATATATAATTTAAGTCAAGATATAACACTAATAAGCCAAGAATTTGAAGAAGTAGCAGGATACCCAAACATAAGTATATCAGATGGAAAAGTATATAATGGAAATAGCTTAGAAAGAGCAGACGGGAAAGAATATATATTTGCTAAAACAAAAGATAATATATACATAAATTTAAAAGAAATGAAAATAGAATCAGTGGCCAATGAATATGTAATTCCAATAAATAGTTTTATAGCATTTGAAGAAGATGTAATAAGATATTATAGTGCCGAAGATGATACCTTAACATTTAAAGAAATAAATGATGTAGACTATAGTTCACAAGTAAGCATAAAAGATATGGAAAATAAAGAAGATACACAATTAGTGGAAAAACAATGTAGTTATGAAGAGTTATTAACAAAGTTAGAAATAATAGAAAATGCGAAAAATGATGTAGAAAATTCGCAAGAGAAAATAGAGAAAGAAGAGACGTTTAACGAAGAAGAGCAAATGGATGAAAAAGAAGAAAATAAAGAAGAAGTAACAGAGCCAATAGAGCCAGAAAACAGTGAAGAAATACAAGATAATACAGAATTTGTAAAACCGGAAGTAACAGCAGAAGAGTTTGAGGCAGAAGTATATTCCGCAAAAAGTAGATTATACATAAAAGATCCAGCAGGAAGAATAATAGAAGCGCCAACATTTGAAATATATAAAGATGGAAAAATATATTTAAGGAGAATATTTAAAGCTTCAGGAGAGATACAAATAACAGGATTGGTGCCAGATACAGAATACGAAATAGTAGGTAAATATATATATTTAAATGAAGAAAATAAAAAAATAGAAAACACATTTTTTAAAGGAACAATAAAAACAAAAGGATATGAGGCATTAGGAGCAATAACATTAAGTAAAGAAGAAGGAGAAATATTTAGTAACAAAATCCAGATAAAAAACTTAAAGATAACATCAGATATAAATGCAGAGGAAGTAAAAGGAATAAACCAAGTAGAGATAGAAACAGGGGAAATAAAAACAGTAATAAAAAATGATAAAGTAAATGAACTATTACAAGGAAAAGAAGTAACAATAGAAAGTTCTGAAGGCTTAAAGTCAAATGCTAAAGTTGGTTATAAAATAAGATTTTATGATAAAAATGGAAAAGAACTAAAAGTAGAAAATAATGAAGGAAAAAGCAAAACGTCAAAACAAAAACCAACAGTAAGAGTATCAATAAAAGAACAGGATATAGTAAGTGTAACATTAGGATTAAGGTTAACAAATAAAGATAAAGTTAAATTAGAAAATTACAAATATGTTGTAACAAAACCAAATGGAGAAATAGTAAAAGAAGAAAGATTATCAGAAAATGAAAGAGAAATAAAACTAGAAGACTTAGACCAAAACCAATATTATAAAATAACAATATATGCAGATTTCAACTTAAATGATAATAAAGGAATTACAGAAAAAGAAGAAATAGGAAATTTAGTATTTGCAACAAAGCCAATAGCAACATTGGGTTCATTAGAATTGAAGGTAGAAAACAAAGAAACAACAAATAAAAGTGCAAAGATAGAATATAGAATAGACGAAGAGAGAACAGATAAAAGATTAATACAAATATTAAATGAGCTAACAATAAAGATAGTAGAAGCTTCAGAAAATTCTGAAAACAATACAAATGAAAATAAAGACAACAAAGATGCAGAAATAAAAGAAGAAAGCAGTAGCAAGACTGGAAGCACAGAACATAAAAACACAGAAGAAGTAGTATATACTAACACACTAGCAGGAGAAGAAATAGAAAAATTAAAACTAGGAGAAACAAAAGAAATAAATTACGAACCACTAAAATCAAATACAATATATAAAATAGAAATAACAGGAAACGTAGAATTAGGAAATACAAAAGAAGAAATACCAGTAACATATACATACAATAGATTTATAACACTAAAAATACCGGCAAAAGTAGAAATAAAGAATCAATTTGTAACAGGAAATTTAATAGATCTAGACGTAAAAGTAGAAGATAAAGACAACTCAGTACTAAATAATAAAGTAAGAGTGGAATTAAGAGATGAAAAAAACAATTTAATAGACTTACAAGAAATAGAAACAAACAAAGAATATGTAAGAAAAACATATGAAAAATTAGAAGAAAATAAGACATATACATTAAGTTTTTACGCAGACCAATATAACGAAGGAAGTACAGACGAAACTTACGAAATAAATTATTTAATAAAAAGAATAGAAATACTAACAGAACCAGGAATAAGTGGAGAAATAGGCTTAACAGAGTTAAGCAGAAAAGCAACAGGAAAAAACTTGGTGGATGTAAATTCAAAGGTAAAATGGTATTCAGATGGATTTAATTACAGCATATATGGAAAAGAATACAATAAAGAAGAAAATTCTTTAAGATTATATGCAGGGAATAGTGGACAGAGTCAAACATATTTTTATGATCTTTCAGAATACATTGGTAAGGAAATAACAATATCATTTGAAGGAAAAATAGAAGGTCAACTAGATACAGTAAGATTAGTAAATGGAGATATAGGAAGATATATAGAGATAAAGGATAATTTTTCAAATGAATATGTTTCATATAAAAAGACATTGATAGTGCAAGAATCAGGATATGTGGGTTTTTATATAAAATCAAAAAATACAATCAACGATGCTAATTTCTATGTAAAAAGTTTACAAATAGAATTAGGGAGACAGAAAACTTCATATGAAGATTATAAATATAAATTAACTAGTAGTTTTAATATTAATTTAATGGATAAAAGAAATGAAATAGATTCTAATTCGTATTGTATAAAATTATATGAAAATGATGAATTAATAAAAGAAGAGACATATGAAGAACTTATAGAAGATAATATAGTAATAGATTCTAAAAAAAATTATCAAGTAAATGAAAATAAAAATTATAAAGTCGAATTAACAGTAAAAGTAAAGAATAGAGAGTATATACTAAATTTTTTGGAATTTAATACGAACAATTCAGAAGAAATTAAAGGAATATATAGCATAGAGGATTATTTAAAAATTCAGCCGGAAGGGAAATATATAGTATTAAATAACTTAGATACTACTGAAATATATAATAAATCATATAGGCTAGAATTTATGGGTGAAATAGATTTTAATGGTAAAAGTGTATTACATGAGTTACAGAATAGCAATAGTTGTTTATTTAAAACAATAGGAAAGAGAGGAACAATAAAAAATATTGTAATAAATATAAAATTACCTAATAAAGGAATATACACTTATAGTACAGGGGCTTTATTTGATAATAATTATGGTACAATTCAAAATATAGAAATGAATCTTATAGAGTCATATAATGTAGAAAATAGAGATTTAAATTTATTAGGTGGAGTGAATTTTGGACTTATAGAGAACTTTGTTATTAATATTCAGAAAAAACTATATGGTAGCAGAAATATTAATATAGGGGTAGAAGAAAACTTTGGAAAAATAAAAAATGGATATATTTATGGAGAAGGAATAGAATTAACATCAATATACCAAGAAGGACAGGTAAAACTAGTTGCGGGTCTTACTAGATCGAATAAAGGAACTATTAAAAATGTATATACAAATTTTTCTATTACTAATAAAACAGAAGAAGAAATAAAAAATTATGCAGGAAATATAGCAGTATATAATTATGGAAATATACAAAATATATATTCTACGCAACTAGGAGACTTATTATATGGTCCAAGCATAGGTATAAAATCTAGTGGAAAAATTCAGAATGCATATTATTTTGCAAATAAGCCATTACTAGATGTAAGTGAAATCTTTACTAGTAGATTAGCATTACATGATACAAATTTTCAATTACAAGTATTAAATGAGGAAAATAAATTTGAAATTTATAATACAGTAGAAAAAGGATATTTTCCGCATATAGTAATGCCCGAATGTATGCCAAGTCAAGATTATATAAAATTACCGGAAGTTACAGACAAAGACTTAATAGATATATTGTCTACTAATATAATAGAGTTGAATAATGACAGTGCGAAAGTAGAAGTTATAGTAAATAATATAGCGGGAGAAGATATACAAAATATCAAAATAAAAAATATGAGTACAAAGATATTAAGTCAAGAATATAAAAATGGTAAAACTAAACTAATAGTACTATTAGATAAACCAGTTGTATATACTTCAAATTATTCTATTCAAAGTATAACATCAAAAGGTGCTTACAATAGACCATATACGAGAAATTATGCAGATAATGAAAGAAATATAAAAATAGATTTTTATAGAGAAATTTATAATTTAGAAGACTGGAAACAAATATCAAAGCTACCAAATGAAAATTACAAATTAATGGAAAATTTAGACTGTAAAAATTCTGGAAATGAAATATCAATTAAAAGTTTCAAAGGTAAAATAGATGGAAATGGTAAAGAGATAAAAAACTATAATTCTAATTTGGGATTGTTTGAGAATTTAGTTGGAGAAATTAAAAATATATTTATAACAAATGTAGATTTAAAAGTAGATGGTAGAAATAATTATATTTCATTAATAGGAACAGGTAATAAGGCTATATTAAATAATATTCATATTAGAGATGTAAAGATTACAATAAATAATAAAGTTAATAATCTTTGTATAGGTGGAATAGGTGCAAATATATCAAATTCAAATATAACAAATTGTTCTGTATCAGGTATAAATATAGAAAGTGATAAAGAAATAAAGAAAATGTATATAGGAGGAATAGTGGGAAAAGGCTCCTACAATATATTAGAAAATAATTATGTGCAAAATATAGAAATAACGATTACGAATGCTGATGAATTAAAACTAGGAGGTATAATAGGTGAAGAAGCTACAGATATATCCATAATAAAGAACTGCTATGCAATTGGAAATATAAATATAGAAAAAGGGAATGTAGGAGGAATTGCTGGAGAAAGTGGAGCGAGAATAGAAAATACGTTTTCTATGGTAGATATAAATTCAATGTCAGATAATGCAGGAGGAATTGTAGGTTATGATAAAACAAATAGAGAAAACATGTCACTTGTTTCAAATAATTTTGTGATTGGAAATGTATATTCTAGTAAAGAAAGCAAACAAGTAGGAAGAATAGTAGGAAAAAGTATTACAGACAATTTTAATAATTATGTTTACGAATATCAAAAACTAGATGGTGAGTATCCAAAAAAGTTAAAAGAAATTATAAGAAAAAAAGAACTAAAAGAAAAGAATATATATGTAGAAAAGCTAAATTGGAAAGATACATATAACTATGATGAATATGAAATAGGAAGATTACCTAAAATTATAAATACTTTAACAAATGAGATTTTACCGAACCAAAATAATTATTATTTAAAAAGCGAAGAAAAATTTGTGATAAGCAATATAGAAACTGCTAAAATTAATTCAAATACAGTTCAGTTAAGACTAGACATAGTAAATCCAAAACAATATGAGATAGTAGATGTAAAAATAGAAAATATGAATGTTAAAGTTCAAAATATAAAAATAGAGAATAATAAAACATATATAAATTTAACTGCAGAGGCATATAAATTTTATGATAATTATAAAATTTCTAAAATTATATACAGAAAGGAAAATAAACAGGAAGAAGAAACTTTTGAGAAATTAGTACCGCTACTATTGTATAAAGAAATTTATACATATGAAGATTGGCAGGATATAGAAGGAGAATATCAAAATTATAAGTTAATGAATGATATAGATTTTAGTGGAAAAGAAAACATAAAAACAAATATTTCAATAGGGAGATTAGAATCAGATGGAGATAAACATACACTAAAGAATATATGTATTGATGATGAGTGCCTAATAAGTGATATTCAAACAAACATAAAGAACATAGTTTTTGAAAATATAACAATAGAGAAAGATAAAGATGCTCAAGGAGAAGATTTAGGAATAATATTATATAATTATGGATTAATAAATAATGTAGAATTTAAAAATATAAGAATAACAGCACCTAAATATTATGAAGTTGGTTGTATTGCAAATAACAATGGAAACGAAATATCAGACGTTGATATGGAAGATATAGAAATAGAAGCTGAAGGAACGATTGGTGGACTTTCAGGCGTTTTAAATTTGAATATATTAAAGAATATTACTGGAAATAACATAAGAATAAATGCGACTCAAAGTAATATAGGTGGTTTTTTTGGAACAACTATAAATGATTTAGATACAAAAAAACGTGAAATAGACAATATAAGAGCACAAGGACTTAAAATATATGGGAAAGATTTTGTGGGAGGTATTGTTGGATATGGTACATGCTTAAGAAATGTGATGGTTACGGATTCTTATATAGAAGGAGCTGAATTTGTAGGTGGATTAGCTGGTAATCATTCTTATTTTGTCAATAGTGAAAACAACACAATAAAAAATAGTACTATAAAAGGAAGTGAAAACTATATAGGAGGGATTGCAGGTAATTATGGTGGTGGACAGAAAAATTCTGTTGAGAATTGTGAAATACTTGCAACAGCAAATTCAACGTATATTGGAGGAGCTTTTGGTTTAGGATATAATTCAATACATAGGACAATAGTATATAATACTACCATAAATTCAGATGGAAGCTACATAGGAGGAATTGTAGGAAGTGCTCAGAATATAAATCTTAATGAAGCAAGTGGAACTAATATTACGATTAAAGGGATGTCAAATATAGGAGGAATTGCTGGAACTACAGGTATTTTTAGTACAATACAAAATTCATACAACAATACAAATATTACAGCGAAAGGTTATAATATAGGTGGAATTGTAGGAGATTATGATAATAAATTTACATCCTCTACAAATATTAATAATTTGTACAATAATGGAGTATTTGGAGCAAGATTAAAAGGAAAAAGTAATGTTGGAGGGATAATAGGTAAAGCAGAAAAAGAATTATATATAGGCGAAAACGCAGTGTTACAGCAAAATTATGTACAAGCAGAATTAATGAGTGAAGATATTTCTAAAATATCACTTGGAATTGGCAATATACAGAGCCAAAATACATTTTTAAAAAATACATATTATTATAAGTATTCCAAGATAAATGGAAAAAATCCAAACAATCAAAATGAAGTATTTATACCTGCAGAAAATTACCTTTTAGAAGAAGAATTACAACGAAGAGAAACCTACTATAAGGAAAAATTAAAATGGCCAATTAATAATTGGAATTTAGACCCAGTCGATAATAACATATATCCAATTTTATATGGAATATCTAGTACTGCTCAAACGGGAATTCCTTTACCAAAAGATGAGGAACATATAATTGAAGAAAACTTAAATGAGGAGAATATAAGTGCTCATAATATAGCAGAGGAAAATTTAGAAACAGTAGAGCTACAATATACATTTAATTACAAAGGCAAGATAATTAAAACATATGAAACATATTCCGAAATTATTGCAGAAGATGGAAGTAAAGTAGTAAGGAAAGATGTGAGATTGTATGTAAAAGACGGAAATTTATATGCTTTGCCAGTTTCATTGAATTTTGTAAGTAATGCACTTAAATTAGTAGCAAATAATTTTGTTATAGATTCTTACAATGGAAAAGAATATGAAACAGTTTTAGGTGAAGATGGTAGGTTATATGACCTTAAAACACCAATAAAATATCCAGAAAACTTTGTTAATGAAGGTATTGCAAGCATAGGAAACAACTTAGATTCAAATGATTTCGTGCAAAATTCGAGTGAAAACATGATGAAGGAAGAATTATTTGAAGAAGTTAATGAAAATAATGAACACGAAATAGAAGTTATATACAAAGATGGAGATAAGATAAAATTTAATTATCAAACGGGAGAAGTAATATCTCTAACAGAAGAAAAGCAAAATAAAATAGGATTATTCGATTATGTGAAAGATAAATTATCAGAAATAGGAAATTCAAATTCTGGTGAATTTCAAGAGATACAAAGAGAATATGAAGAATCAAAAGTACTACAAAGTAAATTGGAAAAAGTACCAGTAGAAGTAGCCTTACAAGAACAAAAATTAAAAGAGCACAACAATAATATAAATAAAGTAGAAAACGAAAATAAAAAGAATAGTAACAACAGTGAAATAGGCGAAAATAACGAAACTAATAACTCTTTAAAAGAGACGAAATATATAAGCATATATAATGCAGAAAAAGAAGATTATCAAATATATAAGGAAGAAGAGTTATTAGATACAAGCAAGAAGGAGGCGGTAAGCGAAAACGAAAAAATAGAAGCAAATAAGTTAAACGAATATTATGCAAGCGAAGGAAAAACTACGAATACAAAAGTGGGAATAGTATGGATAGCATTAAGCATAATAGGAGTAGTAATAATACTATTTGCAATTAAAAAAAGGGATTAAGGGACGGTTCTTAAAATCCCGGTAGAAGAAATGTTAAAAATTTTGCCGAGATGGGGGACGTGAATTAAAATTCTAATATGAAATAATAATAATACTCGCTAAGAGATATGTGAGAAGTAAGGATGAACTTTAAAGAACGTTCTTAAAGTTCATAAAATTAAATTAAGTGTGTGTAAAGGAGCTAGTATTTGTGTACTGGCTTCTTTTTTAAAAAATGAATTTAATAATAGATTAATCTACTTTTAATAAAATTTAAAATATGTTATAATGAGCTATATAAAAAATGAGAGGAAAAGAAGATGAAAGATAAATATAATTTAACATTAGAGCAAAATATATTTTTAGCAAAGAGAAATATTGTAGATAATGTATATTCTAATGCAAGAGTAGAAGGAATAAATATAACTTTCCCTGAAACTAAGACAATACTAGAAGGAATAAATATACCAAGTTTAAAAATAGATGAAATCCAATGTGTTTTAAATTTAAGAGATGCATGGCATTATGTAATAAATAATATTAAAGAAAAATTTGATTTGGAATTTATTTGCAAAATAAACGAGTTTGTTGCAAGAAATGAAAGCCTAGAATGGGGAAAATTAAGAAACGGAAAAGTAGAAATAACTGGAACAGAATATATTCCAGAAATTCCACAACTAAAAAATGTTACAGAAAAGATTGAAGAAATATTAAAAATAGAAAATACAACTGAAAGAAGTATAGAATATATGCTATATGGTATGAGGTCGCAATTATTTTGGGATGGAAACAAAAGGACAAGTATAATTTGCGCCAATAAGATTATGATAGAAAAAGGTTGTGGAATTATAAAAATTCCAGACAACAAATTAAAAGAATTTATGGAATTACTTTCAAATTATTATACTACGGGGGAGAAAGAAGAAATAAAAGAATTTATATATAATTATTGTATAGATGGATTAATAATAAAAGAGTAAAATGTTATATAAATGTAAATAACAAACTATAAAAAGACTGTGCGTAGAAGGTACAGTCTTTTTTTGTTGTTTGGTATAGGAGGGCAATATTTACAATATGAACTAAATTATATAATATATAATAAAGTAGATAAATATTTAATAAAACGTAATTTATTAGATATTAAGGAGTAAGAGATAATTAGTATTTAATAAAATAAGTTACTAAATAGCATGAAAAAACAATTAGTAGAATATTAGGTATATTTTATAGAAAATATTAATTAGACAAGAAAATTCTGGATGTTCCCATTTTAAAATTATTCAGATTTTCGAGTTAAAAGCAAGCAGTAAAAAGCGAGGGTAAAGAAATGAAAAATAAAGCGAACCGTGTAAGCCTTGGCGCTGTACACACACACACACACACACACAAGTACGTTTAGAAAAATAAAAAGGGTAGCAAACGAGGCTACTCTATTTGGCGTGAAAAGCAGGTTATGTGTAGTACTATATTTAGGAAAAAATGTAGTGCTAGATATAGCCTGTTTTTCTTGTTGTTTAAAAATTCTTTTAGAAAAAGTGTTTTTACAACAACTAGATTATGCAGATTGTAAAGAAATTTTTTGCAATTACACCAACTTGAAATTATTAAATAAATTAGAAAAACAAGGAGGTGTAGCATAATGAAAAGATTTGAATTTGGTAAAAATAACAGAGATAAAAGAAATACTAATAATGCAAATAACTTAGAAAATGGCAAAAGCAAGAAAAAGATAAGCAAAGACCTAAAAGCGAGATTTAGCAGTTTAGAAATAAAACCGCAATTCCTAATAATAGGTTTAGTAGCAATAATAACAGTAATAAGTTTAATATATTTGATATTTTTAAAATATAGTCCAATAATGAATTTTAAATATGAAGGTTATGCAATAAAAGGAAAAGAGATAACAGAAAATTTACTTGGAGCTTCTAAAAATACTGAAAAAAGTGATACACAAAATAGCGATTCAAGTGATAATACGGAAAAAAACATAGACTTAGCAAAAATAGAAGAACAAGGAACAATATTTAAAAAATTAGGAACATATTTTATAGGGAATAAAGAAAAAATGGAAATAGACTTAAATTACCCAATATATATAAACGATAAAAATACAATATATAATTTAAGTCAAGATATAATGCTAATAAGTAAAAACTTTGAAAAAATATCAGGATATCCAAACATCAGTATAACAGATGGAAAAGTATATAATGGAAATAGTTTAGAAAGAGCAGATAGTAAAGAATATATATTTGCTAAAACAGAAGAAGGAATATATATAAATTTAAAAGAGATAAAAATAAATACAACAGCAAATGAATATGTAATACCAGCCAATAGTTTAATAGTATTTGAAGAGAACGAAATAAAATACTATAGCTTGGCAGATAATATTTTATTGTTTAACAAAATAAATGATGTGGATTATAATTCTCAAGTAACAATAAAAAACATAGAAGATAATTCTCAAAATAATTTAAACAATAAGTCACAAGATAATACAAAAAAAGTGGATAACCAATACAATTACGAAGATTTATTAACTCGATTAGGAATAATAGGAAAAGATACGGATAAGTTACCTAACGAAGAAATACAAAAAGAAGACACAACTGCAAAAGAACAAGAAGAAAATAAGCAAGAAAAAGAAGATAAAGAAGAAAACGAAACAACACCAAGCGAAGACAAGCAAGAAGAACCACAACAAGAACTAGAACAAGAAAACAACGAGCAAGGCAACCAAGAAAAAAAATACATAAAACCAGAAGTAACAGCAGAAGAATTTACAGCAGAGGTATACTCAGCAAAAAGCACACTAACAATAAAAGATCCAACAGCAAGAATAATAGAAGCCCCAACCTTTGAAATATATAAAGATGGAAAAATATATTTAAGAAGAACATATACACAAGCTGGCGAAATAATAGTAACAGGATTAGACGCAGATACAGAGTACGAAATAATAGGAAAATATATATACAAAAATGAAGAAGACAAAAAAATAGAAAACACATTCTTTAAAGGAACAGTCAAAACAAAAGGATATGAAGCTTTAGGAGCAATAACCTTAGCTAAGGAAGAAGGAGAAATATATAATAACAAAATTCAAATAAAAAATGTAAAGATAATATCTGATTTACACAATGAAGTAATAAAAGGAATAGATACAGTAGAATTAAAAACAGGAAGTATTAAAACAGTTCTAAAAAATAACAAATTAAATGAATTATTAGCAGGAAAAGAAATAACAATAGAAAGTTCAGAAGGGCTAAAGTCTAACGAAAAAATAGAATATGAGTTAAAATTCTATGACAAAAAAGGCAAAGAATTAAAAGTAGAAAACAATAAAGGAAAAACAAGAACATCAAAGCAAGAGCCAAAAGTAACAATAAAAATAAAAGAGCAAGATATTGTAAGTGTAACATTAGGAATAAAATTAGCTAATAAAGACAATGTAGATTTGGAAAACTACAAATATATAGTAAGAAAACCAAATGGAGAAATAGAAAAAGAAGAAAGATTGTCACAAAACCAAAAAGAAATAAAATTAGACGATTTAGACTCTAACCAATATTACAGCTTAAAAATATATGCAGACTACGACTTGAACAATAACAAAGGAATGCAGAAACAAGTAGAAATAGGTGATTTAGTATTTGCAACACAACCATTATCAACACTAGGTTCTGTAGAACTAAAAGTAGAGGGGGAAGATATAACAACAGATAAAGCAACATTATCATATGAAATAGATGAAGAAAGAACAGATAAACGATTAATACAAATACTAAATTCTATAAAAGTAGAATTAATAAATAAAAATACAGGAAAAGTAGCAAAAACAACAGAAATACAAGACGAAGAACTTCAAACGTTAAAATCAGGACAAAAGCTAGAGAAAACATATGAAAATTTAGTATCTAACACAACATACGAAATAAAAATAACAAGTAAAGTAAAACCAGGAACAAAAGAAGAGAGTGCACCAGTGACATACAATTACCAAAGCTTTACGACAGTAAAAGCACCAGCAAAAGTAGAAATACAAAATAAATTTGTAACGAAAGACTTAATAGACTTAGATGTAAGAATAGAAGATAAAGATAATGCAATTTTAAACAATAAAGTACGAATGGAACTAAGAGACGAAAAGAATACATTAGTTGAAACAAGTGAGATAAAAACAAATAAAGACTGGTTAAGAAAAACATATAACAAATTAGAGGAAAACAAAACATACACATTAAAATTCTTCGCAGACGAATACAACGAAGGTCATACAGACGCAACATACAAAAGAAATTATTTATTAAAAGAAATCGATATATTAACAGAAGAAGGAATTACAGGAAAGATCGATTTAAAAAGTATGTTAAAGAAAACAACGGGAAAGAACCTAGTAGACCCAAGTTCTAAAATTAAGTGGTATACAAAATTTATTGGATCTAGTGAATATTATGATAAAAGTTATGATGAAGAAAGCGAAATATTAAAGTTAGGAACATCTAGTCTAACACATTTAGCACATTTATATGATTTAAGAGAATATAAAGGTCAAGAAATAACAATATCATTTAAAATAAAAGCAGACGAGGGAATAATTCCATATATACAAAATTCGATAAATACAGCATATTATATTACAGAAATAGAGGGAGTTACACAAGATAGTTTTAAAGAATATAAACAAACATTAGTAGTAAATGAGCAAGGTTATGTCGGAATTTACTTAAAAAATGAAGGTAGAAACCCAGATGCTAAAGCATATATAAAAGATTTGCAAATAGAACTAGGAAACACAAAAACAAGTTATGAAAAATATAAATACAATATGGAAAGCAAAATACAAATAAACTTAGAAGACAAGCGAGATGAAATAATAACAAACGACTACTATATAAAAATATATGAAGATGGAAAATTAATAGATACAAAAAAATATGAAGACTTTCCAGAAAATAATAAAATAGAGAATGCAGAAAAAGAGTTAAATATAAAAGAAGACCATAACTATAAACTAGAATTAACAGTAAAAATAAGATTAAGAGATTACGTTATATCAACATTTGAATTTAATACAAAAAATGGAGAGATACTAGGAATTAGTACTGTAGAAGAATATAAGAAAATTCAACCAGAAGGAAATTATATTGTACTAAATGATTTGGATTTTAGAAATGAAAGTAATTGGGCTGTTCATACAAGTGCTAATATTAAGTTCCAAGGAAATATAAATTTTAATGGGCATAGCATATATAAAAATTATTATGCAAATATGAATGATGCTATTTTTAATGTTATAGGTGAAAAAGGAAAAATAGAAAACTTAGTGCTAAAAATATACTTTACTTCTGACTTAGCAGGAGGTGGATATGGTTTATTTCAAACAAATTATGGCACAATTTCTAATACAATAATTAATGTAGAAGAAAGTGAAGAGAAAAAAAATGGGATTATTCAAATATTTGGAAACCTTAATTATGGCACTATAGAAAATTTTATTATAAATTATAAAGCGCCAATATATGGTACATCCATATATGCTATAAATTCTAATTTAGGAGATATAAATAATGGATATATATATGGAAAAGACCTAAAAATACATGATGTACAGAACAACAATGCAATTTTTATGTATCAAAACTTTGGAAAAGTAAGTGAAGTATTTGTATTAAATAATGCCTACATGGACAAAGAGAATTACGATTATACATATTCAAAGATAGTAACAAGAAATACAGGAACTGTAGAAAATGTGTATACAGTAGGTTTAGGAAATATTTATAAAGTAAATAGTACGCCGAATGTTGCTGTTGATAATTCATATAAGGTTAAAAATAGTTACTATATAAGTGATGTAATATTTAAAGGAACAACAGATAAAAAGATAACTAATAAAGCTTTATGGGATACAAATTTCCAGAATAATATTTTAAATAGTTCTAATAAATGGGAAATAGATGAATTAGTAAGTTTAGGATATTATCCATGGTTAAAATTAAACAATTGTATGCCAAGGCAAGAATATATAGCACTTCCAGAGATGACAGATGCAGATTTACCAGAAATACTGTTTACAGAAACATTAGAAAAGACATATAAAACAGCAAAAGTTAAGATAAGTATGTATAATCCAAGTGGTGAAGAAGTAACACATATAAAAGTAAAAGACCTAGATTGCGAAATAGAAAGTCAGGAATATGCAAATGGAAGAAGCGAAGTAATAGTAAATTTAAGTAATCCGTTACAGTGTGTATCAACATATTCAGTATTAAGTTTTACAACAAAAGGAGCATTTAACCTAGAGTATACAAAAGAATATAACGAAGGAGAAATATTAATTAATGTAGATTTATATAATGAAATATACACAATAGAAGATTGGTATGAAATAAAAAATAAGGGTAACGAAAATTATAAATTAATGGCAAATTTGGACTTTAAAAATGCAGATCCCAAAAAATATGCAGGAATAAAATTGTATGGGATATTAGATGGTATGGGTCATACAATACAAAATATGTATGTTCCAAGTTCTATAGGGAGAGCTTTATTTTATGATGTAAAAGATAATACCGGAATACTAAATCTAAACATAAAAAATTATAATGTAGAGAAGGACAAAGGATATGTAGGCTTAATAGAGTCTGGTAACGGAATTAAGATGAAAAATGTAAATATAGATACAATGAATATAACATCAAATTCTAGTTTAGCAGTAGGAGGAATTATAGGATATTCAAATTATGCAGAACTGGAAGATGTAACCCTTAACAACATAAATATTTTAGAAAAAAATGCAAATTCATGTGTAATAGGTGGAATTATTGGAAAAGGTAGCATGGATATAAATAATGTATATGCAAATAATGTTAATATTAAATTAGAAAATCCAGTTGGAAGTGTAAATGTTGGAGGAATTGCAGGAAATTTATATAGTCAAGCTACTAAAATTTGTAATACTATAATAAATGGAAATATAGAGGCAGAAACAGGAAATGTAGGGGGAATGATAGGATTAGGAAATTGTATTATAAAAAATAATATAGTAAAAATGAATTTAATTTCTAATGGAAATTTTGTTGGTGGGCTTATAGGAAATCAAACTAATACTCAAACCGAAATTAAGAATAATTTGTATATTGGTAATATTGTAAACAAAAAAGAAACAGAGTATACAGGAGAGCTATTTGGAGTATACGAGCTACAAACACCTAACTATACATTTAATGAAAACAAAATTAATGGTTTAACTATAAAAGAAAGCAAAAGTAATTTAGACATAAATGATTTGTCAAACGAAAAAACATATAAAGAAATTTTAGAATTTGATGATAACTACAACTATGATGATTTAAACAATAAATTACCACTATTAAAAAATTCAGACAAAACGAATTTATTACCAAATCAAAAAACAATATATATAGTAAATGAAGATGTTACTATAAAAAATGTAACAACCCTTAGAGAAGATGGAAATAGGCTAAAAGTAAGATTAGAAATAGCAAATCCACAAAATCTTGAAATAACAGGAATGCAAATAGAAAATATGGATGTAGAAGTTACAGATAAACGTAACAAGAAAGGAATAACATATATAGATTTAGTAGCTATTCCAAATAAATATTATGATAACTATCGTATAACTGGAATTAAATATTTAAAAAATAATGAAGAAAAGATACAGAATACATATTATTTAATAGAAGAAGCTTTTTATAAAGAAATAACTAAATTTGAAGATTGGCAGAGTATAAATAAAGATAGCTACGAAAATTATAGATTACTTACAGACCTAGACTTTGCAGGGAAGCAAAATGTAAATTACAATCTTAAAATAGGCAGGCTAGTAACAGAAGGAAATATTCATACAATAAAAAATATAACATTAAATGTAGGAGATAAAGGGGATTTTGGCTTAATAAGCCTATTAAAGAATGGTATAGAGAATATTAAATTCGAAAATATAAATATAAATTGTAATGAAAAAGCAAAAGCGTCATCTATAGGAGTTATAGGGAGATGTGAAGGAACTATATATAATATTGAATTTAATAATATACACATAAATATTTCAGAAAGTGCAAAAAATATTAATAATATTGGATGTATTGGATATTACGAAGGAACATATGTAGAAAAAGTAAAAACTAATGAAATACATATAAATGGAGGTTCAGTATATATAGGAGGAACATTTGGGTGGCTTACGTATGCAGAACTAAAAAACATAGAAGCAAGCAATATAAATATAGAAGGTAATGCAGAACAAGTAGGTGGAATTATAGGACATATGCAACAGCTAACCCAAACAATGTATAGTAGTAATATTAAAATTATGAATTCTAATATAAAAGGAAATAAAGTTATAGGAAGTATTACAGGAGCTGGTGGATTTAACGAAAACATTACAGTAATTAATTGCAATGTAGAGGGAATTGAAACCATAGGTGGAGTAGTAGGAGCCCAAACACATGCTATGGGTGGTCTAAAAAATACATTAATTGATAATTCACATATAAAAGGAACAACAAAAGTTGGAGGAATATTTGGTAGTGGAGGAAGAATAGAATATTCTAAAGTTATTAATAGTACCATAGAGGGAATAGGAAGTAATAGTAAAGCAGTAGGAGGAGTAGTTGGAGTACAAGGATGGGGACCAAGGACAACATATGTTAAAGATTCAAAAGTAATATCTAAAGGAATAAATGTGGGAGGTATTTTAGGAGAAAGTTGGTCGGGAACCAATGGGTGCTTTGTAGATAATGTGTTAGTAGAAGGATATGCAAATGTAGGAGGATTAGTTGGATATACACAAAGAAATGGAAGCCATTATAGTTACTCGAATGCAACTGTAATTGCAACAGAACATTCTGCAGGAGGAATAACAGGATATTTAGAGAATGGAGAAATGGATAACTTAAATAATTTATCACAAATGATTGGAAATTACTATGCTAGAGGAACTGTTAAGTCTAAAGAAACTGTTGGTGGAATAATAGGTGAAGTAGAAAAAGAATTATTTATGCCAAAAAATTATTATAAGCAAAATTATATAGAAGCAAATTTGATAAGCGAAGATGCAAATACAATATCTATTGGAATAGGCAATATGCCAGAAGAAAACTCAAAAATGCCAAATACTTATTATTACAAGTATTCTAAAATAAATGGTAATTATCCAAATGAAAAAAATGAAGAACATATAACTAATGACAAATATTTAAAAGAAGAAGATCTAAAACAATTACATACTTATAAAGATGTAAATATGCTTAATTGGGGAACTTATTATGATTATGACGTTTTAAGCCAAAATAAATATCCAATATTAAGTTATAATAACGCTATATTAGAAGGACAAGAAGGAATTAGAATTCCAAAAGATCCAGATTTAGAAAAGATTTCTGAAAGCTTCAATAAAGAACTTAGTGAAAAATTGCACTATACTTTTAATTATGAAGGGAAAATTATTAGAACATATGAAACATATTCCGAGATAATTGCAGAAGATGGAAGCAAAGTTGTAAGACAAGGTATACAATTATATGTAAAAGATGGAAAACTATATGCGCTTCCAATTACATTAAAGTTTAATAGTGAGATAATTAAACTTGTAGAGAATAATTTTATTATAGATTCATATAACGGAAAAGAATATGAAACTGTTTTATCTGAAGATGGTAGATTATACGATTTAAAAGACAAAATAAATTATCCAGAAAGTTTTGTGAATGAAGGTATTGTAAGTATAGGGAATAACTTAACAAGTGAAAGTGAATATGAAATAGAGATAATATATAAAAATGGAGATAAATTAAGATTTAATTATCAAACAGGAGAGATAATATCTTCAATAAATGGAAAGTCAAGCAAAATTGGATTATTCAATTATGTACAAGAAAAAATATCACAAATAGGAAGTTATAATGCTAGAGAAACACAAAAAATAGCAAATGAATATAAAAAAAGTAAAAAACTACAAAGTAGATTAGAAAAAATACCAGTAGAAAAAACAATAGAAGAGCAACAAGTAAAAGATAAGTTAAGCAAGGAAAATAATACATACATTAAAGATGAAAATGTAGAAGAACAAAACAACTACATGAATAAAACAGAAGATACAACACCTGATGAAAATAATAAAGATAACGAAACTAATAACTCTTTACAAGAGCAAAAATATATAAGCATATACGATGCAGAAAAAAGTGAGTACCAAATATATAATGAAGAAGAGTTGTTAGATACGAAAAAGAAGGAGGTGATAAGCGAAAACGAAAAAATAGAAGCAAATAATTTAAAAGAATATTATGCTAGCGAAGGAAAAGCTACAAATACGAAAATGGGAATAGTATGGATAGCATTAAGCATAATAGGAGTAGTAATAATATTAATAGGGATTTGGGGACGGACCTAAAAATCCCGGTAAGTAAAATTAAATTAAGTGTGTGTAAAGGAGCTAGTATTATAAAAATATTAGCTTCTTTTTTATTATAGAAGAGGAAAAGAAAGAAAACATTTTAAGCAAATTGACGAATCTACATTAATATGTTAAAATAAATGTGAAGGAGGAACATAAAATGAAACGAAAAATGTCGAATTTGTTACTCGAATGGAAAAAAGATAAAAATAAAATGCCTTTAATAGTGCATGGAGCAAGACAAGTAGGTAAAACTTATACTATATTGTCATTTGGAAAAGAGAATTACAAAAATGTAGCATATATAAATTTTGAAGATAACAAAGATTTTGCAAAAATATTTGAACAAGATTTTAATATAGAAAGAATAATTAAAGAATTAAGTGTAAGACTGGGTATAACAATTTTAGAAGAGGATACGTTAATATTTTTTGATGAAATCCAAACTTGTGAAAGAGCACTTACATCATTAAAATATTTTGAGGAGAGCAATACTAATTATAATGTTATAGCTGCAGGATCATTATTAGGAGTAGCCATAAATAGAGAAAAACATTCTTTTCCTGTGGGGAAAGTAAAAATTGTTACATTATATCCGCTAGATTTCGAAGAATTCCTATGGGCTATGGACAAAGAAGAATTAGCAAATATGATTAGACAATCTTTTAAGGAGAATAAGGAATTAAGCTTGCACAATATGGCAAACGAATATTACAGATTGTATTTAGCAATTGGGGGAATGCCTAGAGCAATACTAGAATATAAAGAAAAGCAAGATATGGACTTTGTTACATCAATATTAAAAGATATAAATAATTCGTATATTGCAGATATGGCTAAATATGCAAGTGCAACAGAAACTACTAAGATTATAGCAGTATATAATATTATTTCCGCACAATTGGCGAAAGAAAATAAAAAATTTCAATACAAATTAATAAAATCTGGTGCGAGGGCCTATGAATATGAAAATGCTATAAATTGGCTAAACGCTTCGGGAATCATAACTCAATGTATAAAGATAAAAGAAGGAAAAATTCCATTATCAGCATTTATCGAGCCAGATAGTTTTAAAATTTATATGAATGATGTAGGGCTATTATGTAGTAAATTTGGAATTCCAACGAATATGATAATTGTAGATAACGATAATTTGGATAATTTTAAAGGAGCTTTAGCAGAAAATTATGTATGTAGTAGTTTGGTAAAGAGTGGATTAACACCATATTATTGGGAGTCAAAGGGCATTGCAGAACTTGACTTTATCGTTCAGGATAAAGAGGGAAATATTATTCCAATAGAAGTAAAATCTGGGGAACATACAAGGTCAAAAAGTTTAAATGTTTTTAGAAATTCATATAAAATCCCATATTCTATTAGAATATCTACAAAGAATTTTGGATATGAAAATAATATAAAAAGCATTCCTCTTTATAGTGTATTTTGTTTAGATGAATTAGCAAAATAAAATATATGAAAGAAATTAGATAATTCTAGCTCACTTTTTTATATATTACCAAATTTATTTATGTAGAAGGAATTTCTATACTAAATAATCATGGCGTACCTAAAATTTTATTAGAATTTACATTTGATAGAAAATCTTAGGTACGCTTTTAAATATGTGTGGTATTTTTAGGGGAGCACTCTGCTTTCTTATTTAACAAGTTAAGCTACTAGAAATAAATAATTAACTGTAATTAAAATTTGTCGAAAAATCAAGATGAAAAAAGCTTGAAAAATATAGTATAACATGATTAAATAGAAATACTTAGGACATTGCCTAAGAATTTTAATAATCATGAAATTTATTTTTAATCTAATTATTTTTTATCATAAGAAACTTAAAAATTTTATATAATGTAATTTATTCTAAAAAGCCCCCATTTTTTATTAGTAAATAAGTTTAAAATGTGTATTTTAACATTAATATTAGTTAATTAAATTCACAATAATCAAGTATAAATTTTATAATTTTATTCTTTATAAAAAACCAAGATTAAGAAAATGAAGATATGAAGTAGTAATACATAAAAACCGTTAATTGAAAATTTAAAGGTAATGTCTTAAGGAATAAATTAAATTTTACCAAATAGTTGAATGAAAGATTAATATTTGGTAAAATAAAAGGAGGAAAATGACAAAAAAATTAGAGTTACAACTTACAAATGATTACATATTTAAAAGATTGTTTAGCAAAAAAGGAAACGAAGACATATTAAAAGATTTACTAGAAGGAATACTAGAAATACCAATAAAAGAAGTAGAAGTAATGCAAGAAGTAGAGCTAGAAAGGGTAGATATAAAGGATAAATTAGGAGTATTAGATATAAAAGCAATAATAAATGAAAATATAACAGTTAATATAGAAATGCAAATAGTGGATGAAAAGAATATGATAGAAAGAACTCTCTATTACTGGGCAGGTTTGTACTATACTGGATTAAAAAGAGGAAGAGATTATAAACTAAATAATAAAGTAATAACAATAAATATATTAATGTATAATATATTCAAAAAAGAAAATTATCATACAATAGCAACAATAAGAGATAATGAAAATAAAGAAAAAATAACAGATAAACTAGAGATTCACTTTATAGAATTACCAAAATTTTTAAAAAGTAAAGAAAAAGGAAACAGAAAACTAAGGCAATGGTTAGAATTTATATGTAATAAGAGGAAGGGGGAGATAGAAATGGCAGTAAAGGAAAACGAGAAAATAGCAAAAGCTAGCCAAGAATGGGAATACTTAAGAGGAGATGAAGCAGTAAAAAGAATGGCTTTCTTAAGAGAGAAATGGGAAAGAGATTGGAATAGTGGTATGCATTCTGCAGAAGAAGCGGGTATAGAAAAAGGAATGAAGAAAGGAATGAAAGCAGGAATAGAAAAAGGAAAAAAAGAAGGAGAAAAGAGAGGATTAAAGAAAGGAAAAGAGGAAGTTGCAATAAAGATGCTAAAAAAAGGAATTGAAGAAGCAACTATAGAAGAAGTAACAAATTTAACTTTAGAAGAAATAGAAAATATAAAAGAAAAGTTAAAAAGCGAAGTAGAATATGAGATAAAATAATAGAAAACTAAAATGTTATAAAAATGTAAATAACAAACTGGAAAGAAGCTGTGCGTAAAAGGTACAGCTTTTTTTGTGTGCGTTGTGAGGGTAACTTATATTTACAATTAAAGCTAAGTTATATAAGATAGAATAGAGGAAAAGAGAAATATCTACTAAGAAATTAGTTTTATTAAATATTAAGAAGTGAAAAATTAATTAAGCAAGAAAATTGCGAATATTCCCATTTTTAAAATTGTTCGGATTTTCGAGTTAAATGTAAACAGTAAAAAGCGAGGGTAA
>OLGF01001690.1_pt1 | contig 22927 bp, 15 predicted proteins | sample 1604971 | NCBI WGS metagenome assembly OLGF01 (sample SAMEA3888902, study PRJEB22519) | human gut metagenome | biome: human gut; feature: human-associated habitat; material: faeces | place: Denmark | collected 2011 | reverse complement strand
CGAGCTGGGTTCAGAACGTCGTGAGACAGTTCGGTCTCTATCTATCGTGGGCGCATGAAATTTGCGTGGCTCTGACACTAGTACGAGAGGACCGTGTTGGACTGACCTCTGGTTTACCGGTTGTGCCGCCAGGTGCATTGCCGGGTATCCGCGTCGGGATCGGATAAGCGCTGAAAGCATCTAAGTGCGAAGCCGGCCACAAGATGAGATTTCCTTAGAGGGTCGTCAAAGACGATGACGTAGATAGGGTGCAGGTGTAAAGACGGTGACGTCAAAGCCGAGCACTACTAATTGCCCGAAACTTCATATTATCGCCAAAGCGCAAGTACTTTAGGTTGTAGAAAGACCAGCGAGGAGTTAGTGAAAAAAGACAATATGTCCCCCATTTCAGGTGGTTATAGCGTCGGGGTTCCACCTCTTCCCATTCCGAACAGAGCAGTTAAGCCCGATAGCGCCGATGGTACTGTCCACAAGACGGGAGAGTAGGTAGCCGCCACTTTTAAAAGAAAGCAGAGCGGAGCAAGCTAAGACAGTTTGCTCCGCTCTTTTTTTGTGTATGTGAGGAAAAAATGAGATAAGGCAGGGGTTGATTTGTTTGCAGCCCTTTTTGTTGCGTAAGTATGCGGCATGTAGTTGGCAGGAGGTCGGATGTTTTTGGGTTTTCGTGCCTTCCTTTATGTACTTTTGTTTAGTTAAAGGTGAACTTTTTGTGTTTGTGCATACGGAAGTCCGGTGGTGAGATGGTCGGGGCAGAACTGTGGCGTATGAAGGTAAGTGGTCCGATACGTTTTTTCGGGTGAATTTTGCTGTTTCAGGGCATTTTTTTATTTTCGTGGGCAGGAGGTAGGAAATGGCTGTGAATCGGTTGCCAGAGGCCTCTTGTGTACCTTTATAATATTATTTGCAATGGGAATTATCAATACAATCTTAGGCAATGCTTCTGAAATGAATGAACAGGAGCTGCAGCGTACATTCGGACCACTGCTGTGTGAGGGTGAAGTAATCGTGAAGGCTTATCGTCTGATTCGAGACAAGTGGGTGTTTACCAACAAACGGATTATTTTGCAAAACGTGCAGGGCGTGACGGGGCGTAAGTGTGCGTACATGACGGTGCCTTACCGTTCGGTAGAATGTTATTCAGTGGAAACGGCCGGTACATTTGACATGGATGCAGAGCTGAAAATCTGGATTCGTGGGCGTCATGAGCCGATAGAGCAGCATTTCGGACGTGATACCAATGTGGTGGAAGTGCAGCAACTGTTAGCGAAGTATGTGCTGTAGGGAGGTGTTGACGTTACAAACGTATGGTTATCCTTTTAAGTTTTGTTTCGCTCATTTTCTCCGGAGTAATCGGATGAATTAACGATAGACGTCTGAGTGTATATGTGGCCGACATCAGGCGTGTTTTTTGTTTGCAATCAAAAAGGGCATTCTTCCTCCGCTTTGAAAGACGGAGGAAGAATGCCCTTTTTGGGGGGTGAGCGTATAAAAGTTTATTGGTTCAGCAATTGACGGATGGCCGCGTTGTTCTGCTGAATTTGGTTGCCGGTCATCTTGTCGGAAAACAGGCGGTCAAGTTCGAACAGTTGCAGCTCGTCGGAAGGGCGGAATTGTTCTGAGGCCACGTATTGCTGTACTGAATGCAGTAGCTGGCGGGTGGCCAGGCGTTTGTCAGCATCTTTTTCGATGTCCACATTCAGCACAAAGATGCGTCCTTTGCCCACGCGGGCTTCAAAGGCTATACCCAATTTGTGGTTGGTTTCATAAGAATCAATGCTTTGGATAATCGGCGTCAGGCTGACTCCGTCAAGTTCCATGGCAGCCGCATGATTAAGAATATCCCACCACTGCCAGTCCGCATAGTAGCTCGTGGGGAAGTCTGCGAAGGCGGGATGCTGCTGTGCGATGAGTGTGCCTACAATCAGCGGGTCCCATTTGAACATGATGGGATTCCAGAAATGACTGGCAAATTGCGTGCGACGGCCTTTCATTTGTTGAGGTACAAGGAGCACACGCTTACCGGCTGCAAGTGCTGAACGTACCTGATCGTTATATGAACGTGCAAATACATAATTGCCGGAAGTTTCGGATAAATCAGACGGATATACCCAAATGTTCCACTCGTTATGATAGTTGCCCAAACGGGCATGCAATGTCAGTTTTTCGGCCTTCTTTACCGCACCGAGCGGAACGCATATCGCTCCAAGCGAATCGACCGTAGCACAGGGGATTGCAGGTGTCTTTATGCTCCCTTTGCCGACAGTCTCGCCCGTTTCGCTGACCAGTGTCCATTCCAGTTTTCCCTTACGGATGGGCTGCTGCCCGTAATGATACACTTCCAGACGAACCTCAAAGTTTTCATTGTTGTTATAGGTGCGCTTGGGCATTCGGGCCAGCAGTACGGTCGGTGCGCACGATTCGCGGAATTTTTCAGGTGTCACAAGTCCTTTGCTTTCCCAAAAGGCATCGAGAATACCTACATAGGCCCTGCCCCGGGAAATCGGAAAGTCCCAGCAGCTGAAAACCGCCGGATTTGCGCGTGCGGAGCAGTGACTCATTCACTTCTTTATATTGCAGCACGGTGTGTGCACCGGTGGCCCGGAAAAAGTCGTCAGCCTGATGGAGCATGCCGTTTCGGGTCAAGCGTTCACGGAATACTTCAAAGTTGCGCGGCTGCAGCACTCCCGTATATTTCGACATTTCCTTGAAATTGGGATACATGCACCGCTGGCCGGTTTCGTGGGCAATGACCGGGCAGTCGATGTCGGAAGTCGCGTCCTTGTCCCAGTCGGTCGACGGAATGCCTTCATACACGGTGATTCCGCCTTTGGGACTGACATGCGACACGTAAAATTCGTCGGACTTGACGTGCGTGCGGGCCGTCGAAGCGGAATAAAGATGACGGTTGTCGTGGCGCTGTCCTTTCTGTACAAGGTCCTCCAACACGGCAAAGTCCCCTTCGTTTTCATTACCGTTACACATCAGGAGGACGGAGGGATGGTTGCCATATTCTTCCAGTACGGCATAGAGTTCCTTTTCAAAGAAATCGCGTCGGGCCGGATATTTGCCCACGTCCTTAATCCACATCGGCAGTTCGGCTTGCAGATAGATACCTACTTCATCGGCTGCCTCAAAAGCCGCTTCCGGCGGACACCATGAATGGAAACGCACATGATTCATGCCGTATTCCTTTATCGTCGAGAAAATTCGGCGCCATTCATCCGGCTGCATGGCCGGATAGCCGGTACGCGGGAACACACAGCAGTCGAGTGCTCCGCGCAGATGGATGTCGCGGCCGTTGAGCCGCACATGGTGTGCCCCGCGCTCCACCTCACGCATGCCGAAACGTACAGTGCGCTCGTCGGTTGTGGAGTCGGTGGTCAGTGTAGCCTTGATTTCGTAGAGGAAGGGCGAAAATTCGTCCCACAACTTCATTTCCTTGCCTAAGGCAAGTGTGCCGTTCCAGGTTTGTTGGCCTTTGCCCAGTTCCACTTCGTGCGCAGCTGTCGCCACTGTCTTCTGCCCGCCTTTTTCGCGGAGTTCAAGTTGCAAACGGCCTTTGCGCGCTTTTCCGGTGGCATTGTCCAAATCGATTTTCAGGCGTACGGCCCGCTGCTGCAAATCCGGATATGTGCGCAAAGCCGTGATGCGTGCCGGGTCGTAAACCTCAATCTTTAAATCTCCCACCATGCCGTTCCAGTTGGTTTGGGTGTATTCTGTCGTACCGTGGTTCCACTGGTCCATGGGGTATTTCAGACGGTTGTCCACACATACCGTAAGCGTGTGAAGCCCGGGGGTGAGTGCCTCTGTGAGGTTGAAACGGTGGGGCGTACTCAACCGCTCCTCTGCTCCGATTCTTTTACCGTCTACATAGACTGTCGTTTCCCAATGACAGCGCTCAAGGTTCAACACCAGTTGCTTGCCTTTCCAGGCTTCGGGCACAGTCAGCTCCCGCTGATACCAGGCTGCGCCGCAATATTCAAACTTGCGGGACAGACGGTCGACATATCGGGCCGCATTCGGCAATCCCTTCCCGCCTTCATCCATCGTGCCGGGCAGGGATATGGTTTCAGCCAATCTTGACAAATAGAGTTCCGATCCCGGTGTCATGCCGAACCCCATCGGGTCTGTCCGGAATCTCCAGGTGCCCGACAGGTCCAGTGTAGCCAATTGTGCATAGGTTTGCAATGCCATACCGGCCAACAAAGAAAATATAACTCTTCTCATATTATGTTCTGATTATTTTATCTTATTCACAGTTTACAGTCTTGTCCGGCAGGCCGTCATTTTTTTTTCGCACATAGCCAGCAGTCGTGCAGCCACCTGATGGTTGATGTCAAGACTTACTACCTCCTGCAACAGCTGTTGCGCCTTTTCCCGATTGCCCAGCCCCAGATGTCCGAGTCCTTCCACCAGCAGACAGTGGATGCGGTTGCGCAGGGTCAGGTCGTCATCCCAGATAAGGAGGTCGGGCAGCGACACTGCAAAGTAATCAATTTTTACCTGGTCGAAATAATGCTTCTCGCCGTGACTGATCAGACGGTGGAAACAGCTCCGTGCCTTGGCCTCGTTGTCAAGCTTCCGCCAGGCCAGTCCCTGATAGAAGATTTTATCGGGTTGCTGGTCGTTGTAAAAGAAGGCGATGGCCGGCTCTGCCGAACCCTTGGTGGCATGTTCAAAACAGCGGCGCGCTTCCTGTGTATTTCCCATGCCCTCATAGGCACAGCCCATCCAGTAGTATACGTCATTTTCTTCGGCATTGATGAGTTTTCCCTCACCCAGATTTTCCGGATAGGTTTCCGTCAGTTTCAACTCATGCAGGGCTTTCTCATATTGTTTGCCGGAAAGGTACTGCTTGGCCTTCTCTACGTGCGCAAAGACAAACTGTCCGGTCACTTTTCCTTCACCTCCCTCCCAGGGATGGAACTTGCGTTCTGCCAGCAGGTGGCAAGCCGTCGTATAGTCGCCCAACTGGTTGTAAAGCGTGATGCGCTCCACACAGAGGTCGTCCCGCTGTTCCACAAGCTCACGATGTTGTTCCAGAAAATCAAGCCGCTGGCGGTGGGGCACACGGCGTTTTTTGTAGAGCTGGTCAAGTTCCATAAGGATGCGCGCATCCGTGGAATCGAGCGCAAAGGCCTTTTCGAGCAGGCGCACAGCCTCGTCGGGCCGTCCCAGCTTGTTGTAATTGGCCAAAGCCAGGTTACGCAGCACGGTAGGGAAATTACCGTCCAGTGCGGCCGAACGGTTCCAGCAGTCGACCGCCTGTTCATATTGTCGGGCAGCATACCAGAAGTTGCCCAGATAGTAAGGTGCCCGGGCACCCTCGGGATTCAGCCGCATGGCATCCTCCAGGATGAGGATTTCCTCCAGACGGTTGGGGAAGCAGTAGTCGGGCGAAAGGGTTTCGGCCTTGCGGTAGAGAGCGGCAGCCTTCTCTTCCTGTCCCTGCTGATGAGCAAAATAGCCCAGCGCATACACAATCATAGGATAAGTCTGTCCCTCTTTTCCGGGCAGGAAATCCAGCCAGCGGGCGGCTTCCTCATAGAGTCCGGCTGCGGCATAATCCAGCGCATATTCCAGATAGGTATGTACCGCATTGCGCATAAGGAAGCAGATTCGCTCCTTCTCCTCAGCAGCCCGGCGGATGTCGCCTTTTTCGCAGTTCAGCAAATAACGTTCGAAGCGGCAACCCATGTTGAAGCGGTCCATGGCGAGCGATTCGTCAATCAGTGCTTCAGCCCGGTCGTATTCGTGCATTTTGCGCAGGAAGGAAGCCTTTAGCTGACGTCCCTTATGGTGTGTCCAGTTGCGATGGAGTGAGCGGTCCACGTGGTCGAGTCCTTCGGCATAGTTGCCGCGCGCCATGTCAATCTGTGCCAGGCCGAAGAAGGCGGCATCCTGCCATGCACCATTCCAGGTAGCTTTAATTTTTTTCGCTCCTTTCCGTTCTGGGGGAAAAGGCTTTGGTCAGGTGGCGCAGCCGCAAGGTTGCAGCTGCTCCATCGTGCCGTTAACGCGTGAGTTCGTTTTCCTGTTCTTCCAGCGACTTGCCTTTGGTTTCGGGAATACGTCTTAACGTAAAGATAAATCCCGACAGGCAGATGAAGGCATAGAGCAGGAATGTGCCGCCCGTGCCGAGCCCCGCGTTCAGGAAGGGGAACGTATAGGTCAGCAGGAACGAGGCTATCCAAAGTGCCGCCGTACAGACTGCCATTGCTGCTCCGCGCACGTGGTTGGGAAAGATTTCCGCCAGCAGCACCCAGGTGACGGGACCCAGCGACATGGCATAGAACCCGATGGCCAGCACCACAAAGACAATCATCACAAAGCCGGTCAGTTCGAAGAAATAGCTGATGCCCAGCAGCATCAGACGTTTGCGTCCCAGCCGGTCGACTGTATAAATGGCAATGAAGGTAAACACAAGGTTGGCAATACCGGTTACGACGATGTTCATCAGCACGTCGGAAATGCCGTAACCGGCCGCTTCAAAGATTTCCTGCGCATAATTGAAGATGACGTTCGTGCCGCTCCACTGCTGGAATATGGCAATCACGATACCAACGAGCAGTACCCGCCGCATTCTCCGCGAAAAGAGCAGTGGCAGGGTGCCTCCTTCGCCGGGTTCACTTCCCGCAGCCTGGTAGTTTTGCAGTTTGGCTGCCGCATACGCCGGTCCGCCGATACGCGTCAGCACGCGGTCGGCTTCGTCCCTGCGTCCACGGCCGGCCAGCCAGCGCGGACTCTCGGGAATAAACAACGCCAGCAGGAAAAAGAGTCCCGAAGGCACACACACGGCCCAGAACATCCAGCGCCATCCCGTCTGGCCGTTCCACGAAGCCAGAATGTCGGCAGCAGCCGCACCTTCCGGCACCGGTTCGGTTACCAGCACGTTGACCACCTGTGCAGCCAGAATGCCGATGACAATCGTCAGCTGATTGAGCGTCACCAGCCGTCCGCGCACTTCCTTGGGTGCCACTTCGGCGATGTACATGGGCGAAAGGTCGGCAGCCAGACCGATGGCTATGCCCCCCACCAGACGGGCCAGCACAAAGGTAGTAAAATGATTGGCCGCTCCCGTTGCCCACGACGAGCCGAGAAACACCAGCGCAGAAAAGAGCAGCAGCCGCCGGCGCCCGTAGCGGTCGGCCAGCAGACCGGCCATCGTTGCCCCAAGCAGGCAGCCCAGCAGGGCAATGCTCATGGCCAGCGCCTGCATCGAGGGACGTTCGGCAATGCCGAAAAATATTTCATAGAAGGGCTTTGCGCCGCCGATGACTACCCAGTCGTAGCCGAACAGCAATCCGCCCATAGCCGAAACCAGGCAGATAAAATAAATAAACAAACGGACGATGATAGTTTTCCATATTCTTTACGGTTTTTCCATGCAGATTTACGAGCGGGGAAAGCCCGATGGCCGCAAAAACGGCAGCCGGATGTCTGTTCCCTGTTCTCTGATGGCAAAGTAACAACTATCCCGGCAAAGGTGAAATGTACAAAATGAACAAAAAAATGTATAATTCCACGATTTACGGTTTTCCGTACGTTTTGGCCATGAAAAAAACCATATCCGTGAATTACAACATAAAATATCAGCGACAGCCGGGGCACGGCGTTACAAATGATTTGTTATTTTTGCAAAAAAACAAGTTGGCAGCAGTCATGGAATACAAGAAAGACGGATTTTCCAACCAGCGCTCCATCGTTGTGCCTCGCAGTGTGCAGGAAATGCAGGCCACCAACGAGCTGACGCGTCTGCTTTATGTGACGGACATCGGCTACTATCCCAATGCCGTGGGACACATTATCGCACCCGTAGCGAAGGTTCCCCCCCCCAGCATATCCTTATCCATTGTGTTGACGGCGAAGGCTGGTTCAGCATTAACGGTAGCCGGCAGAACGTGCAGAAAGGGCAGTTCTTCCTGCTCGAAGCCGGTGTGCCGCATACCTATGTCGCCTCGCGCACCAACCCGTGGAGCATCTATTGGATTCACTTTACGGGTCAACAGAGCCACGTGTTCCGCTCCATGTTCAACCACGTCTTCGAAATTACCGAAACCGCCGAGGCCAGGCTGCAGGAGCGCCTCGCCCTTTTTGAGGAAATCTTCCTGAATCTGGAAACAGGCTACAGCCCCGACAACCTGAGTTATGCCAGTTCCTGCCTGTGGCATCTGCTGGCTTCCTACCGATACATTGTGCAGTTCCGCACCATCAAGCGCACCCGGCACACCGATTTTGCACAAACGGCCATCGCCTACATGCGCAGTCATCTGGGCGAAAGGCTCACCCTCGACGACATTGCCCGCAGCGCCAACTATTCCCCCTCCCATTTCGGGCAACTCTTCCTGCGCCACACGGGTTGTACCCCGCTGCACTATTTCAACCAGCTGAAAATACAGCGAGCCTGTCAGCTGCTCGACTTTACTGACGCGCGTATCAAGGAATTTGCCGAACAACTGGGTTCCTTCGACCAGTATCACTTTACGAAGGCTTTTGTGCGCTACATGGGTGAAACTCCCTCACGCTACCGCAAGCACCGTTCCGGCTGATGATTGTCAGCCGCATCTTTTTTTTGATGTCGGCTGAAAAAATCAGTGCCGCTTTCAGGGTGATGATGTCCGGCCTTTTTGTAGGTACCCCCGTGGGTAGCAGCATTGGTTTAGCTGATTTCCGGCGTAAACTACGCTAACATCTGTTTAAAATACGACGTTGGTACTGACGGTACTGATTTTGTAGGCAAGGGTATTCAGCCTGACATTATGGTGGAGAAAGCGTACCAGACCTATTTTACCGCCCTTTCTGTGGTATTGACCTATACTGAAACAACTCTGAGAATCTCCGTCCGGTTGATAGTAAGCCCCAGTATCGCTGTTTTGCTGTCAGACTGCATGCAACTTTTTCTTCCTGTTTTCAGAGGTGGGAGTGTGTTGTATGCAGCCTGACTGTTTTGTTTTGTATTGCATCGTAGTGGTATTGGGTGGAAGGCTTAAATGAAAACTTAGTTTTGAAACTTACAGTGAAGTTGCATTCAATGTGTAATGTAGTTTCATATCATAGCATATAAGTTAAATATTGTAAAAATGGAGGGGGTGGGGAATATTTGCTTATTTTGTGAAATAAAAATTTTATTTCAATATACTAATGCGTTCTACAGTCTATAACGAATGCATAAAATGAAATTATGGAGTAGCCTTTTTTTACTATGAATTTATAGCAATGTTTTACTAATCTCTATTTTTCAGGGATTTATGTTTCTTCAAGCTTGCATGTTGTACAATTAATACTTTGTCATGTATGAATACTATAAATAAAATCACCGTTTATTCAATAGTTTTTTGTTTGTTTGCGTTTTTTGTATGTTCTCCACTTCATGCTCAAAAGACAAAAAAAGGCATGATTTGGGGAGAACTTCTTGACAATTTTACTCGTGAGTCACTGATTGGTGCAAAGGTTACGCTTCTTACGGCAGATAGCGTAGCAATAGATTCAATAATAACGAATAAGAGCAGTTGCGTTAATAATATTTGGGGAGCATGGTATTTTGAAGTTCCATTCCAAATGGAGAAAAGTCTTGTGAAGTTTGAGTATGATGGTTATGAAACATGTTATCTTGCTATACCGGCTCATACATTTAAAGGTCGCAATGATATGAAGCGATTTGATGCTTACACACGCAGAATACCGCGTTCACGGATGGATCGTGACTTAAAAGAAGTTGCAGTGGTTGCAACGAAAGTAAAGTTTTATATGAAAAAAGATACGCTGGTGTTCAATGCCGACGCATTTCAGTTGGCCGAAGGTTCAATGCTGGATGCTCTTATTAGACAACTTCCGGGGGCTGAACTGAAGGATGATGGGCGCATTTTGGTAAACGGTCGACAGGTGGAAAGCCTCTTGTTAAATGGTGAGGATTTCTTTAAAGGTAACAATCGCATCATGCTTGACAATCTTCCTTCATACATGGTTAAGAATGTGCAAGTCTATGAAAAGCAAGGCGATATAGGAAAAATGATGGGTAAAAAGGTGGGTGATGAGCAATATGTGATGGATGTGAAATTGAAGAAACAGTATAGTATAGGATGGATAGCTAATGCCGAGGCAGGTTACAGTACGGAGAATCATTATTTAGGACGTCTTTTTGCCTTGCGCTTTACTCCACAGTCACGAGTGACCGTCGTGGGCAATATCAATAATGTGAATGATACCCGTAAGCCGGGTCAGAACAGCGAGTGGACACCAGAAAATATGCCAAGCGGTGAGTTGACTACGCGGATGCTGGCCGCCGACTATTTGGTTAAGGACAAGTACCGTCGTTATGAATTGTCGGGAAATGCTGACGTTAACCATTCTGACGCTGCCAATCTGATACGTACTGCGGGCGAGACGTTCCTGCCAGCCGGAAATACATTTGAGCGTAGCGAGAATCGGAAGAATAGTCATAATGTAAGTGTCAGTACAAGCCACAAGTTCATATTCACGCCTCGTGAAGAATATAGGCTCGTGTTATCTCCAACATTCAGCTATACTAATCGGGAGAATAATGGTTCTTATGCTGGAGCTACATTTATGTCGGATCCCGGTGACTATACGACGGCCGCCCTTATTGATAGCATACGTACTCCGCAGGCTGGTGATTTGTTACGACGGATTGCAGTGAATCGTACGCTGACGGAAAGTCTCAGCAACAGCAAACGATACCAAGGAGGACTTTCTTTTTCCAATATCTTCAAGTGTGGGGTAGACATGGTGGAAGTAAATGGATCGATAAATGGTTATGACAGCCGTCGTAATGTGTTTGACCACTATTTGCTGGACTATCCTTCCAATCCATTACTTTCATCAGACTTCCGTAACCGGTGGTCAAAAGGTTATCCCGACCGTTCTTTGAATTATAAGGTACGAGCAGCTTATAACTATTGGCCTGCCGGTCAGTGGCAGATACAGCCGAGCTATACGTTCGGGCAGAACCGCATTCATAAAGATAATACCCTTTATCGTCTGGAACGTCTGGCAGGGTGGGGTTATGGCACGGATTGTTCACTTGGCATGCTTCCTTCAGAGCAGGATCAATTGGCTGCTGCCATAGATAGGCAAAACAGTTATGAACGTATGGAAATCAAAACATGGCATGAGGTGGGAGTCTATATCAAGGACGACCATTGGGCAGAGAAAACAAGCAACTATTTTCATTTCGATATAAGACTCCCTTTGACTATGACACATAATCGTTTCGATTATATACGGGCAGAATACGACGGCGTATCGACACGCAATTTCATCTTATTCCAGCCATCGGCTAAGGTGGAATACAAATGGCACGACTCTAAACGCAGTGTCTCGTTTAATTACAATATGCGGCAGTCTGCTCCCGATATGCTTGATCTTTTAGACATAATGGATAATGAGGATCCGCTCAATATATATCATGGTAATCCTGAATTGAAGAAAACGACCGTTCATACTTTCAGTTTTGATCATAGTAACAATAGTCCACGCAAACAACGCACTTTTGGGGCATATGCAGCTTATACTATTACTCAAAATGCCAAGGCGATGGGGTATATTTATGATCGTTCTACAGGCATCAGGGATTATAGACCGGAAAATGTAAATGGCAACTATTATGTTTATGGAGGAGTGAACTATTCCATGCCTTTTGACGTCAAAAGGAGATTTACATTTAGTACCTATACCTTTGCTCAGTTATATCATGGAGTGGATCTTATTTCCACGGAAGCAAGCGTACCTCCATTACGTTCTACGGTAAATACCTATTGGGTTACAGAGACGATGAGACTGGATTACCGTATGAGGAAGATTACACTTGGAGCAAAGGCTTATTGTTCATGGAATCGTGCCACGAGCGGCCGTGAAGGCTTTGTTCCCTTTACGGTGTGGGATTTTAACTATGGTCCCACAGTTCAGGTAGAATTACCTTGGAATATACAAATTGTAAGCGACCTGACGATTTATAGTCGTCGTGGATACGATGATCCAGCAGCTAATACGAATGATGTTGTGTGGAATGCTCGTTTGTCCAAGAGGATATTAAATGGGGGACTTACGTTTTCTGTGGATGCTTTTGATATATTGGGACAACTCTCCAATCTCACGCAGACGGTCAATTCGCAAGGTCGTTTCGAAACTTTTCGCGATGTTACTCCTCGATATGTGATGTTCCATGCCATTTATCGCTTGAACATAAAGCCAAAATCACGAGACAGAAATTCCTGAAACAACCTTGAGCGCCCCGGTCGGTTCTATTTAGGCCAGTTGTGCCGTTTTAGCCGACAGACTGTATGCACACGTTCTCTACCTCTGGAAACAGAAGGGGAGAGTTGTATGCAGTCTGCCGGCCCCTCTTTTTCAGGGGAGGCGCTGCCGTGTTCCGCTGGCAGACAGTTTTGCCGCCTCCCGGAGTTTGGATATTTGTGTTTTAATTCTTATTTTTGTCTGTCGGCCTCCAGTAGTATGGCGGAGCTTTTTTATCAGTGCTCTTGCCGGAAGGATGCGGAAGAGGGCCGGCGTTACACTCCTAATTCTGTCAGCTTATGAAACTCAAAGCTTTTTTCCTTTCTGCCCTGCTGTTGCTCTCATTGACGGCATGCTCCTACAACCAGGCTACGGGAGCTTCCGTGGGCGGTATGTTGGGCGGCATTTTCGGTTCCGCCATCGGTGGTATTATGGGCGGTCCCCGCGGCGAGGACATCGGTACGCTCATCGGCGGTATTTCGGGTGCGGCCGTGGGTACGGCCGTGGGTGCCAAGATTGACGAGCAGCAGGGCGTTTCCGGCGGTCAGGGGCATGACGCGGTGAGGGTGCCCGAAGTGCATCGCCCGTCGGTGCCGCGCGTGGAAATCAGCCGCCTGCGTCTGGTTGACCCCAACCGTAACCATCGTCTCGACCGCGACGAGCGTTGCGTGGTCATGTTTGAGTTGTACAACCGCGAGGACGTTACGCTCTACAACATTGCGCCCGTACTGACCTGCTCTTCGGGCAGTGTGCGTATTTCTCCGCCGGCCGTCATTTCCTATTTGCGGCCCGGACAGGGCATGCGCTATCAGGCCGTAGTCATCCGTCGGGGCAGAGCCCGCCGGCCGACGGCCGACTTTGAGCTGGCTCTTGACGTTGACGGCCACCGGTTTGCCATGCGCACCTTCCAGTTGCGCCTCGAGTAGCCTTGCGGGGCTGATTTTTTCCTGACGGCCGGGCGCTCCGGAAAGCCATGGAGCAAAGCCCCGGGCAGGGAGATTCTTGAATACGCCTGTCCTGCCGTACGGATTTCGCAGGCCATGACATTGAAATACAGCCGGTCGCAACATGTTTGCGGCCGGCTGTATTGTGTGGTGCAGGACGAGGAGTGCACGGGCGGAAGCGTAGACGTAGCCGCAGGGTACTTTTTTAAAACGGGAAGGCATCTGTCAATTTTTATCCGGCACCTTTTTCTGACAAGGTGCCGACTTTTTTCGGAGAAAGGCTTTCGGGTGGCAGCAAATGGCGAACCGCGGGCGTGCGGCGGGGCGTTGGAAACAAAGGGGAGGAGACAGACGCAAGGAAGCAACGCCCGGAAGCAGAGAAAGGCTTCGTTATCGCGGCGTTGCTTCTTTATGATCAGTTAGCTTAGTTCTTTTTTCATGCACAGATTGTAAGTGAGGCAACATTAGCGTTGCCTAATTGTGTAAAAACGTCAACACTTTTTCTTTTTTCTTCCCCAGCATGTGGGGTAAACATCTTATTGTTATGTGCCGCCGCACACGTGATTTGCTATAATACTACGTTTACTTTTGCAAAAATAGGTAAACAAATTGAATTATGTATGTGACAAATATAATTTTTAAGGACTGAAAAAGACTGAAATTTCTGAAAATATTATATTTGTAGGCTGAAAAAGACTGATAAATATGCAAATTGAATTAAAAAAACGTTTGTCCACCCTTTTCAGACGCAGGTTGCGGTATTTCAGGAGCTGTTATGGAAACGAGGTGATGCGCCGGCAGCAAATGACGGTGTATTTGTTTTCCGTATTGCTGATTGTGCTGGGGGTGTTAATCAATATGTTGGGATGGACTTCGCCCAACCATGAATTCTTTTTTCAGAACAACCTGTCGTTGGCCGTGGCCACTCTGGCGGTGTTTGTCCTGTTCATGTGCCGGCGGCTGAGTCTGCCATGGGCGCTGAGCCTGTCGTGCCTGATAGCGCAGCTCAATTTTTCCGTCACCATGATTTATTGTGCCGTGCACCTGGAGTATTATTATCTGTGGCTCATCAACGGTTATCTGCTGCTTTCGCTGGTGGCCATCATGGTGGCTATTATTTCCTGTTTGTCGCGCACGTGCGTTGTTGTTACGCTCATGGTGCTGCTTACGCATCTGGTCTGTTTCCTGATTACCGACCACGAGTATCTGCGCAGTTCCTACTGGCTGTTTTTTCTTGTGTTTCTGATGGTGGGCATCATGGGGATGAAGCTGATTTCCAATGTAGGCGTGTTGCGGTATGAGAACAGAGAGTTGCGCCGCAACGAAAACAGTCTGCTCAGTCTGTTCAAGATGGAAAAGTCGCAGCTCATGGCCTACGTCAGTCTGGTGCAGGAGCAGCACCGTCAGGGCACGGTGGAAGACCTGCTCGAGCTCATGGGCGAGGAGGGCCGCCGGAAATTGTATGAGAGCGTGGCGGCCTATATCCGGCAGGAGCAGGCGTCGAAGGGTACGCTTGCGCAGGTTTTTCCGGAACTGACGGCTTCGGAAAAGGAAATCTGCCGGCTGGTGCTGCAGGGCGACAAACTCAAGGATATCTGCGAAAAGCTCAACAAGTCGAAGGGCAACATTACGAGCCAGCGCGTACACATCCGCAGCAAGCTCGGCCTGGGGCCCAAGGACAACCTGGCCGAGGCCCTGCGCCGGCGCATGCAGCAGCACGGGTATATGTAGGAAAAACCGGGCTGCACATTCTTTGCCGTTGTTTAGCAATGATTAACGGGCACGCGTTTGGAAGGGCGGCAAAGTTTCCTTAATTTTGAGGAAACATAATTAATTAACATGTCTTTCTACTATGGAACACCTTCTATTCTGGTTGATTCCGTGCTCATCCGTGCTGGCGCTGGGGCTGGCCTGGTATTTCTACCGGCAGATGATGCACGAAGATGAAGGCTCGGACCAAATGCGTGCGATAGCCCTTCATGTGCGCCAGGGCGCCATGTCTTATCTGAAACAGCAATACAAAATTGTAACCCTTGTCTTTATCGGCTTGGCGCTGGCGTTCAGCGTCATGGCCTACGGCTTTGGGCTGCAGAACCAGTGGGTGCCGGTGGCCTTCCTGACGGGCGGTTTCTTTTCGGGCCTGTCGGGTTATCTGGGCATGAAAACCGCCACGCAGGCTTCGGCCCGCACGGCCTGTGCGGCGCGCAGCTCGCTGGGGCGCGGACTGCACGTGGCCTTCAGGAGCGGAGCCGTAATGGGTCTGGTAGTCGTAGGGCTCGGCCTGTTTGACATTTCCTTCTGGTATTTGCTGCTTGACCATTTTGTCATGCCCGGCGCTGAAGCCGAGTCGGCCAAGCTGTGTATGATTACTACCACGATGCTGACCTTTGGCATGGGCGCCAGTACGCAGGCACTGTTTGCCCGCGTGGGTGGCGGCATCTACACCAAGGCAGCCGACGTGGGAGCTGACCTGGTGGGCAAGGTGGAAGCCGGCATCCCCGAGGACGACCCGCGCAATCCGGCAGCCATAGCCGACAATGTAGGTGACAACGTGGGCGACGTGGCCGGTATGGGGGCCGACCTTTATGAGTCGTATTGCGGTTCCATTCTGGCTACGGCAGCACTGGGGGCTGCGGCCTATGCTTCGTGGGGCGTTGAGGTGCAGTACAAGGCCGTTATTGCCCCGATGCTGATTGCCGCCGTAGGCATTTTGCTTTCGATAGTAGGTATCTTTTCCGTACGGGCTGGTGAGGCTTCGGGCATGAAGGACCTGCTGCGCAGCCTCTCGCTGGGCACCAACCTGAGTTCCGTACTTATTCTGGGTGCCACGTTCCTGATTCTCTGGCTGCTGCAAATGCCCCACTGGCCGCTGCTTTCGCTGGCCGTAGTGGTGGGGCTGCTGGTGGGCGTGGTTATCGGTCGCGCCACGGAGTATTTTACCTCGCAGTCGTACCGCCCCACGCGCAGGCTGGCCGAGAGCGGCAAGACCGGTTCGGCCACCGTTATCATCTCCGGCCTGGGGCTGGGCATGATGTCGACCACGGTGCCCGTAGTGGCCGTGGTGGCCGGCATTATCCTGTCCTACTGGCTGGCTTCGGGCTTTGATTTTACGCAGGTGAGCCAGGGGCTTTACGGTATCGGCATCGCTTCGGTGGGAATGCTCTCCACGCTGGGCATCACGCTGGCCACCGACGCCTATGGTCCCATTGCCGACAATGCCGGCGGAAATGCCGAGATGAGCGGTCTGGGTGAGGAAGTGCGCCGCCGCACGGATGCGCTCGACTCGCTGGGCAATACCACCGCTGCCACCGGCAAGGGCTTTGCCATCGGGTCGGCCGCCCTGACGGGGTTGGCACTGCTGGCTTCGTATATTGAGGAAATCCGCATCGGTCTTACCCGTCTGGGGCATGAAGTGCTTACGCTGCCCGGCGGGCGTACGGTGGAGGTGGCGCAGGCCTCTTTCAATGACTTTATGCAGTATTATGACGTGACGCTGATGAGTCCCAAAGTATTGTCGGGTATCTTTATCGGTAGCATGATGGCCTTTCTGTTCTGCGGCATGACCATGAATGCCGTGGGACGCGCAGCTGCCAATATGGTGGAGGAAGTGCGGCGTCAGTTCCGCGAGATAAAAGGAATAATGCAAGGCACGGCCGACCCCGACTATGCCCATTGCGTACGTATAGCTACGCAGGGTGCGCAGCGCGAAATGGTAGTGCCCTCGCTGCTGGCCATTGCCGCTCCCGTACTGACGGGGCTGCTTTTCGGCGTGGCCGGCGTGGTAGGTCTGCTGGTGGGCGGTCTGGCCACGGGCTTTGTGCTGGCCGTATTCATGGCCAATGCGGGCGGAGCCTGGGACAACGCCAAGAAATATGTGGAAGAGGGGAATTTCGGCGGAAAGGGCAGTGAGGTACACAAGGCCACCGTCGTGGGCGACACCGTGGGCGACCCGTTTAAGGACACGTCAGGTCCCAGCCTGAACATTCTGATTAAGCTGATGTCAATGGTTTCTATCGTGATGGCCGGCCTGACGGTGGCGTGGAGCCTCTTCTGACGGTTTTGTGTGCAGGATTCCTTATTTTATATAGTGCCGGGGAAACACCTCCGGCACTATTTTTTGATTCCCATTTTCCCCCTTTTTATAAAGTGCATGGTCCGTGCTTCTGCCGCATAGTGCGGGTGGAATAGAACGCCAGACGTCAGTCTTAAACCGGAACGGCAAGGGCGGGGAATAGTACTTATACGCTTGTGGTTCCGGTTTGTGGCATACGGGATGAGTCTGATACCAGAAACAAAAAAGGCTGCATCCCTTAGCGGGAGCAGCCTTCTGTTTGTATTTTTAGCTATTGGCTTAGAGTTTCGGACCAGCAGCAACCAAAGCCTTACCAGCTTCGTTTCCTTCGTATTTAGCGAAGTTCTTGATGAAACGGGCAGCCAGGTCTTTAGCTTTCTCTTCCCATTTGCAAGCGCAATCGTAAGTGTCGCGCGGGTCGAGGATGTTGGTGTCAACACCGGGGAGTTCGGTAGGAACAACAAAGTCGAAGATAGGAATAATCTTCGTAGGAGCCTTGTCGATAGAACCGTCGAGGATAGCGTCGATGATACCACGAGTATCGCGGATAGAGATACGCTTGCCGGTACCGTTCCAACCTGTGTTAACCAAGTATGCCTTAGCACCTGATTTTTCCATCTTCTTAACCAACTCTTCTGCGTACTTTGTGGGGTGCAAGGTCAAGAAAGCTGCACCGAAGCAAGCTGAGAAGGTAGGAGTAGGCTCTGTAATACCACGCTCTGTACCGGCCAATTTAGCGGTGAAGCCAGAGAGGAAGTAGTATTTGGTCTGCTCCGGAGAGAGGATAGATACAGGAGGCAATACACCGAATGCGTCAGCTGACAAGAAGATAACCTGTTTTGCAGCCGGGCCCTTAGAGATAGGCTTAACGATGTTTTCGATGTGGTTGATAGGATAAGATACACGAGTATTCTCGGTCGTGCTCTTATCGGTGAAGTCAATCTTACCGTTAGCATCAACAGTTACGTTCTCGAGCAGAGCGTCGCGACGGATAGCGTTGTAGATATCGGGTTCGCTTTCTTTGTCGAGGTTGATAACCTTAGCGTAGCAACCGCCTTCGTAGTTGAATACGCCCTCGTCGTCCCATCCGTGTTCGTCGTCACCGATGAGCAAACGTTTCGGATCGGTTGAAAGGGTGGTCTTACCCGTACCAGACAGACCGAAGAATACGGCAGTGTTGCCACCGTTCTTGTCGGTGTTGGCAGAGCAGTGCATAGAAGCGATGCCACGGAGCGGATTGTAGTAGTTCATCATTGAGAACATACCTTTCTTCATCTCACCACCGTACCAGGTGTTGATGATAACCTGCTCACGGCTGGTCAGGTTGAATACTACGGCGGTCTCAGAGTTCAGGCCGAGTTCCTTGTAGTTTTCAACTTTAGCCTTAGAAGCGTTGTAAACTACGAAGTCAGGTTCGAAGTTAGCGAGCTCTTCAGCCGTCGGTTTGATGAACATGTTGGTAACAAAGTGAGCCTGCCAAGCTACTTCCATGATGAAGCGGACAGCCATGCGGGTACCTTCGTTAGCACCGCAGAAACCGTCAACTACATACAGTTTCTTGTTGCTCAATTCTTTGTCAGCGATTTCCTTCAACACTTTCCATGTTTCGGGAGTAGTCGGTTTGTTGTCGTTTTTATATTCGTCAGAAGTCCACCATACAGTATCCTTGCTGGTTTCGTCCATTACGATAAACTTATCTTTAGGAGAACGGCCGGTGTAAACACCCGTCATTACGTTGACAGCGCCCAGCTCGGTTACCTGGCCTTTGTCAAAGCCTTCCAGACCAGCTTTAGTCTCTTCTTTAAAGAGTTCATCATACGACGGGTTGTGAATCAACTCCGTAGTTCCGGTAATACCGTACTTGGTCAAATCTAATGTTGCCATAATTTTGTGATTAAAAATGTTATATGATTTGATGTGTAATCATGTGTCACACGGCCAAGGCGTTCTTAGCCACAACAAAAGTACAAAGAAACATTTTCCGCACAAAAACTTTTTCCTGCCTTTTTGTGGCCTTTTTGAGGGTAATTAACGGATTTTTGGGAATACTTGTTTTACGTATCGGGAATTGCAAAACAAAGGTGGCAAAAGTTTTGTCTTCTCTTATGGATATCCGGGAGGTTGTATGCGGGTCAGGAGGTGGCAGGCTGCAGGAGGATGAAGCTATCCTTTCAGCAGTTTTCATTATATTTGTAGCATGAACGGCAGCAAATGTTTTTTATGGATTTCGGAGATGTGGCGCCGGCTCTTGTGTGGCGCCGTATTGTTGGGGGCAGCAGGCAGTCAGGCCTTTGCCGCAGACTCTTGGATAGAGGGCACTTCCACGCTGGCCGACGGCCATATGCTTTATGTGCGGGTGCAGGGGCGTACGCTCGACAGCGTGCGCATTTCCTCGGGGCGTTTCCGTGTGGCGTGCCGCGTGGCAGAGCCGGCTGTGCTGACTTTGTGTGTGGGCCCCCGTTCCGTGGAAGTGGTGGCCGACGGTCCTGCGCATGTCGATTTTGACCGCGGGGTGGTGGGCGGCACTCCCGAGAACGATGCGCTCTGCAAATGGAATAATCTGCTGCGGGGCTATCAGGTGCAGATGGACAGCGCCTCCGCGCATATCCTCAGGCTCCTGTCCCGCCTGGAGAAAGGTGAAGACGACCAGCGCGCCGTGCGCGAAAGCCTCGGGCAGTGGCAGCAGACTTACCAGCGCCAGCAGCAGCTGTGGCGTGAGGCGCTTTATACTTGCCTGCGTGACAATATCCACTATTATTTTCCGGCCGTATTCCTGCAGCGTTATCCCGACGCGGTCGACCGCACGGCTCTGCTCCGTCTTTCGCAGCTGGACCCGCTTTATTTGCAGGGCGAGGCCATGCAGGGCATGCGGCGCGACCTGGAGGCCTGGCGTCTTCGGCAGCCGGGGCAGTTGTTGCCCGACCTGACGTTGCCCGACCTTGTTTCGGGCACGCCGCGTGCGCTTTCGTCGTTTGCCGGGCCGGGGCGCTGCGTGCTGGTTTGTTTCTGGGCCGGATGGTGTGGCGACTGCACCGGTTTCATGACCCGCGTGCGCCGGCTTTACCGCACCTACCACCGGCGCGGGCTGGAGGTGGTGGGCGTTTCGCTCGACACCGATGCCGCCGTGTGGCGACGGGCCGTCAGGTCGTTGCGGCTGCCCTGGCCGCAGCTGTGCGACATGCGGGGCTGGCAGAGCAGTGCCGTGGCGCGGTATGGGCTCAACCGTATTCCCGACAACCTGCTGCTTGGGCCCGACGGGCGCATTGTGGCCAACGACATTCCGGCCGACAGCCTGGAGCGGGTGGTAAGCCGGCTGTTGCCGCCCTGAGCAGGCCGCGGCCCGTTCAGGGGCGTGACTTCTTGCCCGGCTGCATCACGAGGATGTCGGCCTCCTGCGCAATCATCAGGCAACCCTTGGGCATGGCCTCGAGCATGGGTTGCAGCCGCGCCGCGAGGCGGTCAATCTTTTCCGTCTCGTCAACAAATTCTACCGTTACCGGCATTTTCTGTGAGATTTCCCAAAACACTTCAGAGTGCAGCTTGTGGCTGGCGCCGTAGCCCATGATGCCCCGATAAACGGTGGCGCCGGCCATGCCCATGCGCTCGGCCTCGCGCACCACGGCCTCGTAGAGCGGAGCGTGGTTCAGCCGGTCGGTATGACTGGCGTAGATGCGCAGTATTTTTCCTTTTCCGGTCATTTTTCAATCAGTTTTTTCTTATATGGATTTTACCAGCCATTGCCCCAGCCACAGCATGCCGAATCCCGTCAGCAGACTCAGGGCCGTGTAGAGGCCGGCCAGCATGAAGTCGTGGCGTGACACCAGTTGGAAGTTCTCGTTCATAAAGGTGGAAAATGTGGTGAATCCGCCACACAGTCCTACGGTCAGAAACAGCTTGAGCTGTGTGTTCATCAGTTGCCCGCGGTCAAACAGGCCATAGAACACGCCGATGGCCAGGCAGCCCACCACGTTGGCCACAAACGTGCCCGTAGGAAAGGCACAGCCGGCGGCCGGCGGCGTGATACGGGCTACCCAGAAGCGCAGCATGCCGCCCAGCATGCTGCCCAGACCTACAATCAGACAGGTTTTCAGCATTGTTTTTTTTGAATAAGGAAAATAGCGTTTGTACAATCAGTTTGCCCGTGGCTGTGCCGGGGTCAGACTTTTTCCCGGCGCAGCTCGTCGGCCCGGCTTTTGCTGTGGGTCACGAGCCATACGCCGCCAAATACCAGAATTACGGCCACTCCCTGCGCAATGCCGAACACGCCCATGCCCACCGCTACGCTTACGATGCAGGCCACCAGCGGCTGTACGTAGTTGTACATGCTGACAATGGTGGGGCGCAGGTTGTGCTGGCCGTACATCATGAGCAGGTAGGCCACGTAGGTGGCACACACCATCACGTAGGCCGTTTCCAGCCAGGTGGTCCAGCCGATGAGGCTCCAGTTGAAGCTGACCATGTCGTTAAAGGTAAACGGTACGCACACCAGCGAGGCGTATGTAAACATCCACTTCATGCACGTGACCACCGAGTAGCGCTGCACCAGCCGCTTGAACAGCGTCAGATAGAGCGCAAAGCTGCACTGTGCCAGCAGGCAGAGCACGTCGCCCCCGATGTGGCTCTGGCGGGCCGCCGCCCCTTGCGTGCTGCCGTAAATCAGCAGCAGGGCGCCCAGACCGCCACACACGATGCCGCCTATTTTCTGCCCCGTAATGGGTTCGTGCAGGATGATGGCCGCCAGCAGCATGGTGACGATGGGCGACGTGGTGGTGATGATACTGGCATTGACCGGCGAGGTGAGCGACAGCCCCACCGTAAAGCAGCACTGGTTGAACACCGTGGCCAGCATGCCGGCAAAAAAGAAGAGCAGCAGGTCGCGGCTACTCACTTTTTCGTGGCGCACGGAGGGGGTGAGCAGTGATGTGGCCCAGAACAGGACGGCCGCTCCTACCACCCTGAACGTAATGAGCATCCAGTCTGATATGCCCTGCGCCATGGCCGCCTTGCCGACGGGCGACATCAGGCCCCACATGGCGCAGGCGCCGAACATGGCCAGATGCGCCTTCAGGTTTTTATCGGAATTGAGTAGCATGATGAATATATGAATATGGTTGAATCGTAATTTGGTCAGGCAAAATTACAACTATTTTTTCAGCCGTGGCATGCTCTCGGGGTTTCTTTACATTCGCACGCCGGGCCTGACAGGGGGGCAAGTGCCCTGTCAGGCCCGGCGTGGGTCCTGCGGGAAAAAAGTCCCGGCTTGTGTAAAGAAGGTGCCGCCCCGTAAATTTTTCCCGCCTTCAGTTTCTTCTTTCCTGCCGCGTGTGCCGTGCGGGCTGGAGGGCGGTTCAGTTGTAGGTCTTTACCTCGACTTTTCCGCGCAGCACCTGCAAGGCGTTGTAGGCCAGCGAGTCCATCTCGTTTTCGCCCGGATATACGGCCACCGGTGCCATAAAGTCGATGCGGCGGCGCAGGCGCTCAACCAGATAGTTGCTGTAAGTGCATCCGCCGGTCAGCAGGATGGCGTCGGGGCGCTGACACAAGGCCCCGGTCATGCCCAGTATGGCCTTGGCGATTTGCAGTACCATGGCTTCGACCACCACGCGGGCCTGCTCGTCGCCGTGGCTGATGCGCTGCTCAATGAGTCGCAGGTTGCTCG
>OLGF01001681.1_pt1 | contig 23005 bp, 17 predicted proteins | sample 1604971 | NCBI WGS metagenome assembly OLGF01 (sample SAMEA3888902, study PRJEB22519) | human gut metagenome | biome: human gut; feature: human-associated habitat; material: faeces | place: Denmark | collected 2011 | reverse complement strand
TTAAAACGTTCTAGCCAACAGCCAAAACTTTAGTTTTGTTGCTGTTGCTAGGTTGTTATAGCATTAGAAAATTGTGTTGCAATTTTTAACGCAATAAAAACTAAAACGTTCTCATAACAGTCAAAATTTTTAATTTTGAAGCTGTTTTGAGGTTGTTATAACATAAAAGAAATTGTTACATAATTTTTGTCAAATACATGTTAAAGCGGTCTCGTAACAGCCAGAATCCTATCTTTTCTGCTGTTGCTAGGCTATATCAGGATTATTATGTTTTAACAATTGCCAAAATTTCAACCTGCTATACGGTCATAACACAATTTTTAATACAAATTTGCTGTTTATCAATAACAAAAATTGCGTTATTCCCTGTTTTATGATAGAATAACTCATTATTAAAATTTTATGTATTTTAATTTACTTAGAAACGGTAGGGTTTAGTTTGAAAATCGGCAATATTTCTTTTGATGGAAAAGCAATTTTGGCACCTATGGCAGGTGTTTCGGATAAATCTTTTCGTGAACTGTGCACTTCTTTTGGCGCTGCATACGTCATCTCTGAAATGGTAAGCTCAAAAGGGCTGCAATACAGTGACCGAAAAAGCAAAGAGTTAATGGAGCTGTCCCCTGCAGAGCGTCCTGCAGCAATCCAAATTTTTGGAGATCAACCTGAAATTATGGCCAAAGCAGCTGAAAAAGCAATGGAATTTGAACCCCAAGCCATTGACATTAACATGGGGTGTCCGGCTCCTAAAATCAGTAACAGCGGAGGCGGTTGTGCTTTGATGAAACGTCCCGATTTGTGCGGAGATATTGTCTCGGCTGTTAAAAAAGCTGTGTCTGTTCCTGTAACCGTGAAAATCCGTAAAGGATGGGATAAAAACAGTATCAATGCAGTAGAAGTAGCATGTATTTGCGAACAAGCCGGAGCTGACGCAATTGCAGTACATGGCAGAACCAGAGAGGATATGTATACGCCTCCTGCCGATTGGGATATAATTCGTAAGGTAAAACAGGCCGTTTCTATTCCCGTAATCGGAAACGGTGACATCAACACTGCGCAGGATGCTGCCAAGATGATAGAAGAAACAGGCTGTGATATGGTTATGGTAGGTCGTGGTGCGTTGGGAAATCCTTGGATTTTTTCACAAATAAACGCATATCTGTCTGATAACTGCACCATTCTTCCCCCACCTTCTATTATGGAACGCATGCTGGTTATGAGAAAACATATGGTAGCCTTATGCGACCACAAAACAGAACAACATGGAATGAAAGAGGCCCGTAAACATGTTGGCTGGTATGTAAAAGGAATCCATGGCGCGGCAGAGTTCAGACGTAGAGCAGGATATTTGTCTACCTTGGCAGAACTGGAGCAATTAATTGAAGATATTATAAAAGAAAATTCTCAAGCAGAATAAAAATAAATATACATTTTATACCTAGAAGAAGGCTGTTGTATAACAGCCTTCTTCTTTTTTACATACAAAAATAATAATATTTCTATTTTGTTTTGTGCCAACATTTGATTGATTACATAAATATACCCTTTCGTTACAAAAGGTAGACTTTATTTCACAGACTATAAAATGTATAAAAATAGCAAAACTAAGGGATTTTTTAAACATTTTATCATATTTTTAAGGGTAACATATTTAATAAATAAAGTCTGATATTTCAACCAAATTTGCAGTGCATACGCACTAATAATTTCATTTGTAATCAACAGTAAACAACTTAATGAAAAAGGGAATTTCAGGGTATGCATTCCAAGAGGAACTTGTTTATTGTTTTTACATAGATGACACTTTTGTGTTACAAGAGAATTAAAAATTAAAGAAGGAGATTTAGATGAAAACAAAAAAATGGAAAAAGATTTTGGCATTCATTCTTGCTTTATCTATACTATGTTCCTGTATTATCGGTGCAGTCTCGGTATATGCAGAGCAGGTGAATTCCCAAACCAGCATATCACAAAACAACTCCAGTTCTAATTCGACCGATAATAGCAGTACGAACGACGAAGAAACAACCGATATTGTGGGGGAAAACATCTCATTGTATGCAGAAGCATCTGAAGAAGTCAGGAATTTTAAAATTCAGTCAGCCAAGCGTGTAAGCACAGGTACTACACCTTTTGATGCAAATGATGATCCCGGCAATGATTCATCTAAAGATAATGCAATTGTCAGATCTTTTGATGATATTGGCTACGAATGTACTTACTCAGGTGAAATTAACGGTAACATACAGGCAGTAGAACTTGAATTTAAGTTTACCTTAAATGTTTCAAAAAAATACGCGGAATTTGATGAAGATGTTTTAAAAAGCTGGATGACAGATATCGTCCAAGAAGATGTAAACGGTGTTTGTACCTTAACAGGTAAAACCATATATAACAGTGCCGGCGGTGGAGCAGGTTTTCAATCTTTTTCAGAAACAAAATATATACCTGTTAACGTAAAAGGCATGAATCAATCCCAAGAGGTTATTCCTACCTTCAACGTAAAACTGACAAAAGATACATCTGCTGATTCATGGAAAACAAAAGTCATGAGTGGAACAGATGAAAAGGCCATTGTTTCTGCAGTACCTATGTACGACATTGAATTGGTAAATCCAACAAAAATGAACTCCATTGGTACCTATGATTTTTCAACAGGAAACGGAACCGCTTCTAACAAAGATGCAGGCAGTGTCTACGGCAGATTACTGGACTTTGGCGTAGGTTTGAGAATGAAAGCGGTTGACAGTAATAAGGGAATGAAAGGATTTTATGTTCCCGAAACAACTGATAACTTAACTTTTACAATACATCCAAGTATCAGCGAAAACGGCGTTCCCACCTCCTTGCAAGCCTTGTTATGGGATTATAAAGAAAATACCTATGGCACTACCGGTATTGGTGGACGCGACTTAACTAATGGTGCCGGAAACGCTGATGTATATGCAGCTGCACTGCCCCAAACAAATTCTGCCGGTTCCCCAAACAGTTTTACAGTAAACAATGGAGGAACCTGGACATTTGTGCAAAACAAAGATGGGAGCATTGATGTGACAGTTACAGGGGCAAGTTTATATAACCAAAAGGGAGAGTTATTCGCACCGACTTTAATGGGAAATGGCGCTACTACACTTAGTCCTACTCCCTCCCAAGGAAATCTTTATATATCAACAGCCTATTTTCAAATGGTAGCTCCTCTGGATAAAAATGATAATACCAATAAAAAATATCAATTAGAAATTTCCGACAGTAACATGAAAGCACCCTACCAAGACGGTTTAGGCAATTCTCTGGTTAGCACGACACAATCCATCACAACAAATGATACCGTAATAAGGGACTATGAAATTTTCCGAGATGGGAGTTATGGATTATTCCATTATATCGGCAGAGAAAATCAACAAAATGGTTTTTGGGGCAGCAACCTTTCCAGTAATAAGGCAGGAATGGGGTTAGATGCTTACGCATTAAAGGGTTCAACTGTACAAATAGCTGGTGCTTTTTCCTATGCCGGTGATGACAAAAATGAGTTAAAGGCCGTCAATTTATTGATGAGAATAGATGATGAAGCCATGCAGCCCAGTGCTTCTGCATCCAATGGACTTCCGACAAGCTCGAATGTTGCGGGGAATGTGACGTTATTGTATGCTGCAAAGCCCAATGGAGAAGGTTGGACATCCGACACTGAAATGTTATCTTCAAAAGAGCAAGATTTGGTGTACTTTGCGTCCATGGCTGATTTAAAAGCAGCATATCCTGATGGTGTTTGCGTTGCTGTTTTGGCTGAAGTAAGAAATATCACAAACCTGCAAGAAGTAACACAATACCAAATTGGATTTAATGTGGATATATTGAGCACTGCAACAGAAGGAAATGTGTACCAAACAGTCCATACAGCAGCCTTCTATAAGTCCAATAAAAACATCACTGTAAATGATACACGTTTAGACAAAAACAGCTATGATAAGTTAAATCAACCTAACTCTTATGTTCGTGATAATAATCAATATGAAAAAGCACAATATAATAATGCACATCAAATTGTGAACAGCAGTTCTTCTATGGCCAGCTATGCAAGAGGTGCTTCATTATTAATTGTAGGTGTGGAAGCAGGCATTGAAAAATCAATTGATGCAAACAATAAATCATTTGACCTTTCAACAGGCGTTACGTTTATTCCTTACCGCTTACAACCTATCTTAAACGTTGCAAGCGGTAAAGAAGGAGATACCATCAGACGAGTAACGATAAGTGATATTCTTCCTGCTCAACTAACTGTAAGTAACAATACAAAATTTTATTATGGTGATCAACCAATTACAGCATCTATTGAAAAGTTAGCAGATGGAACCACCAAAGTCAGCTGGACTATTGAAAATGTTCCCACAGGTGTAGTATTGCCTGCAATTACATTTAATGCAGAATTGAATTTCGAGAATATCAATTTACAACAATCTACTCATACTGTATACAACACAGCTTACATTGAAGCGGAAGGCGATAACAGAGTATTTAGTTCTCAATGGCCTTCCCACCCAAATCAATCCGAAGCTACAGCTACCTTGGTAGTCAATAAATCATTAAATTTATCTAAACAGGCACTCCAAAGTGATGCTGAAATAAATGGAGAGATTCAATGGAGAATTGCTTTTACAAATACTAACAGCTTGGATTATACAAACTATAAAATGTTGGATGTTATGCCTTACAACGGAGATGCTAATGGCTCTTCATTTGACGGATCTTATACTATTACAGCTACCTTAACAGCTCCTTCAGAAATAAAATTATATTCATCTACCGACAAAAATGTACGTGGAACCAACGTTTCAACCGTGGATGAAACATTGTTCCAAGAACTTGTACCAACACAAACATTGGCAGATAAAAATGTGTATGAGTTGAACGAAGATGTTACCGCTTTATTATTAAAAGGCACACTGCCAACATTCGAACGATATGTATTGGATATTACCTTACATCCTACAAACAATAATGGTGGTAATGTCTATGGCAATAGTGCTTCCATGAAAGCAGACGGATTAAATGAGCTAACTACTCCTATTTCTAAAATTAATGTTAGAGAAAGAACTCTCTCTGGTATTGCATGGCTTGATGCAGACCAAGATGGTTTAATTGGTAACGCAGAAGAACGACTCAATGGTTTAAATGTAACTTTATATCATACTGATGCTATTACAGGACAAGAAACCATTGCAAAGGACATCAACAATAACGACTGCATTACTACTACCAATGCAAATGGCGAATATTCATTTACGAAACTGCCATCAGGAACCTATAGAGTTGTATTTACAGATCATTCCGGAACACCAATTTCATTTGCAGATTACATTGTGACCGATAAGAATATGGGAACTGATGAAGCAATCAACTCGAAATCAGACGCAATAAAATCTCCTGAAAATATATTAACCTCCGCAGAAATTAAAGATATTACGCTACCTACTCTGAGCGAAATGCAGAAAAATAATATCACTATTTATCAAAAACAATATCAAAATCTGGGTATTTACAGAGCATTGGTTAATAAATCCGTGACAAAAGTCTGGGATGATAACAACAACCAAGACGGTATCCGTCCTGCGGAAATCAAAGTACAGCTGTATGCCAACGGCACTCCTGTTGGAAACGAGACTGTATTAAATGAAGGCAATGCCTGGTCTCATACTTTTACTGATTTACCTCAGTTTGAGGGAGGAACAGAAATTGTTTATTCCGTAAAAGAAGTTGATGTTCCAAAAGATTATACTGATAATGTTGAAACTGGTACAGACGGAAACTTTACTCTGACTAACTCCCATACACCTGCAACAGTAGAAAAATCCGTGACAAAGGTTTGGGATGATAACAACAACCAAGACGGTATCCGTCCTGCGGAAATCAAAGTGCAGCTATATGCCAACGGCACTCCTGTGGGAAATGAGACTGTCTTAAATGAAGACAACGCTTGGACTTATACTTTTACTGAGTTGCCTCAATTTGAAAACAGCAAAGAAATAGAATATACCGTGAAAGAAATAAATATACCCAATGGTTATACAAACCATATAACCATTGATGAGAACGGAAATATTGTTGTTACGAATACACACGTTTCTGCAACAGTATATCCACCTGATGACAGTTCTCATAACAATATGCATACTGCTAATACAGGCGATGCATCAAACAACTTTATCTGGGTACTTATGTTAGTGGTGTCCGTGTCCGGAATGGTGTCTATTTTATTCGTAAAAAGAAATCGCAATAGATAAAAGGCAAAACAAACCATTTATTCTTTATGACATAATAAAAAATAGTATTTATTTCAAAAACAGCAGCAAATATCAATAAAAAGCTCGTACAAACAGTTTGTTTTGTACGAGCTTTTTTCCATATATACGGCACTATATCTATCCGTATATAAAAAATAATCATGACTGTACGAAAAAATGCACTTACCTATGGGGCATAGAAAATAATCTGCATCATAAGTGACCGCAGTATAATCAATAAAACATATGAATAAAAAAGCTGTAACTCCCTATACAAGGGAATTTACAGCCTTTTGAATTATTCAAAATCAATAATTACTTTTAATGCATTTTCTCTTGCCGCATTTGCAAATGTATCGTAAGCATCCATAATTTCACTGAACTTAAAGTGATGCGTAACCAATTGCTGTGGTTTAATTTTGCCGGAAGATACTGTTTTCAACAGCATAGGCGTTGTATTTGTGCTAACCAAACCGGTTGCGATTGTAATATTTTTAATCCAAAGATCCTCCAAATGAAGTTCAACGGATTTGCCATGAACACCTACGTTTGCCACATGACCGCCTTTTGTAATAATTTTTTGGCAAATATCAAAGGTTTGCGGAATGCCAACCGCTTCAATGGCGACATCAACGCCAAGACCATCTGTCATTTCATAAATTTTCTTAATTGCAGCATCCATATCTTTGGAGTTTACAGTATCTGTAGCACCAAAACGTAAAGATTCTTTCAAACGATTATCATCTAGGTCAATCATAATAATACGTGCCGGTGAATAGAACTGAGCTGTTAACAAAGCAGCAAGTCCAATTGGACCTGAACCTACAATTGCAACTGTATCGCCCGGTTTTACTTGACCATTCAATACGCCAATTTCAAATCCTGTCGGTAAAATATCACTGAGCATTACAGCTGCATCATCCGTAATTGACTCCGGAATGTGATATAAACTGTTATCAGCGTGAGGAATATGTACATACTCTGCTTGAGTACCGTCAATCATGTAGCCTAAAATCCAGCCGCCATCATCACAGTGAGCATAAAGACTCTTTTTGCAATAATGGCATGTTCCACATGCAGTAACACAAGAAATAATTACTTTATCGCCAACTTTAAAGTTACTTACATTTTCTCCTACAGACTCAACAATACCAATGCCTTCATGTCCCAGCACTCTGCCTTCTTCAACCTCCGGAGTATCCCCTTTCAAAATATGAAGGTCAGTACCGCAAATGGTGGTTTTCAACATTTTTACCACCGCTGCCTTACTGTTTTGCGGAGTTGGTTTTGGTCTTTCCAATACTTCTTTTTTACCTGGTCCTAAATATACCATTGCTTTCATAGTCTCACTCATGTTTCATCCTCCTTTGATATATGGTTCATTTTTACTGATGTGTACATCATATAACAAAAAAATATTTTTGTAAATAATAAATAAAAAGTTAACAATATGTGTTATATTTTTAACTAAATTGGTTTATTTTATCACAAACTTTATCCTGTTTTTTTGATATTTTCCGTAATAATGAATATCTCAAAAAAGAAAAGGACACCTCAAAATGAGACGCCCTGTTTCACATTTATATGATTTTAAAATTTATTTCCCTGAAAATAGTAACGCATAACCATAAGGCTCTAAAGTTAATGTACCGTTCCAAACAGCCTTTCCAAGAAGTGCTGACGCAGTTTCCCATTCCTGAACCATACACAATTGTTTACGCTGTGCTGTTCTGTTTACTGCTACCAATAATTTTTGACCAACCGCTTCATCTGAACGGACATATACAAAACAATCGTCATCCGCATAATACGGTTCCAACGTTCCTTGCTTTAATACTTCACAGCTATGACGTATTTTTCCTAAACTGCGGTACCAGTTCACCAGCTCTGCATCTTCATGTCCCCAGGGAAAGCAGCCTCTGTTAAACGGATCGCGATATCCCTCCATCCCTGCTTCATCTCCATAGTAAACGCAAGGAATACCGGGCAAAGTGTATTGCATTAACGAAGCTAGCTTTAATAAAGCCAATCCTCTACTGCGCTGCTCCTGCGACAATTTTGTTCTGCTCTGCCACTCTCTGTCTCGTCCGTTTAACGGCTCTCCTCCCAACACAGTCAAAATGCGTTCTGTATCGTGCGTTCCTATATGATTCATTAATAAGTGAATCGCACCGGGTGGATAGTGTTCCAATACTGTCATAATCAGTTCCATCATTTCTGCAGGATTTTTTCCTGTTAAAAAACCTATGATTGCCTCGCGAAACGGATAATTCATCACGCTATCCAATTGCTTACCAAGTAAGTATCTTCTGCGCTGTCCGTAAGCCATTTTATTGGAAGCATCCTCCCATACTTCTCCCAGTATCATGGAAGTTGGTTTTACCTGTTTTGCAGCTTTTGTTATATCATCTAAAAATAAATCAGGCAGCTCATCTGCTACATCCAGCCGCCATCCGTCTGCCCCTGCTTTCAGCCATGTTTGTATTACTCCGTCTGTTCCATTAATGTATGCGTTGTACGTCTCATTGGCTTCATTCACGTTTGGAAGCGTTTCAAAATTCCACCAACAGGCGTATTGCTCCGGCCACTGGTAAAATTGATACCAATCATAATAAGGAGATTCCTGAGATTGATAAGCACCTAATGTTTGGTATCTGCCCTTACGATTAAAATAAATGCTGTCACTGCCTGTATGGTTAAACACACCATCGAGCATGATGTGTATCCCTCTTTTATTTGCTTCTTTGCACAGACGTTTAAAATCCTCTTTGCTGCCAAGCAACGGGTCTACTTTTGTATAATCCGCTGTATCATAACGATGATTGGAATGAGCTTCAAAAATAGGATTCAAATAGATACAAGTGATACCTAAGCTTTGTAAATAATCCAATTTTTGAATGATACCTTCCAAATCTCCGCCAAAATAATCAGAGTTTGTGATTTCTCCCTGATGATTGGGCCTCCATTCCGGTTGCGACCCCCACCGCTGATGCAGATAATGGTCCTGGGGTACGTTATACTTTGTAGTACCTGAGCGATAAAAACGGTCGGGAAAAATCTGGTACATAATCCCTCCGCTTAGCCAATCCGGTATTTGATACTGGGATTCAAACACTGTCAGCTGCCAGCACTCTCCTTCAGGAGCGCCGAACTCATCGATACCGCTTTCACCGCCAAAGCGGCTTGTAATTCCCAGAGTCCCCCTCCAGGTATCAATTTCAAAACGGTAGAAATAAAGACCGGACTGTTCAGGTGTAAAATCACATTCCCACCATTCATGGTCCTCCCCATTCATTCCACACCAAAACAGGCCAAGTGTTTTTACCTGTTTTGTAAATTCTTCCCCAACCATAAGGCGTGCCGCACTGCATCGGAATTCTCTTGGAACCAATAATTTAAAATGGATATTTGTATGAGCTTGAACCGCCCCTGTGGGATTGCGGTAAATAGGATTTCTGGAATGAAACATAATCATCTCTCCAAAAAAGAGCAGGAAACAAATTATGCTCTTCCTGCTCTTGCTTGATATTTCCTATGACTTAGGAATTGGTACCTTTTTTTGTTGATTTTGTCGTTCTTTTTGCTGTTGTTGATTTTACAGTTGTTTTTTTCACGGATTCTTCTGTTGTCACTGTTGTTTTTCCGGCTGTTTTTTGTTCTCCAGCCGGAACCGGAGTTGCTCCCCAAATATTTTGTGCATATTCGTGAATGGCTCGGTCTGCGGCAAATCGACCTGCTCCAGCAATATTGACAAGTGCCATTTGCTGCCATTTCTGTTGGTCGGCATACAATTTTTCTGCTTTTTGATGCACTTTGCTGTAGGAATCAAAATCTGCCAATACCATATAAGGGTCTACATTGATCAAATTATTTGCAATATCATGGAATTCAAATCCATTCAAACCTGAACGCATTTCTTCAATTGCATGTTTAATTACAGGATTGTTGTCATAAAACAGTTTGGACTGATATCCGTTTTTGGATAAAGACTGTGCTTCCGGCGTGGTCATACCAAACAGCAGCATATTCTCATCACCCACGGTTTCATGTATCTCAACATTCGCTCCATCCAGCGTACCTAATGTGATGGCGCCGTTAATCATAAACTTCATATTTCCGGTACCGGATGCCTCCGTACCTGCCAAGGAAATTTGTTCGCTGATATCCGCTGCAGGTATCATCAATTCTGCCAATGTCACACGGTAATCCTCTAAATAAACCACTTTCATTTTGTCGTTTACCCTTGGGTCATTGTTGATGACTTCGCCCAGTTCCACAATGAAGCGAATCATTTGTTTTGCAAAATAGTAACCCGGAGCAGCTTTTGCACCAAAAATATACGTATGCGGGGTAAAGTCAGCATTTGGATTTTCTCTCAGCCATTGATAAGTAGCCAAAATATGCAGTGCATTTAAATGCTGGCGTTTATACTCGTGCATACGTTTGACCTGTACATCAAAAATAGAGTTTGGATTTACCACAACATTGTTGCTTTTTTTGATATACTCGGCCAAACGTTGTTTGTTATGATATTTAATAGTTTCTAATTTTTCAAGAGTTACTTTGTCATCTTTATATGCTAAGAATTTAGATAATTCATTGGCATCATGGATATATCCGTCTCCAATGGTCTCGGTTAAAAAGGCAGCCAGTTCCGGATTGGATTGGTTCAGCCAGCGTCGATGCGCAATACCATTGGTAACGTTTTTAAACTTTTGCGGCATGACCTGATAAAAATCTTTAAATACGGTTTCTTTTAAAATATTACTGTGCAATTGAGAAACACCGTTTACGGAATGGCTTGCCACCACTGCCAAATTTGCCATTTTTACAAATCCGTCATTGAGCGGAGCCATACGTCCTACCTGATAGCCGTCTATTCCTTTTTCATGCATCTGAGCACAGAAGCGACGATTAATTTCCTCTATAATTTGATAAATGCGAGGCAGTCTTCTTTTAAACAACTCGATACCCCAACACTCCAACGCTTCCGCCATAACCGTATGGTTGGTGTAAGCAATGGTGCGGGTTACAATATTCCACGCCGCATCCCAGCCGTAACCGCATTCATCCAACATAATGCGCATCATTTCGGGAACCGCTAAAACAGGGTGTGTATCGTTTAAATGAATAGCAGCCAACTCAGGTAAGTTATCCAAAGAACTGTAAGTAAACAAATGACGGCGGATAATATCCTGTATGGTAGCAGAAACCAAGAAATATTGTTGGGTTAAACGCAAACTTTTACCCTCTTCGTGATTATCACCCGGATACAGTACCTTTGTGATTGCTTCCGCAAGTGCATTTTGTTCCATCGCACGCAGATAATCACCGTCGTTGAATAATTGCATATCAAAATCAGCAGATTTGGCTTTCCAAACGCGCAATACACTGACACCTTTCCCATCCATACCCGCAACATACATATCATATGGCACTGCAATTACTTTTTTATAATCCTTATGATTCACCATATGATATTGATTGTTCCAAGATTCCTCAATATAACCGTCAAAGTGTACTTCAACCGCTTTATCCTGTTGAGGCGTCATCCAAATTTTTCCGCCGGGAAGCCATAAGTCCGGCAGCTCTGTCTGCCAGCCGTCTACCAATTTTTGATGGAAAATACCGTATTCATAGCGTAAAGAATATCCCATTGCAGGGTAACCGTCTGTTGCCAAACCATCTAAAAAGCATGCTGCCAAGCGACCTAAACCGCCGTTTCCCAGGCCTGCGTCAGGCTCTTGCTCATAAATACTATCTAGGTTAACGCCCATATTTTTTAGGGCTTTACGGAAATCTTCCTCTATCCCCAGATTAAACAGATTATTTTTCAGAGAGCGTCCCATTAAAAATTCCATGCAAAGATAATAAATCTTTTTGGATTTCTGCGCACGATTTAAAAACTCACTGCGACCCTCCATCAGCATTTCCTTTACCATAAGAGCAACCGCTTTATAATATTGTACATCTGAAGCTGCTTCCGCTTTTTCGCCAAATTGATGCGCGAGTTTTTCTTCAATACCCGCCTGAATTTTTTTGACAGATTGTTTATAGTTCATGCTTTTCCCTCCAACTAAATAAAAAACAAGCTTTGCTTTTTGATTTTGGGCCACAAATATCTATTTTATACTTATGTCCAGTATATACCAAAACCAGCTGTTTTTCAACTACAATGCAACGCTTGAAATCAAATGTATCAACAATGACCAAATCCGCATATTTACAGCTTTTGAGATGTATCCTTTTTCCATAAAGATGAACTTTCATTTTCATGGAAAAAGAATATTTTTTTGTACAATACCTCTAAAATCTGTGAAATTCATCTGCTGCGGAAGAATTTCACATTTAAAACGAAATGATATGTGCCATCGGCATGTAAAAATACGGAAAATACGCGAAAACCTCTTTTAAAAGAACCTATTTTATACTATAATAATAATTATTATTCATTTCGCCTTGGCAATAAGGAGGTATTCCATGGACAAGACCAAAGTAAAATTACGTATTTGTGACATAGATTGTACCATTACGAGTGACGACAATGAAGAATATGTACGTACTATCGGCGATGAAATTGACCGTGCCATTTCTGCCGTTTTAAAGAAAAACGACCGTATCTCTCTTTCTATGGCCGCCATTATCACTGCCATGACTTATTGTGACGAATCTGCCAAGGCAAAAGCTGAATTAGCAGAATTAAAAACACTTGATAAAAACAGAGCAAACGAATATGAACGTTTAAAACAAGCCGCAGAAACAGCACAAACCGAAGCAGAGCAATTGCGCTCTGAACTTCAGGTATTGCATGCATTTTTAACAGAAGACAAAGATTTGGAAAAAATGCCGGGATTTACAAACGCACTGGATGCAGCCAATCAAAATCTTTCACTGGGTCAAAATATAAACAGTTCTCATGATGTGAATAATACTTCTGAGGACGCTTCAAATACATCGGAAGAGACACAGGAGCAGGAAACAAATGAAACTCCTGCACCTGCCTCCGTAGAAGATGCACACACATTGGAAGAGCTCCGCAATTCTATTGACACAGAAGAAATAGACCAAATTGTAGATAACCCCCTACAAGGTGTACCTCCCGCTGTGAACAAATCTCAAACAAAACACAGTAAACAAAGCCGCCACCAGAAAAAACAGCAAAAAATGGCACAAAAAGCAGCTGAAAAAGAAGGACCGCGTCATATACCGCCATATTCCCCTGTTCAGCGTGCAGAACATCCTGTACCGGACTTATTAACAGGGAGCTACACACGTCCAAAATCACCAATTGAACCTGAACTGCCGTCTGACGATACGTTTATTGGCTATTTTGATAAACAATAATCCATACATAGCGGCACAATGAACATATGCACTCCCTGATTCGGGGAGTGTATTTTTCAATCACACTGAAAACCATTCATCGAAAGGATACTTACATGAAACAACCGAAACTGGAACTGTTATCTCCTGCGGGTTCATGGGAAGCTTTGGAAGCTGCCGTGCGAAGCGGCGCCGATGCTGTATATTTAGGCGGCAGTCTGTTCAGCGCCCGTGCCAACGCGCAAAATTTTGACCATGATACGCTGAAACAAGCAGTTGCATATTGCCATGCCCGTGGCGTAAAGGTGCATTTGGCAGTAAATACAATCTTATTGAATCATGAGATTGCGCCGGCGCTGGATTTTGTTGCCTTTGCGTGTACGCTTCCTGTCGATGCCGTTATTGTGCAGGATACCGGTTTGCTCCATCTTTTGCGCCAAGCTGCGCCCACACTGCAAATTCATGCTTCCACACAAATGTCCGTGCATACTCCGGAAGGCGCAAAACTTCTGGCGGAACAAGGCGTCTCACGGGTTGTACTGGCTCGCGAATTATCTTTAAGAGAAATCAAAGAAATTTCCCGGGCATTAAAAGACGGTGGTTTTGCACATGTTGAAATCGAGCATTTTGTACACGGCGCATTGTGTATGTCTGTTTCGGGTCAATGCTACTTCAGCTCTTTGCTTGGTTCCCGCAGTGGAAACAGAGGCCAATGTGCACAAACCTGCCGTCTGCCTTTTTCCGCAAAAGGCGGAACAGGCTATGACCTGAGCTTAAAAGATTTATCTATGATTGAACGCATAGGAGAGCTTGCCGATGCCGGCGTTACCTCCTTTAAAATTGAAGGGCGTATGAAACGTCCCGAGTATGTAGCGGCAGCAACAGCTGCTTGCCGTTTTGCCTTAGACCAACAGGTGATTCCACAAAGTTTAACCGAAAATCTGGAAGCAGTATTTTCCCGTTCCGGATTTACAACAGGATATCCCGACGGAACATTAGGCCGTGATATGTTCGGAATCCGTACCAAAGAAGATGTTACCAGTGCCACCAATGCTGTATTTCAGCAGCTGCACAGTTATTATCAAAAAGAACGGCAATCTGTCCCCATTAGGTACTCTCTTGTTATAAAAAGAGATATCCCTGTTACCGTAACGGTTTCCGACCATGAACAACATACTGTAACAGTAGAAGGGGACATCCCACAACAGGCCATTCATCGCCCAATAGATGAAGTGCGCTGCTTGGAACAATTAAAAAAGACAGGGGGAACCCCATTTTATTGCGCAAACGTCACCTGCTCCATAGACCCTGATTTGTCCATCCCCGTTTCCCTTCTGAATCAACTCCGCAGAGAGGCGTTGGAACAATTACTCAAACAAAGAGGACAGGCTCCGGTCATTCCGTTCCATCCTGTCTCCTTCCCTGCAAACACATCACGGCAAAGCACTAAACCACTTCCTTTGCGGGCTGTATTCACCAGATTGCACAGCGCAGACGATATTCCTGACTGTGCAAACGTATGTCAAATGATTTATATCCCTATCAATATCAAAGAACACATTGTTAAAGAACTGCAAAACCGTGGTTTACCGCTGGCAGTTACTATGCCGCGCGGCATGTTCGGAACCGAACGTACCATTGCTTCCAAACTGGAACAGTTCCTAAAATGGGATATTTCCCACGTTTGGGCAGGTACTGTAAACAGCGTTGCTCTGGCAAAGACATTGGGCTGCAACATTCATGGAGGATATTCTCTCAACGTGACAAACACAGCCGCTTTGGAGTGGTATGAACAATTGGGACTGACGGACCTTGAGCTAAGTTATGAACTGACACTGAAGCAAAGTGCCAAGATAGGAGGAAGCCTTCCCCGCGGTTTGTTATTGTACGGACGACTGCCTTTGATGTTATGCCGCAATTGCCCTGGAAAAAATGACGGCAAAAACTGCAAAAATTGCAACGGCACCACATGGCTGACAGACAGAAAAAACATAAAATTTCCTGTTCAGTGTGATTATGGATGCAGTGAAGTTTTAAATGCAGTTCCTTTAACAATGTCTGATAGAATCTCGGATATATCCGGTATGAATTTTGGAATATTACGATTCACTGTTGAAAACTCTGTTGAAATTGAGGAAACTTTTCAGCAATTTTTGTATCAAAAAGTACCTTTAGGGCATTATACCCGTGGTTTGTACGAAAAAGGAATCAAATAAGTTATGTAAAGTTCAATTCCTTGTGGAAATGTTGAAAGTTTAGAAAAAGGAGAACACCATGTTATATTTAGCTTCTGCTTCCCCCCGCCGCAGAGATTTATTAAAACTTGCAGGATTCCGTTTTACAGTAGAGCCTGCTGAAATTGATGAAGTGATATCTCAGGACGATCCTGCATGTTTGGTACAAAATCTTGCATTAAAAAAAGCGAGAGCTGTTGCAAAACTGCATCCGGATGATGTCGTTTTGGCAGCCGACACCGTTGTTGCGTTGGACAACCATATTCTTGGAAAACCCCAGGATAAGGAACAAGCACAAAAAATGCTGCGTATGCTGTCCAATCGAGTCCACCAAGTATATACCGGTTATTGCATCTTAAAGCAAAGCCGCTGTGAAATTGGCGTAAGCTGTACTTCTGTTGAGTTTTATCCTTTATCTGACGAGGATATTGAAAGCTATATTGCAACAGGCGAACCCTTTGACAAAGCCGGCGGATACGGTATCCAAAGCTTAGGTGCCTTATTGGTGCGTAAAATTGACGGAGATTTCTACAATGTGGTCGGTTTACCCATTGCAGAAATCAGCCGCTTGCTCCGCACCTTTGGTTCTTCAAAAACTGCAGCAGAATCGAACCATGAAAAAGAGAGTCCAACGCTGTAGAATATTTGCTGAAACTGTACCTATGTTTTGAATTTGTTTACAAAATTTTTAGTTGAGAATTGATTGATAAAAGGTTATAATAAATTGGAATAGAAATTTCTAATCTATACCATAATATAAGATAGAGATAGATTGTTTCAAATATTTGAACGGAATACCGTCTGAAAGACGGACGAAAGGGGAAAATCAATGTTTTCAAAAGATATTGGAATTGACTTGGGTACAGCAAACACCCTTGTATATATGAAGGGCAAAGGTATCGTCATGCGCGAACCTTCTGTTGTAGCGGTGGATGTGCGTTCCGATACTGTACTTGCAGTCGGTTCTGAAGCAAAAAATATGATAGGCCGTACACCCGGCTCTATTGTAGCAGTACGTCCGTTAAAAGACGGTGTCATTGCAGATTTTGACATCACTGCTACCATGCTGAAACATTTCATCCGCCAGGCAACCAAATCCAGTTCTTTTGGACGTCCGCATATTGTTGTCTGCATTCCTTCCGGCGTTACAGAAGTAGAACGCCGTGCTGTTGAAGATGCCGCACGCCAGGCAGGCGCCAATCATGTTGACTTAATTGAAGAACCAATGGCTGCCGCTATTGGTGCAGGATTACCCGTAGGAGAACCTTGCGGCAGTATGGTTGTAGACATCGGCGGCGGTTCTACGGAAGTTGCGGTAATCTCTTTGGGCGATATTGTAACATCTTGTTCTGTTCGCATTGCCGGCGATAAATTTGACGAAGCAATCATTAACTACGTAAAACGCAAATATAATCTTCTCATTGGTGAGCGCACTGCGGAAGCAATCAAAATGACATTGGGTTCTGCATATCCCAACGAAGAAATTGAATCTTCGGCATTGGACATCAAAGGCCGCAACATGGCCGATGGACTTCCGAAAAACGTAACCATTACAGGTCCCGAAGTACGGGAAGCTCTGGAAGAACCTTTGGGTTATATTGTAGATGCAATTAAAAATACATTGGAAAAAACACCGCCCGAATTAGCGGCGGACATTATAGACAATGGAATTATGCTAACCGGCGGCGGTGCCCTGATTCGCGGTTTAGACCGTTTAATTACGCAAGAAACAGGTATGCCCGTTCATGTTGCTGAAAATGCAATCGACTGTGTAGCGGAAGGTACCGGCAAACGTTTGGAAATTGAGCTTCCTACTCAATACTACAAATCTCGCCGTAAATAAATTACGTTTTAAAACGAAAATGGAAGCGGAGGGTTTGTGCCCTCTGCTTATTTTCACTCTAATCATTCTTTTGGCTTACAGAAAAAGGAGGACTGCTTGTGAAGGCTTTTTTTCGCAGTAAAAACTTTATTGTACTTGCCGCAGTTACTTGTGTTTTGGTAGCTGTTATTATCTATTCCGCCTGTACAGGAGGAGGGGCTATCTCCAATATATTCGGCGCGGTTATCTCTCCCATGCAAAAAGTAACTGCCGTGGCTACAAACAACGCACAAGCAAGTCTTTCTGAGGCCACTCGTTCTTATGAAGATTTGGCTGCTGAAAATGAACAGTTAAAACAACAAGTCAATGAGTTAAATCAACAGCTGGTAGAGTTTTATCAGTATAAACAGGAAAATGCACAACTGAAAAACTATTTGGGATTAAAAGAAAATAATCCCGACTATCAATTTGTATCTGCATCCGTTATCAACCGTGACCCAAATAACTTATACTATACGTTTACACTGGACCAAGGAAGCAATGCCGGGGTAAAAGTAAATGATCCCGTTATCACTGACCAAGGTGTTGTAGGCTGGGTATCGCAAGTCAGCGCAATGTACTGCGAAGTAACAACCATTTTGTCTCCGGATACCAATATTTCCGCAACAGACAAAGTAAACCGAGAAAGCGGTACCATTAGCAGCAATGCACAGCTTTCTGACCAAGGACTGATTAAATTGGGATTATTGGAAGCAGGCACAACCGTTCAAGAAGGAGATATCATTGTTACCAGCGGCATTGGCGGAAAATTTCCAAAAGATTTATTGATAGGAAAAGCGGTTGAAGTAAAACCGGAAGAAAATGACGTTTCTCTGTATGCGACAGTGGAACCTTTTGTCGATATTAAAACCGTGCGCGATGTCATTATTATTACCAGCTTTAACGGTCAGGGTGAAGTGGCAGACAACACGGATACAAACAACGCTTCCTCCAATGGAGGGTAAGTCATGAAACGTTTTCGAGTATTAAGATACATTGCATATACCATTGAAATCATTGTATTTTTTATCATACAGCAAACTCCCGGACTCATTCCGTCTGTTTATGGGATTCTACCAACATTATTAATTCCGATTGCGTGTTCCATTGCTATGTTTGAGGGCCCTGTCTGCTCTCTGTTTTACGGTGTATTCAGCGGATTTTTATTAGACTACGGCACCAACTGCACGTTTGGATTTCACGCCCTGATTTTGGGTTTGATTTGTTTTATCATCTCTTTTTTGGTACAAGATGTATTCCATAATAACTTTTTGACCGGCCTAATTATGATATTGTCTGCCATTCTTATTGTCATACTGCTTCAATGGCTGTTTTTATACATCTTAAAGGGCTACGATGCAGTTGGCTATGTACTCTACCGTCATTACTTACCTCGTGCTGCTTATACTTTTCTGTTGGTTCCTTTGTTTTACTATTTCAATCGTGGATTTTCCTACATCTTACGCGAAGAACGTTCTCAATCGTAACGCGGAAAAATATTCTCTTTACCGATTTTTTCTCTTTTGTTCACCCATCCGTCATATAGCTATGTAAAAATAAACATATTTACAGTAACATTCTACTTCAGGAAAGAAAGGAGCCGCTCATTTGAAATTTCGTAAATCCGGAAAAAGAAAACGCAGTCCCATAAAAGACCGTATCAAATTGCGTTACGCTGCATTGGGCGGTATCCTTTTGGTTTGTATGGGTGTATTTGTATACCGACTGGTCGACTGGCAATTGATAAACGGGGAACAATACTTGCAACAGGCAGATGCAACCTATGTTTCTACTGTAAATTTGAGTGCTGCTCGCGGAGAAATTGTAGACACCAACGGCGAACCGTTGGCTGTAAATAAAACCGGCTATAATGTGACATTTGACCAAACTTACTTAGACAGTGATAACCAAAACGATGTGATTCAGAATTTAATTCATCTGCTTGACCAAAGAAATGAACCTTGGGTAGACGAACTTCCGATTGTGATAAACGATAAAGGTGAATATGAGTTTGTAGAAGGAAAAGAAGCAGAAATAGAAGAATTAAAAGGAAAAAACTTTTTGAATCTGAACTCTTATGCTACTGCAGAAATGTGCATGCAGCAATTAATGGAATTATACAATATTGAAGGCTATTCTCCTGAAGATACCAGAGACATTTGCTCCGTTCGCTATAATATGACCCGTAAAATGTTCAGCATTTCCAATCCTTATACATTTGCAGAAGATATTTCAAAGGATACTGCCTCCATCATTCAAGAAAACTCTACCAAATTGGCAGGCGTCACCATCGAAATTACCACTGTAAGAGAATATGAAGACGGAACATTGGCTCCACATTTGATTGGAACCATAGGCTCTTTAACAGAAGGTGAATATAATACTTTAAAAGAGGAAGGATATGCTTACAATGACAAAATAGGAAAAAGTGGTATTGAAGCTGCGTTTGAAGAAGAATTAAGAGGCACGGACGGTACCAAAGTGGTGGAAACAAATCCTGACGGAACAGTAAATTCCGATACTGTTACCGAACAACCTGTTGCTGGAAATACTGTATATACTACTTTGGACAGCAATTTACAAAAAGTAGCCAATGTGTCCCTTGCAAATAACGTACAGGCGGCTCAAAGAGCCGGTGCATCTACCTCTACAGAATATGACGGAGAAGATTGTGTGGCAGGTGCCGCCGTTGTCCTAAATGTAAAAGATTTTTCCATATTGGCTGCATCAACTTATCCAAGTTATGATTTGACCAAATATTTGGAAGACAGCAATTACTATACTTCATTGGCAACAGATGAAACAAACAAACCACTAATCAATCGTGCCTTTGACGGAAACTACGTTCCAGGTTCTGTATTTAAACCGCTTGTTGCAGCTGCTGCATTGCAGGAAGGAGTCATTGATACCAATACGCATATGGAATGTAACCATTATTATACATTCTACGCTCCAAGCTATATACCAACCTGTTTGGGATGGCACGGTGACGTTGATTTGCAAAAGGCAATTAAAGTGTCTTGCAATGTTTTCTTTTATGAAGTAGGACGATTACTCGGCATTGATAATATCGATTTATATGCAAAACAATTCGGTTTCGGTCAGGCAACCGGCGTGGAAATTGGAGAAAGTACAGGTACCTTGGCAAGTCCTGAATACCGTACCAGTAATGGAGGAATCTGGCAGCCGGGTGACGTAATTCAGGCTGCCATTGGACAATCTGACAACGCATTTACCCCACTACAGCTTGCAACTTATTGTGCTACCATTGCCAATAACGGTACTCGTTTAAAAACACATTTGGTAAAGCAAGTAACCAACTATAATCGTGACCAAGTAATTTCTGAAACAGAGCCTGAAGTAGTTGCTCAAGTAGATATTTCAGAAGAGAATTTAAAAACTGTTCAGGAAGCTATGAAAGGTGTAACGCAGTCAGGTGGTACGGCAAATTCCGTATTTGGTGATTATGGGATTACGATTGCAGCAAAAACAGGTACTGCCGAAAACCCGGGACACTCAGACAATGTAACATTTATCGCTTATGCACCGTATGATGACCCGGAAATTGCCGTTGCAGTGGTATTGGAATATGGTTCTCGCGGTACGTACTCCATGAATGTTGCCAAAGATATTTTTGATGCTTATTTTTATGGCAAAACAGTGGACGAAAACGGAAATCTGGTGATGCCGGAAGAAACAAACAGTTCCAGTACAGCAAACGAATAAAATATTCCAGAAAATTACAAAAACAGCTGTGTTTTATAAAAACCTGTGCTATAATATAGGTTATGAAAAATGAAGCAGTCACTTTATGAAATGGTCAAAAAGGTTCAAAACTTTTCAGCACTATTACTATGATATTCTGAGTTTTTATGAATCTTTTGTTAATTTATCTCTTTCATCTCTAAAACTATACAAAAAATTTTGACTGCTATACTGAATTATGGTAAAATATTGATGAGGTTTTTATATGGGATTAGTAACAGTTATTACATCTGGTAAAGGCGGAGCGGGCAAATCTACTGTCAGCGTAGGTTTGGGCTGTACACTTGCAAAAAACGGAAAAAGAGTTCTCTTAATCGACGGAGATGCAGGTCTTCGCAGCTTAGATGCCATGCTTGGCGTGGATAAAGAATTGGTGTTTGATATTTCTGACATCGTAAACGGTAATTGCGAACCAATTAAAGCAATCTATTCTTGTGAAGAATATACAGGGCTAAACAACCTATTTTTGCTGCCGGCACCGGCTTTAGAAAAACATACCATACATCCGGACTTAATGAAGCAATTGGTTCCTATTTTATCCAGATATTACGACCATGTGATTATTGATTGTCCGGCAGGTATCGGTAAAGGATTTATCTCTGCAGTAGCAGCTGCAGACCGGGCTTTGGTAATAAGTACACCGGACCCTATTTGCATTCGTGACAGTGATAAAGTCCGTCAATTACTAGAGGAACGAGGGATACGCCAACAGCGTTTGGTAATCAATCGTTTTAGTTTTGAGTCGTTTCGTAAAATGCAGCATTATCAAGATATTGATACGATTATCGATGAAACCGGTATTCGTTTAATTGCTGTACTGCCGGACGACATTCATTTGCAGACCAATCCGGCAAAAGCTGTGGTAAATCATTCGCGTTCGCCAGGAACAATGGCTTTACAGCGTTTAGCGGCTCGTCTTGAAGGTGAATCTGTTCCTCTATTCCCATTAGAAAGATTATAATGATCTTCCGTTTCAAATTTATACGTAAAAGGAGGGGCAATCGTGAACATTGCTTTAATCGCACATGACGCGAAAAAGGAATTAATGGTACAATTCTGCATTGCGTATTGTGGAGTACTCAGCCGCCATAATTTATGTGCCACCGGTACTACAGGCAAAATGGTAACCGAAGCAACCGGACTTAAAATCCAACGTTTTTTATCCGGTGCTCAAGGAGGCGACCAGCAAATTGCTTCCCGCATCGCATGTAATGAAATTGACATGCTTCTGTTTTTCCGTGATTCTTTAACACCAAAGCCGCATGAACCAAGCGATATGCATTTATTACGCTTATGTGATGCGCACAATATTCCATTTGCAACGAATATTGCAACAGGTGAAGTTCTTATTCATGGTCTGGAACGTGGAGATTTAGAATGGCGTAACTTGTTAAGAGAACCCGGAATGTAATCATCTATTAGATAACAAAAAGAGTTTTTGCTAGCTTTGTTAGCAAAAACTCTTTTTTTATTTATAGATATTTATAATAAATTTTATATCTAATTTTTGATTATCCGTATAAACACTATACTTTCAAATATTT
>OLGF01001679.1_pt1 | contig 23010 bp, 19 predicted proteins | sample 1604971 | NCBI WGS metagenome assembly OLGF01 (sample SAMEA3888902, study PRJEB22519) | human gut metagenome | biome: human gut; feature: human-associated habitat; material: faeces | place: Denmark | collected 2011 | reverse complement strand
ATTTGAATTTCGATGAAGACGGTGGAGCAGCGGATGGTATAAGTGATGAGGTAGAATACGAATATCACGACATACTAAAAGAATTGGATAATTTCATTTATGCTCAAAATTGTCTTATTGAAAAAGACACTCGTATTGCTGAGATTATCAGCGAAGCCATAAAAACAAATGGTGACAATACCTAAAACAAAAAACGCGGGGCGCAGCAGCCATCATCGGCTGCCGCGCCCCGCGTCGTCTTTTACTCTGCGTCGGAAAGCGTCATGGTAAACTGTGCTTCCTCAAAGGCATATCATCCGCATTGCATAGTTTATAGAGCGAAGAAAATTTCTCAAAAAAATCTGTCCCTTTTTCTGACCTTGACCGTTATATGGGTAAAAGGATATATCTTAATAACAGTTACTAAAATTATAGATTAGGGAGATGACCTATGAGTATGAAATGCCCATATTGCAATTCTGAGATGATATTAGGCTATATACAATGCCGCGATGGAGTTTCTTGGTCGGAGAAGATGCGTCTAATTGCTGCAATTCCTCCGCTAAGTAGTTCGTCCATCATATTGTCATCGGGCGAGGGAGCGTTCTCAGGGAGTGCCGTAGAAGCATATAGGTGTGCCGAATGTAAAAAAATTATTATTGACTATGGTAAAAGCTGATTATTGCTATGGGCATTGCATGGAGAACTGGATAATTCTATTCTCTTAAATCTGAATATCGAGAATTAGTACTCGCTGAAATATGACAACGCGGGGCGCAGCAGCCGATGATGGCTGCCGCGCCCCGCGTTGTCTTTTACTCTGCGTCGGAAAACGTCATGGTGAACTGCGCTTCCTCAAATGCTGCATCGGTCATGTTGTGCAGCTTATGGATCGTCTGCTCCGCCAGCGGGCGCATATCTGCGTCCATATCCGGCAGCGCGTCGGAAATCGCCGCAATCGTTCTGCGGCGGTCGTGCTTGTGGTAAATGCAAATCAAGTTTTCTTCCTCAATGGTGAACGAAACATTGTCCATGCTCATACCTCCAAATCATTATCTTTTGTCTTTGCCGCTGCCTTTTTGGGTGCAGCGGTCCTTTTTGACTGCCCCTCTTTGAGCTGCGCCCGGACAGAGGGACGCTGCTTGCGCAGCGGAAGATCACGCCGCTCGTCCTTGCTGATAAAAGCGAAAACGCCGTGTCTGTCCTTGACCGAGGAAAGATACAGCGTCTTATACGGAAGCAGCGCAAATAGCCGCTCATGCTCCTTGCTGGATGCGATACGCTCAAACCACGGCGACACTTCTACTACAAAATGCGTTCCGTTGGGGCTGTTGGGCGCTTGCAGGGATTGAAACGCCGCCGAAAGGCGCTGTGCTTCGGCAAGCACCTTTTCGTCAGAGAGCCGCCCGATATGCTCCTTGAAATTGCCAGGTTTCAGCCGTTCACGCTTTCGGCTTTCGTCGCGCAGCAGATCCCGCAGCGCGTCCGGGTCATGCGGCACAGCCTCATAGCGCACGAACTTTCCATACTCCCGATCCGGCGTCGCTTCAAAGCGGTATTCCTTGGGCATCTCCCGTGAGCCGTTTTCATAGATCAAACGGTTATTATCTGTCCGCAAGGCGGTCTGGATTGCAAGCTCGGCTTTCGCTGCATAGTCCAGCTCATAAATGCTGCCTTTTACCTTGCCGCTCTCCACACCGGACAGCACCACGGCATAGGCAAGTACACGCTCCTTGGTCTGCTCATGGTAGAAACGGAACGTATTATGCTCCCGCGTTCCGCGCAGAAACACATCCCGTTCCCGCAGGCAATGCGTTCCGTTGGGGCGGGAAAACCAAAGATAGACCTTATCCTCGACGTTTTTACTCTTTGCCGCCCGCGTCAGAATCTTCTTGTCAATGTCAAAATCGTTTTGAAAGGCTGCTGTGTTCTGCTGCATGATCTGTTGCAGGGATGCCAGCACATCCACATTTTCAAACTTATTCATAGGTCACTCCATTTCCAAAGCCTGCCGGATGCTCCGTTTGGCTTCCTGTTCCTTTTCTCGCTGCTGCGGCTTGCAGGACTGCGCACGATCCGCTTTGAGCTGTGCGCGGATAGATGACTTTTTGCCGTCCGGGTCGCGCTGCGGTGTTCTGCCGTCCTCAGCCTTGACCGCTGCGGCAAGCGCAGAGAGCGAGATCACCTCGCCGCGCTTTGCCTTTTCTTCCAGCTCGTCCACGGACGGGGTGTTGTTGATCTGTCCGTCAATCATGTTGTAGTTCTGCTCGGTGGATAGCTCCGCCGTGCGCATATAGTTTTCCTGCTCCCGCTGCTCGGCGGCAATGGCAAAGGCCTGTGTGCCGTTGCCCATGATAAGGTACTTGCCGTCATCGGTGCTGTGGTGATACCCATAGCCTGCGGTTTCCATCTGCTCACGGGTCATATCGGTAACGTGGAAGCTGCCACGCGGCGTTGAAACGCGCTCCCCGGTCAGGTGGGCGTCAGGGGCAGCGGATTCCTGCTGCTGGACGCTGCGCTGCACGTCAATGGGCTTTTCCCCGGAGATAGGCTGAATACAGGAAATATACCCTGCGGCGTAGTATGCGTTTTTGTTAAGCTGGCGCTGCCATGCGCCGACGCTGGGCGCCCAGCGGAAGCCGTTTGCTTTCAGCTCGTCCCGCGCTGCTTCATCCGGCTTGCCGTCAAAGAACACTTGCAGACGGTTATCTGCTTTGTTGGCTTCCACGCGCCCGCCGTCAAATTCCCATCCCGCAAAATTGGTTTCCTCATGCTGCCGCACCTGTTCAATGCGCCCACGGATGCGGCGTATCTCAGCGTTGTTGTTGGAGAGCATATAGGCGGGGTACGGCCGGCTCTTATCCAGATGCCAGGACTGCGACATTTCCTGCTGCAATTTGGTGATCTGCTCCGGCGTCAGACTGGGGCAGCCCTCCAAAGTCTTATTCTTACGGAAATAGGCATTGACGGCTTTCATGGTTTCCTGCGCCGATTCCAGCTTGACGAGCTTGGCTTCCAGCTTTGCCGCTGCCTGCGGGTCGTCCATGCTGATACCGCCCATGCCTGTGCTGCGGATCTTATCCAAAATTCCCTGAACATCCTGCCATTCCTGCATATTGCGGTCACGGGCGGCGTTTTGCTTCTCTTTCTTGCGAACAGGGAAATTGCTGCCGCCTGCAACGAGGATCGAGGGAACACGGGCTTCAATGGCATAGTGGTCGTTCAGATTTTCCGCCAGCTTGCGGGCGTAGGTGTCCAGCAGAGCGTCAATTTTCTCGTGGTACATGGGGTCGACACGCTCTTTCTGCCGCTGCGCAATCGCCGCAGCCTGATCCACCATCTGCCGATATTCGGCGGTGGCGCTGCCTGCGGCGTAGTCGCGGTAGCTGTTTGCATCGTTGGCACGTCGGGCAGCGCCCTCATTGATGGTGTAATACCTGACGGCGGTTTGCTCCGGCGCGGTATCTGCGGGCAGCGTTTCCTCCGGCTGCTCCTGTACGTCGGCGGGCTGCTCCTGCGGCTCGTAGCTATTGGCTGCATATTCCTCCACGGTCATGCCTGCGGCTTCGGCTTCCTGTGCAATCTCACTTTCCACATGGGCTTTGTATTCCTGAAGCTCTTTATCAAAATCGGAAAGCTGCGGCGGGTCGGGCAAGTGATAATCGCCCGCGTTCAGCTTTTCACGGCAAGCGTCCACATGAGCAAGAACCGCATGAAAATATGCCGTCTGCTCTGGCGTCAGGGCTTCTCCATTTTCCAGCATATCCGCAGCGGTGCGCTCCTGCTCGGAGAGGTTGCAATGCAGCCGCATATACGGCACAAACTCGGTGAGAAGCATTTCGCGCTCGGCCTTGTCCTTTTCCCACGCTTCCGTGCCCTCGTTGTGCAGCACAAAGTTTTTCCAGTTTTCATCCTTGGCGTAGTATTCGTGATAGGCTTGGATATGGTCGATCAGAGCGCCGTCCCCGTCGCCAAAGTCCTGCCGTCCCTCGTAGCTGTCACGTTCCCCGTGGAATGTGCAGTCAATGCGGAATTTGGTTTTATCGTACCAGCCGCCTGTGTAACCGGGCTTCTCACGCTCGGAACGCTTTTCATCGTCCAGCGCCTTAAAAAGTGCGTCGGCGCGGGCAAGCGGGAGCTGTTCACCCTCTTGCAGTTTATCGCTCTCGCTCCAAAGAATCGTCACGACGGGCTGTACCGCAGGATCAAGGGAGGGTGCTTCCTTGCCGGACACTTTCTCTTGGTCGTGGAACATGGCAATCTGCTCGTCGCTGGCATAGGTCAGGTCGTCAAACTCCAAATCATTCAGCTCGCCTTGGATCAGCGCAGCCAGCGATTCATACTGTCGGCTTTCAATCAGCACGTCACCCAAATATTTTTCAACGCGGAAGTCCGTCAGGTTTGCGTATGCCTGAATGGGGATTTCATCGTCCGTAATGGTCGTGTGTCCAATACCAACGGCGGACAGATCGCTGAAATCTGCGCCGGAATGAAATTCTTCGCGGCAGTAATCGTCAATCAGCTTTTTCGCAAGCTCCAATTCGGCGCGTCCCCGTGCGGCGTCGCTGAGATGCAGAGAGTAAAGGTCGGAAGCAGAGGAAAAGCCGACGTTGTTGAAAACATAGTCCACATCACTTTCTTTCAGCGCTCCGGCTGCATAGTAATTCTCCCGCGTGGGTGTCGGGCTTACGCTGCCGGATGCAATGTCGTGATTCAAGCCTGTTTCCAAATGCGTACAGATTTTTCCGTCCACCGCCAGCGTCGCATAGTACCAGCCTATGTAACCGCTGCTTTGCTGATCTGCTCCGTCGTTGAACTCCACATTCAGCAGCGTGTAGGGCTTCAAGCCCTTTTCTGCGGCAATGGCATTGTCCTGAAGCTCGCGTTCTTTGAGGGAGGTATAGGCAGTTTCCTTTGCAACGCGGATGATTTCAGGGTTATACCGTACCAATGCGCTATCGACAAGCTCCTGCCGTACCTTTTTGGTTCTGGCTTTCCGCGTTATGTGGTTTCCCAAAAACAGAGAGCTGCCGTTATCAAAGCGAATGGAAATATCACTTGTGCCGCGCCATTTTCCCGTGCAGGGCGAGGTTTCAATCGTGCCGGACGTGCAGCCGAACGCCTGCGCGATTACGCCGATTTTCTCCTGCATGGAAAGCGTTTCATACCGCTTGGCAATTTCGACAGCCTGCTTCTGTAACTCTGTCAGCGGTCGTTCCGCTGGCGGGGCGTCAGCCTGTGCTTCCTGCTCTGCGGCCTGCTCCGGCTGTAAAAACTCCGGCACTTCGGTATAGCCGCCGCGATCCAAATAGTGCGCCGTTTCCTGCTCGCCGCGATGCAGCACAATGACATCGGACATGGAAAGGCTATGCCCGGTAAAATCCTGCGGCCTGTCCATATTGAAGCGAACGAAAATGTCCTCCAGCGTGTCCGTGTCAGACAGCGGTGCGGTATAGACCAGCTCATAATTTTCGCGGTCAACACGCAGTCCTGCGGCCTTTACCTGTTCCAGCGGCTCAAATCGGAGATCCCGCGTTGCGTCGCCGTCTTTGAGCTGATAAATGGAAAAGGTGTTCTCCGGCACATCCTGCGCAGCAGCCTGTTCCTGCTCTGCGGTGTGCTGCACCTGAAGCTCTGCAAAATGCCCCTCGATTTCGGAAATAAGCTCGCTGGCGGCGGTGCGGATGGTTTCAAGGGATGCTTTCAGCTCCTTAATATCGCGGCCGCTGCTCCACCCGGCGACATAGCCAAAGGAGTAGTCCGACGTGTCCAGTCCGAAATGCTGGCACACCGTATAGGCGACGCTTTCCGCCTGCACCTCACGGGTGCTGCGGTCGGGGCGCTCCGACTGCTCCGGCGCGTTCAGGTCAATATCGTGCAGCTTGGCATGGGCGATCTCATGGATCGCCGTCTTGATGGTTTGCAGCTCGCTCATGCCGTCATCAATGGCAATGCGCTTTTCTGCAAGGTCATAGTAGCCGTGTGCGCTGCCGTCGATTTTTTCAAGCGTCACGGGAACGGGAGAGGTCAGTTTCAAGGCTCGCCAAAAATCCTCATACTGTTCCACATTGCCCGTGAGCGCGTCCACGGCAATGTCGGGAAGCTCCTTGCCCTCGGTCTGGCTCACATCGAATACCGACACCACCTTGAACGCTGGAATCGTCACCTCCTGCTGCTCCGTGACGGGCTTACCGTCTGCGCCGATCACGGGCTGCCCGGTGTCCGGGTCAGTTTTCGCCACATCCTTTTTGATTTTATAGGGTGCGGGTGCAAGGATTTTGATGCCCTTTTCGCCGGATTTGACATGGCGTTCAAATTCGTCACGCCACTTTCCGTAGCCTGCGACAAGAGATGCGTCCGGCTTCTGCATGACGATCAGCAGCGTATTGTTCAGGCTGTAATTGTGGAAGCGGGACATGGCTTTCAGATAATCCCGATACCGCTCACTTTCAAAAACCTCCTGTACGCCCTGTTCCAAATGCTCGGTGATCTCCCTGATTCTGCCCTGTGTGTCGGTGGCGTTCAATACCAGCGGACGCACGGGGATTGGCTCGACAGGCAGCGCCGCGCCCTGCGGCAGCTCGTCCATATCCCGCTGGGGGCTGGGCTGCGCAGTCAGACGATATTCCTGCGGCACTTGGTTGGCTTTGTACCACTCCGCATAATCGTTGCCGTTATTGTAGACATAGCCATAATCGGTGAAAATGCCGCGATCCTCTTTGACCGCTTCGCGCCCATAGCTCTTGTAATCAAAGAATCGCTTGGCAGCGTCCGGCAATTCCAGCTCGTCCAGATCGTCAATGAGGTAATGCCCGTAATCGTCGGAATTGTGTACGGTGGGATAAAGCCAGTAGCAGTCCAGATTGTGCGTCAGGTTGATTAAGTCCGCCGCGCTTGCCGCATGGTCGCCGTACTGCGCGGCAGCGGCAAACTTGTCGCGTTCCTCGTCGCTGCGCTGGGTGAGCAGCGCGGCAAGATAGTTCAAGTCGTCCAGACTTTCGCCGGGCTTCAAGGCTTCGCTCCACCCGTCCAGAGAGGAATGAAAGGCAGATACCTGATACTGTTCCGTGTCGCTCCCGTCTACGCCCAGCCGTTCAAAAACGGCTTTCATCGTTTCGGCGTCGGTGGGCAGCGATACCCATTCCGCAACAGGCGTTTCCTCGGTGTGCCGTGCGGTGTTGATAAGATATACTTCCAAAAGGTGTTCGTCCACGTCTGCGCTCCTTTCTGACATAAGGGTTTGGGACTATCCCAACAAGCAATCGCCGCCCGGTCTGTGCCGGACGGCGATTTTCGGGAGTTGTAGCCACACTCCCTATGCTTGCTGCGTTACTGAATCGTTCTTTTATCTCCGTAAAATGCGTTCGGTCACGCTTTCAAAGCCGTTTTTCGCAGTTTCCATAGGAATCCCCCGCATACTCCAAAAGCGCGTCTGGAAAACCGCTTGCCGCAAGGCTTTTGAAGCCCCTAAACCGTGACGCACCGCGCCTTTGCCCGCTGGCGGCGCTTGCGCTCGGCTGCATTGCGTCGGGCAGCATAGGGCGCACAGCGGTCACAGTATTTTGCACGGTTGCTGCGGGCGGGAAAGGGCTTGCCGCATAGCTCACATTTCTTGCGGGTGTCCGCCGTGGCTGCAAGATCCGCGCACAACTCCCGGTCTGCGGGCAGCACCGCTTCCCGGAAGTATCGGCAGAGCAGCGAATAGCTGATGGCCTGCACACAGACGCACGGATCGCCGTCGTCCAGCAGCAGACAGCACCCGCGCACATTGTTGGCGCAATGGCAGCGGGTCAGCTTTTTCACTCTGCGATGCTGCGCGTCATTCAGCCGGATCATTTTCTCTGCTCGATACGGTAATTCACATATTTTTCTCCCGTATCACACAGCAGCACCGTCCCGTCATAGGTCTTGCCCGTGCGCTCAGAGTACAGCCCCTTGACTTTCGCCTTGCCGTCCTTTAGGAGCGCGGCGGCGATCTTCTTGGAAAAGACGGTTCTCCGGCTTTCAAAGAACTTGTCATTCTTCCACATGACAAAGCGGCAGGAGCGGTCAGAGCAGTAGAAATTCTTCATGCCCTCATAGACAGGGCTTTTGCAGCGGGGGCAGATGCCGACAGCTTCCTTTTCCGGTGCGAACAGCTTTTGGCCGTCCTCGGTGATGTGGGAATACCGCTTCACCAGTTCCCGCGTCATATCCTCGATTCCCTGCATGAAGCGCTGCGGGTCGTCGCTGCCCTTGGCAATCTCCGTCAGGCGGGTTTCCCATTCAGCGGTGAGCAGCGGCGATTTCAGCATATCCGGCAGGATGACAGCGAGATTGATGCCGTCCTTGGTCGGCACAAGACTTTTGCCCTTGCGCTCGACAAATCCGGCAGAGAGCAGCTTTTCAATCATCGCTGCCCGCGTTGCCGGAGTTCCCAGCCCTTGCCGCTCTGCATCCTCCGGCATATCCTCCTTGCCCGCGTTCTCCATTGCGGACAGAAGCGAATCCTCGGTGTAGGGCTTGGGCGGCGTAGTATAATGCTCGGAAACAGAAGCCGTGACCGTTTCAAAAATCTGCCCCTCGGAAAGCTCCGGCAGCGCCGCATCCTCTGCGCCGTCCTCGTCCGGCTTTGCTTTGAGCGCGGCGCGGAAACGGGCGTCAATGTCTTTCCAGCCCGCAATCAGAATCGTTTTGCCCTTGGCGGTGAACGGCTTGCCGCCGCAGTCAAAGGCCGCCGTAACGGTTTCATACTCCTGCGGCGCTGCAACGGCGCACAGCAGCTTGCAGCAGACAAGGGACATCAGCTTCTTTTCGCTCTCCGGCAGTCCATCAAAGCCGCTGCCAGCAAAGGCCGTCGTGGGGATAATCGCGTGATGGTCGGAAACCTTGGCGCTGTTGATGACGCGCCCGATCTCCGGCATAAGCTCCGCGCCCTGCATAAAGGGAAGCACAGGCAGCAGCGCCGCAGCAAGGTCAGTTGCCGTCTGCGCCATATCCTCGGTGAGATAATTGCTGTCGGTGCGGGGATAGGTCAGGAAGCGCTTTTCATACAGGCTTTGTGCATAGTCAAGGGTTTGCTTGGCGGTAAAGCCGTAAACGCGGTTGGCTTCCCTCTGTAAGCAGGTAAGGTCAAAGAGCTTCGGCGGCAGCGCGGTTTTCTTCTCTTTTTTGAGAGAAACGCAAACGGCCTGCGACGCTTCGCAAGCCGTTCTCAGCGCATCCGCAGCGGTAGCGTCGGAAATGCGTTCACTTTCCGCGTCCACGCCGCCGCAGCCGATATGTACGATGTGGTATTTTTCCTTGTGGAACATCGTAATTTTTCCGTCGCGCTCCACCAGCAGATTCAGCGTAGGCGAAAGCACCCGTCCCACATTCAGGGTCTTGTGATACAGCACGGAGAAAAGCCGCGTCGCATTGATACCCACAAGCCAATCTGCCCGCGCACGGCACAGCGCCGATTGATACAGCGCGTCGTATTCCGTTCCGGCTCTGCGTCCGGCAAAGCCCTCGCGGATGGCGCTGTCCTCCATTGAGGAAATCCAAAGGCGGGAAAAGGGCTTCGTGCATCCGGCCTGTTCATAGACAAAGCGGAAAATCAGCTCGCCCTCGCGCCCGGCATCGCAGCCGTTCACCACCTCGGAAACGTCGCTGCGGTGCAGCAGTTCTTTCAGAACGGCAAGCTGCTTTTCCTTGCCGGGAGTAGGGGCATATTTCCATGCCTGCGGCAGAATGGGAAGATCCTCATAGCGCCACTTTTTGTATCGCTCATCATAGCTGCCAGCGTCTGCCATGCTGATAAGATGCCCGATGCACCACGACACCAGCAGTCCGTCGCCGGAAAGATACCCGTCTTTTTGCTCCGCAGCGCCCAGCGCAAGGGCAACGGTCTTTGCCACAGAGGGCTTTTCACAAATAATCAAAACACTCATTCTTCATTCTCCTGTTTATCGGGATCGCTGGCGCTGTCTGCGTCCTCATAATCCCCGTATTCTTCGGCTTCGTCATCCTCGTCAAAATCGAACTCGTCCAGCTCGTCGCCGCCCTTGACGCTGGATTTCGGCTTGCGCAGCTTGAAGTACCACAGCGCACCGCCGCCACCCGCAGCAAGGATCAGCACAAGGATCAGGATGCCGCCCACATTGTTTTTCTTCTCCGGCGTTGGCTCGTCGGGCTGTTCTGTTTCCTCCGGCGTCGCTTCCTTTCCGGCACAATTCGTCATATCCGTTTTGCAGAGGGCACAGTTCGTATTGACCTTGCCAGCGGTGCATTTTTCGGTGCAGGAGCAGACAACGGGCGTGTTCTGGCTGTCGTCCTCCAGCAGCGCCATCAAGTCGGCTTCGTCTACGGGATTTAAGAAATATGTCTGATAGCGTTCTTCTTCCTCGTCCAGCAGCTTGTCATAGTCAATGACGATATACAGCGTATGTCCATTTCGGGTTTCCACGGTGATAAACTGCTTATTGGTGTGTTTATCATAGAGAAGATCGCGGGTCGCAGCGATGCCGTCCTCGGTGAACGGAGTGCCGGGGACAATCGTGTTGTCCTCCGGCTGCGTTTCCTCCTGCCACGTTTCAGGCGGCAGCTCGTCATCGTAGTAGTCGCCGCCGTCCGCATACGCGACGGTGGCAAAGGCCGTCATGCACAGCACCGCGCAGAGCAGCGCGGCGAATACAGAGCGAAAATGCTTATTCCTCGTCATCGGCCATGTCCTCCTGTTCGTGATAGGCGGTTTCCACGGGCGGCGCGTCGTTGCCGCCGCCGCGCAGGAAGTTCATCAGCTCATCGCGGCTCATGCACATAGAGCGGACAAGATTGACGATTTCAAAGTTTTCCTGCTCGGTGCGCTGGGCTTCCAGCTCTTTCAGCCTGTTTTGGTACTCGGTGATTTTGCCGCGGGTCTTTTCAATCTCACGGTCAATGCGGTCAATTTTGCTCATAGCCATAGGTGATTACTCCTTTCCAAATCGGTCTTTCCATGCGTAATTGCGCCCCAAACCTTTCACTTTTTCCAGCCGAGGGCGGGCGTTGTCCTCAATGGCAATCGCACGGGCATATAAATCAGGATGCTGTTCTTTCAGAAGCATAATTTCCTCTCGCTTCATGCTGGGGCAAAAAAAGCAGGAGGATTTTCCGGGCTGCGGCAAGTCTGCCGCTTCCAATACCCGGACACAATCCGTCCTGCTCCATCCCCATTCAATCAGAGGATAACGATTATGATACTTTTTGTCTTTCGCGTCGTATGTCTTGGAATGATTGTACCGTCTGATCTCACCTGCATCGTAGCCGAGGAAGCGGGTCACGCGCTCGCCGGATGCCCACACCGCACGGCACGGAGGATAGTTATTGCAGAATTTTCCCTGCGGTGCGATCTTGTGCTTTTGTGAACATCTCTTATACCCGTAGGCAATCGAGGGCAGCGTTTGAGAGCGCAAGCACTCCGTTTCAAGGGACAGCCGATTTCCAAAGCGGTCTACATTCTCTACGGTGATGATAGAGGGCATATTGTGTGCTGCAAGCCATTCGTTCATCGTTTCAATGAAGCAATAGGTGTGCGGCTGCTCTGCGCCTGTATTGGCAAACAAAATCAAATCGACGGGGATGCCATGTTGATGCAGCCCGACCAGCATTGCCGCGCTGTTCGTACCGCCCCCAAAGGAAACAATATTGATAAGCTCAACCTCCATTCAGCCGCTTTTCATAGCGGTATTTCATTTGTGCCGGATAGATCGGCTGGGCAGGACGGCGGCTGCCTGTCCATGCCTTGCCGCCCGCAAGTCCGGCATTCGTCCAGCCTGCGGCGCGTAAGCTCGCGCCGCTTTCGGTGTCTAAGGTGTAGGTAATGATTTTGCGGTAGCCCATCGCCCGCGTAGCACGTGCCGCTGCCGCATAGAGGATGCTGCAAGCGTTCTTCGTACCATCGCTGCACAGACGGTTGACCTCCAGCGTAAAGCCGTCGTCCAAATAGCGGCTCACAGGCCGTCCCACAATGGCAACGGCACAAAGCCGCCCATTTTCAGCACAGCCAATGGAAAACTTGTGTCCGGCAACGGGCTTGTGGTGGCGGTGATGCTGCCGCACAAACTCGTTCGCCTGCGCAAGAGAAACAGGAATCAGCGTCAGCATAGCCGCCCTCCTTAGTTGTACGGCGGTCTGGCGTAGGCGTAGAAATGCGCCTGCCAATAGCTGCTGTTCAGGTTGGAATAGGAGATCGGATCTCCGCAATGGATCATCATGGAATTGCCGACGTAGATTCCCACATGGCTAACGCCCGGAGTATCGTATGTCCCGACGAAAAACACGAGGTCGCCCGGCTGCGGGTTGGAAACGGGGGTGGAAATGTTGTAAAGCCCCTGTGCGCCCAGCCTGCCCGTATTGCACACGCCGCTGTTTGTCAGCACCCAGCTCACGAAGCCGGAGCAGTCAAAGGAGGTGGACGGGCTGCTGCCGCCCCACACATAGGGGTACCCCAAATACTTTTCTGCTTCCGTGATAACGGCGGCAAAGGTTTCGTCCTCCATTGCAGAGGGCGGGATCTCATATCCCTCTGGGCGGTTTGTGATGTACTTGGGGATATACTCGCTATCCCCGAACAGCTCCGGCTTGTTGCCCAGCACCGACATATACAGCGCATATTTGGACAGCGTTTCTTCGTCCATGATATAGACGGGGATATGCGAGAGATCAAAGTTTTCCAGCTCGACGGTGCAGATGTAATAGTTATACGGAACTTCTACCTCATACTCGTTGCCCTCGCTGTCTGTCCGGGTAACGGTGCGGTAGCGCACCTCGGTCACGACGGTTTCCGTGAGAATATATTGCTTTTCAAAGAGCATTTGCAGCGTCCCTTGCACCTCGCTTACCGTCCATGCGCCGTCATGCAGCGCAGAGAGGATAGATGCCAGAACATAGGGATCGTGCTCGATCTCGTCAAGCTCATAATGGTACTCGTCGTAATCATGGGTGCGTTCATAGGTGTCGAGATATTCTTGCAGCTCGGCTTCCAACGCGCAGTAGGCGGCTTCGGCGGCAAGAATGTCCGCGTCCTCCGACTGATAGCTGGATGCAGCCACACCGCCGCCAGCCGCACCCACCAGCGCAGAGCAGGATTGCAGCCCGCCGATCAGCATGACAATCAGCAGAAAACCAGCCAGAACGACCAGCACACCTTTCCAATGGCGGGCAACGAACTCGGCTGCTTCCTTTGCCTTTTCTGCCGCTTTTTTCGCTGCCGTCGCTGTGGCTTCTGCGGTTTTTTCGGCGCTTTTGGCGGTTGCCTGCGCGGTGCTGCCCGCAGCCTTTGCCGTTCTTGCAGCCTTGGCGTACTCCCGTTTTAACCGCTGCTTCTGGAAGAAGCGATTGAGCGGATTGCCGGAGAGCATTTCAGGGTTATCATGCAGCGCCTTTTGGTAGAGGTATTCTGCATTGGCATTTACGGCTTTGCGTTCGGCCTTTTCCGCAGCGCGGTAGGGTTTCAGCTTGCGGTGACGGCGCTCCCAGCGAATTGCACCGCCTGCGCCATGCTCGGCAAGTTCTTCGGCTTTATGCCCGCTTTCCACACCGACGTTCTCATGCTCGACCTCATGGATTTTTCCGTGCGCCTGTACTGCGACCTCCCGCAGCGGACGACCTAACGGATTCGGTTTCAGCTTGGGCGGGGACTTATCCACGGTATCAAAGCGCAGCTTGGTCTTGGCTGTGCCGCTGGCTTCATCAAAGACACGTTCCTTGCGCAGCACCCGTTTCTTGGGAATCGCTGCCTGCGCCGCATCCAGCCTGTCGGCGGCCTTTTCCACACGGTGGATATGCTTGTGCAGCTCCGGCGCAGCGCGTTCTTCCTCGGAAAACTGCAAACGGGATGCAGAATACCGCTGCTGCGCCGCGTCGCGGGACATCCGCGCTGCCTGCCGTGCCTTGTGCGCATCATGCTCTGCGGCCGCACGGTCAAAGAGCTTTTCCGCTGTACCGCCCGGCGCAGCGGACGTTGGAATGTCCTGCGGGATATGGGAAATGGGGCTGCCGCCCTGCGGCTGAAACGGCTCGGTGCTTGGCTGCTGCGGTTTGGGCTGCTCCTTTTCCGGCTCTTTTTGCTCCTGTGGGCGGAGCTGCCGCCCGTGCTTGGGGACATCCTCTGCCGGATTCATAGGTGCATCGCGTTTTCCCATCTGGACAGGCTGCCCATTCGGGGAAAGCTGCTTTTCCGCGTCGCGCTCGGAAATATGGATTTCTTCACCCGTGGTCTGATTGTCCAGCACCGCGCCGTCGCGGGTCATGCGCTGGGTGAGCTTATCGCGGGGCTTAAATTCTTTCAATGGGTATCACCTCCGATCCGTTCCCGTGCAAGGGAACAAAACTCCGTGTTCAGTTCAATGCCGATGTAATGCCTGCCGTGCCGCTTCGCCGCAAGCCCCGTTGTGCCGCTGCCCATAAACGGGTCAAGGACAATGCCGCCCTTGGGACAGCCCGCCAAAATACAGGTTTCCGCCAGCAGGGGCGGATAGGCGGCAAAATGCCCGCCCTTGTAAGGCACGGTGTTGATAAACCACACATCGCGCTTTGCCCGGACGGGTGAGATCATGTCGTCGGTGATACTGCCTTTTTCCCTCGGCTTATTGATATTCTGCGTCTGCGGCTGTCCCGGCACGGGCGCGGAATACTTGCCCACGCCGCGCCCTGCCTTTTTGCGCAGGGCGGTCGTGGGGGCAATGGGTTCGGCAATGGCAAGCCAGTCATAGAAATAACGCCTGCTCTTGGTGAGCATGAAAATATGCTCATGGCTGCGGGTGCAGCGGTCTTTGGTACTCTCCGGCATAGGGTTTCCCTTTGCCCAGATCACGTCATTGCGCAGATACCAGCCGTCGGCGCGGAGCGCAAAAGCCAGCATCCACGGAATCCCGATCATGTCCTTTTGCTTGCAGCCCCGCACCGCTTGGCAGAGGGAAATGTTCTGCCCGTTGCGCCCCTGCGGATATTTTGGGTCGCGGGTGTCGCCTTTGCTGCCTGTGCCGCAATAGCTGTCCGCGATATTTACCCACAAAGTTCCATCCGGGCGCAGCACCCGGCGCACCTCGCGGAATACCGCTGTCAGCCGCGAAATGTATTCCTCCGGCGTGGCTTCCCGCCCTATCTGCGCGTCCATGCCGTAATCCCGCAGTCCGTAGTAGGGCGGCGAGGTCACGCAGCAATGAACACTGCCCTCCGGCAGGGCTTTCAGCACATTCAGACTGTCGCCGCAGAGAATGGTATCAAGCTCCATCATCATACGCCGTTCACCTCGCTTGGCTTGGTGGACATGATGCGGTAAAGCTCGGTGTCCCGTGGGAACTTATCTGCAAAGGGCAGGATCACATTTTCAAAGAACAGCAGTCCTTCGCCGGGTGGAGAGTTGGTGACGAACTTTAGCTGCTCCGGCGAGATATTCAGACGTTCAGCAAGAATTTTGCGGTCGCCCGCCGCTTGGTTGAGCATACAGATAAAGTCTGAGTTTTCCAGAATATTTTCGATTTCCGGGCTGGACAGCAGATCCTTGACGTTCTGCGTCGCACCCGTCGGCACACCGCCCCATTTTCTGAAACGCTTCCAGATCTCCGCGCTGTATGCTGCGGTCTGCGGCTCTTTCAGTAACAAATGAAATTCGTCCGCGTAGTACCACGTCGATACGCCTGTGTTGCGGTTACGGGTGACGCGATTCCAAACCTGATCCTGAATCACCAACATCCCCGGCTTTTTCAGGTTCTTCGGCAGCTCCTTGATGTCAAAGCAGACAAAGCGGTTGTCAATGTCAACCGTCGTTCGGTTGTTGAAGAAATTGAGCGATCCCGACACATACAGGTCAAGCGCCTGTGCCACACGGTCGGCTTCCGGCAAATGCTGCGCTGTCAGCGCGGCATGGAGGTCGGAGAGGATCGGCATATTCTCTGGGCGCGGGTCTGCAAAGTAGGACTGATAGATACGCTGCACAGCGCGGTCGATCACGGTGCGCTCGATAGCTTCCAGCCCGGTTTTGCCGCCCATAATCAGCTCACAGAGGGACAGCACAAAATCGGATTTGAGCGCCAGCGGGTTTTCGTCCTCCGAATAATTTAGGTTGATGTCCAGCGGATTCAGGTAGTCGTGACTGGTGGGCGAGAGCTTGATGATCTGCCCATGCAGCAGCTTTACCAGCGGCGCGTATTCGCCCTCCGGGTCGCACACCAGCACATGATCGTGGGTTTTCAGCAGCACACCGATCATTTCCCGTTTGCAGGAGAATGATTTGCCGCCGCCCGGTGTGCCGAATACAAGGCCGTTGGGCGAACGCGCATTTTTGCGGTCAAGCATAATCATGTTGCCGGATTTGGCGTTCAGCCCGTAATAGAGGGAATCGCCGCCTTGAAATAGCTCCTGCGTCACAAAGGGAACGATGATCGCCACAGCCGAGGTCGTCATGCCCCGCGTGATATGGATTTGGTTTTCCCCCAGCGGCAGCGAGGACACAAGCCCGCGCTCCTGCTGGAAGTCCAGCCGTGTCAGGGTGCAGTTGTGCTTTTGTGCTACGCCTGCTGTACGGAACACCTCGTTTTCGAGCTTGCGTTTGGTATCTCCGTAGTTCAGAACAAGAAACGTCAGCAGAAAATACCGCTCGTTGCGGCTTTGGAGATCTTGCAGCAGCTTTTTTGCCGCACCACCGTAGGTGGCAAGGTCGGACGGCAGAATATCCATATCGTAGCCGTCCCGGACAGCCTTTTTCTGCTCCTGAATTTTCATAGCGTCAAGGTCTGTGATTTTCCGCTTCACCATTTTTACGGCTTCTGTCTGCTCCAATGCCTGAATATGGACATTGACGACAAGGCTACTGTCCGCATCAAGAAAATCGGTCAGTATGCGGTCGGTCAGCTCCGGCGTAATGATCTGCAAAAAACTTGCAGCGCAGAGCTTGCCGCCCATCTGGAACATACGGCTGTTCTTGAACGCAAAGGAGGACGGCGCGATAAAGTCCTTGGTGGAAAGCCCGCCAGCGGCAAGCCACTTCCAGTCAAAGTTGAAGCGTTCTCCATCCGGGTGCATGATGCCGTGCAGCACCTCCAAACGCTCCTTGCCGTCCAGAACGCGGGACACCGCACCCATGATTTTGAAGTAGCCCTGAATATCCAGCGAGATACGCGACAGCCTTGCCCGCGCCGCCTTGAGGTTATCGGCTTCAATGGTATAGGTGATATATTTGGTTTTCACATTGCCGTTGTTGCCGCGGGCGAGCTGCCGCTTGAGGATGTCCGTCTGCTCCTGCCGGATCGGGTCTAAACCGTCATTGCAGGGCGGCATTTCAAAGCTCCGAGCAAGCTGCTCCCGATCGGACTTGCGGTTGGGATAGGTGAACTGCACATGGATGGAAGAATCCAAATAGTTATACAGATCGCAGAGATATTCAAAAATAGCCGTCTGATCGTCAGGCTGCGCGAGCAAATAGTTGATGTCAAAAAACTCAATGCTCTGCGAATAGTGCCTGTTTCCGAGATAGCAGATGCCGTCCGGGTACATGATCTGATAGGGTATCGTGTCCTGCGCGGTATGGGGCTTGCCGTCACCGCGATATTTACGAATGACGGCTTCAATCTGTTTTCTTTCGGCGCGGGTGAGCTTGGGCTTGTCCGCCATGCTTTTTGCTTCCGCGCTGCCTGCTCTTTTCGACAATCGCCTTTACCTCCTGTTCCATTTGATATTGACGCACAAGGGCGTCGTATGCGTTGACGGTCTGATAAGGGCGCTCCTTGGGTCGCAGAAAGCAGCTTTCTATGATCTGCCGCCCCACCACTTCAAGGGGCTGCCCGTTCTTCTCATACACCCCAAACAGAAAACCGGGGAGCATGACAACGATCATCACCATTGCCGCAGCCGTCGTCCCGATGCCGCCTTTGAGCAAAAAGAAAAGCGGCACTCCCATGAGCGCCGCCAGCCCAAAACAAATAAGCTGCCGCTTTGTCAAATTGAAAAGCACCTTGGATTTGATTTTCGTCAAATCCTTTGGCACGTTTACATAGGCCATGCGCTAACTCCTTTCCGCAAGCGTAATATCGCTTGCAATTTCATTGCCCCATGCATCCCAGCCCGGCGTTTTCTGCCGGGCGAACAGCTCCACGCGGGGCAGATCGCCCATGAGCGCAAGAATCTTGTTCCGCGCTTCATCCGGCTTCTTGCTGTGCTGTTCAATGGGACTGATGATAAACTGATGTACGCCTGACGACTGCCGTTTGGGTTTGCCCTTGGTCGCCAGCAGACAGATTTCCGCATTGCTGCGTGTCCAGTAGCCCATGCCATAAAACCATGATGGACTTTTGCGGTTGCGTTTGAGCCAGACGAACGCCACGGTTTTATACCGAAAGCCCCATGCGCGGATCAGCCGCAGGGCTTCGGGAAGCTGTGGAAAGGTCGCCCAGAGGAACAGGGCGCAGTCTTTCGCCGCCAGCTCCGGCACAGGCAGGGCGCAAAGCTCGTCAATGCTCATGGTGGGATAGTGATTTTCTGCCGCGCCCTGCACCGTTCTCTGCTCATAGCGCCACGGCGGGTCTGCGTAAATGATGTTGTACGTTCCGATAGGCAAGCCCTCCGTCAATGGGCGCTGAACACGGCCTTTGCCATACTGCCCGTTTTGAACAGGCAAAAGCACAGCAGCACCGTATAGCCCATTGCCAGCCAGATTGCGCCGGACACGTCGCCCGTCGCGGAAATGCTCTGGATCAGAACCGAGTAGATGCCCACGACTACCATAATCAAGAACGCCTGAAAGCCCAGCGCCAGCAGAGATTTCAGATAGTTTTGCCCGACATTGCGCCATTCTCCGTTTGTCATGGTAGCAAGCGGGATGGGTCCCAACGAGGTCACAAGATATATTTCAATCATTCTCCCGTAGACCACCAGCATAATGCAGATGGAAAGAATGTTCATCGTCAGCCCGACAAACAGGGATTGAAACCACAGTCCAATCAGTCCGCCAAGGCTCATAGCTTCCAGCGACGTTTGCAGATCGCCCACAAGGGAATCTATGTCAATGCTGGTATTGCCGATTATCACGCCTGCGCTCTGATTGACGACCTGCTGCGCCGCGTCAAAAACGCCCATGACGATATTCCAAGTGTTCGTGACAATCAGAACAGCCGCGTAAGTTTTGAACACCCATTTGAAGAACATAAAGGTGTCAATATCGTGCAGATTATTTTTCTCTGTCACCATCTGGATCAGCTCGTAGGTCATTACAAATGCAAGAATTGCACCCGCAATCGGGATAATGACGGATTCGGACAGGTTGCGGATCATATTGAAAATGCCGGAGTTCCAGCCCTGCGGCGTCGCTCCGACATCAGCGGCAATTTCACCCACCTTTGTATTCACCGTATCGAACAGCCCCGACAGGTTGCCGATGATTCCGTCGATCAGAACGCCCTTAAACCATTCCTCCAGCCAATCAATAATCAAAAGGCAGCACCTCCTTTCCCGCGCCGCCCCCGGTCAGGGGGGCGGCGCGGCGGTGTATTTCAGAATCGGTTAGCTGAACAGGCCGGAGAGCAGCGGGACAAGAACGCCGCCGATCAGGGCAACGCCGCCGCCCGCCATGAGCTGTTTCATGCCCTGGCTTTTGGCACCGGGATTGTCCGAGCCATAGCCCTCCAAGAGGTTAATCACGCCCCAAATGCCAAGGCCTGCACCGAGCGCGATCACGAGGGTCTGCAAAACACCAACTGCGCTATTGAAAAATGCCATATTCGTACCTCCATAAAATCATGTTGAATTGTTGTGTGTAGGAAAATCGCAGCCGTTTTCTCCGGCTGCGGCATCGGAAGTATCGCTGTTCTGGGCGAAGTGCTGCTCTGTCCATTCGTACAGGGCGAGTGCATACAGCCTGTCATGCGACATCATAAGGCGGTAGGCTACCTCCTGCGAAACCGCTTCAATGTCAATGTCCGTATAGGGAACGCCACGCCTGTCACAATCCTGCATCTGCTCCCAAAGGGCAAGACCGCAGAGGATGTTGCAGCCAATCTTCTCCCATTTGCGCATACATTCCATAAATGCCTGATAATTCGAGAGTTCCATAAACAGCTCCTTTTGCCGCGTTATTCTGCGGCGGTAAAATCAGCGTCCTCGTCGGACAACTCAATCTCATAGAGGTCAAACGGTTCCTCCGGCGCAATCACCGCCGAGGGATGTTTCTTCTTTTTTCGCTGCACCCGAATGTAGCGTTCTACATCAAAGGTGTTTTTCTTGTCGGCGTCGGACAGGTACTTATAGCGCGGGTGCTTGGTGATGTCGTACTTCTTGGAGAAGAACGGGCGCACACCGCGTAGCTGCAAGATACACATTCCGCCGTCCATCGTTGCGATTTCGTCCTGCGTCATCAGCTCCTTTCCTAATTTTTGATAATTTAAGCCGTGGGAGATTTCCTTGCCCCGATTCTCTGAGGTATTGAAGCTGTCGATGGTTTCCTTGCCCAATATCTCCGAGATTTCTTTCAGGGTGGTTTTCTCCTTACCGCCTAAAAACAGCATGGTGTCGCAGTTGCCGACAATCGTATCGGCGTTATCCCGATAGATCGCTTTGAGCTGGCTTTGCGACTGCAAAATAATAGAAGCCGATATTTCACGGCTTCGGATGGTGGCAATTAACTTATCGAACTGTGGGATCTGTCCAATGTTGGCAAACTCGTCGAGAATGAACCTCACATGAATAGGCAGCCGCCCGCCGTACACGTCGTCGGCCTTATCGCACAGCAGATTTGTGAGCTGGGATTGCAGAATGGCAATGACAAAGTTAAAGGTCGAATCGGTGTCGCTCATAATGAGGAACAGCGCCGTTTTCCTATCTCCAATGGTATCGAGCTCCATTTCGTCATACGCCATCAGGTCGCGCAGCTCTTTGATGTCAAAGGGTGCAAGCCTTGCGCCGCAGGAAATCAAGATGCTCTTGGCGGTTTTTCCAGAGACAAATTGTCAAGGACTTTTTAATCAAATTCACAGAAAACTCACAAAAGGTGCCAGAAGCACTGTATGGCTCCTGACACCTCATTTAACAGATTACATTTTTCCGTTCAGCAGGTCTTTGCAGAGATACGCATAGTCTGGCAGCTGGTTGATATATGGCTCCCAGAGCCGCTTGATTTCGGCTAACTCCAGCGGGTCGGCTGCTTCCAGTGCATGATCGTTGCCAGTCATATATAAAACATCCGTAGCAACATCATCCAAACACTTGCCGCAGAGATCGGCGGCAGATTCTATCCTGATACCGGTATCCACATAGACTGGATTTACGCCAATCGTCAGCCAGACATAGCCCACCTTGTCCGACCAGAGCAATTCAAAATCAGGGCTTTGCCGCAGATGTTCCGCAAAGACTTCCTTTACTCGCTCAATTTCATGTTTCTCTTTTTCTGTGTAAAGCATTTTCATGTCCTCCTTGACAAAAATTTTGGTGCGTACCATCATCAGTTTAGCACAAGGCGGCTTAGTTTATCAGTCTGTCACATCTGCTGAATTTCATTTTTGAGCATACGCTTGATTTTATCGCTCATGGTTTCTGTGCTGGTATTGCTGAAATGGACATGAACCTTGTAGGTCGTCTTGCCGATTTTCTTTACCATCGCTGGCGTGTTTTCCGGCGCTCTGGCCGCAGCAGCGGCGTCTGCCATCTGCATAGTACGGGGTTCTTTGTTCATAGCGCTCCTTTCTCCAAACGGGTCTGTGCCGCCCGGTAAAAAATCAATCGTGCTTACTGTTTACAATGTCTTTTGCTGCCTGTCGGGTGACACCGGCATTTTCTTCCCGGAAATTCTTCCCGTCAAAGAGGATCGGCGCACACCGTTCCAAAATACGGTCATAGATACGGGCGTGGGCCAGATCAGGCGGATTTTTCAGCTCGGACAGTTTCAAGTTTGTTGTGATAATCATGGGTCTTCGGCTGCGATAGCGGCTGTCGATGACGAAAAACATCTGCTCCATAGCATATTCGGTACTGCGCTCTACACCCAGATCGTCAATGATAAGCAGGTCATATTCGTCAAAGCTGGCAATAAACTCTGACCTGTCCTCAGAGAACATCCCTGTCAGGCGGTTCAGAATGGTGGGGAAGTTCGTCATCAGCACCGGCACATCCTGGTCAAGTAGAGCGTTGGCAATACATCCGGCGAAAAAAGACTTGCCGGTTCCCACATCTCCAAACAGTAAAAGCCCGATATTGCTCTTATATGCCTCTTTCCAGTTCTCCACATAGGCATGAGCCTTGTCCATCAATGGGTTTTGCCTGTTATCATTGGAAAATGTGTAGTCGTACAGATAACGGTCTTGCAGGCCCTGTGCCTTTCGGCGTTTGATACGCTCCATGCGGCGCTGCCGTTCTTCAGCAGCCTTGCGCTGCTCCTCAGCCTCCCGCTGGCACTGGCAGATGCAGCGCGGCATAAAGTAGCCGGATTTCCCGAAGCATGGCACAACAGTCTGCCTCTGGCCGCCGCATTTCTTACAGTGGATGAGACCGTCTGACAGGTCTATATACTCGTCCTCAGCCAGTTCCACACCGGCGGCTGCCTTGACTTCGGCTGCACCGGCGGCAGTACCGTCGGGCGTGTTCTGCGGGGTCAGCAGGTATTCACCGGTGCCTTCGCGCTGGGCCAGCGTGCCCGTAACGGTGGGGCGCTCGTCCCGGACCTCACCGGCCCATGCGGCCAGCGTGGTATCGATTTTTTTACTGCTGTCCTGGATGTAAGCCGTCCGCGCTTCGGTATACTTCTGTGCGCCCAGCCCGGTGGCGGCCGTCACGCAGGCCTGCGCCTCAGTGACGGCTTTTCTCTCCCGTCCGGTCTCCAGCTGGCGGGAAAAGGCCGGCACGGCCACACTGGCTAAAATGGCCAGGATAACCAGAACAACGACTAGCTCCACCAGGGTAAAACCACGGCGGCTTTCATATTTCCGGCGTCGCAGCAGCATAGCGGTGCCTCCTTGTATTTTTCACATCCTGGGCAGGAATTACTGCCCAAAAATCGACTGCACACGCTTGGCGTGGGCGCCAATATTGTTATATTCCAGTGCCAGA
>OLGF01001663.1_pt1 | contig 23168 bp, 16 predicted proteins | sample 1604971 | NCBI WGS metagenome assembly OLGF01 (sample SAMEA3888902, study PRJEB22519) | human gut metagenome | biome: human gut; feature: human-associated habitat; material: faeces | place: Denmark | collected 2011 | reverse complement strand
AATATAGGGAGAGGTATTCGTTATTGGAACTATCGTCTGAACCCTATTGCGGAAGAAGGGAGTCAACTCAGTCTGATATCGACTACACAGGCGCTGAACCTCCGCCAACAGGTTGGAAATGACGAGTTGTGGATATATCAGTCAGCTTTAGGGGTGATGGAGTCGGAGGACGGTTGGGAAACAGGAGCTGAAATCCTGATAATGGCCTATGACTATATCCCTTATGGAGTTGTGTCTGATTTGATATTTCAGGATATGACATTGGAAAGCCAGGACGGTACAGATGCCGCCGTATGTGAGGTTGGATTTACGACCCAGAAGGGGACTCTGCCGATTCGTGGGTTTGTAGAGACAAAACCGGGAGATACCTATGTGACGCTATCAATGGACCGTTTTGGACAGTCTTTTTCCATGCAGATCCCTTTGCCGGCGGAGGTGAAGCCATGAAGCGGAAAAAGATACTGACGAGGAAAGGAAGAGCAATTCGTCTGGCAGCGGCAGCACTTGGGATGCTTTTCTACGCAAATTATGCATGCAATACTGGATATCTTTTGCCGATTCAAGCAGTCTCGGAAGAAACAGAACGAATCGGCGCAGGAAAACTGGAAACTGTTGAATGGCGGCTGGACCCGGAGATGGATGAGTTTCTGTATAGTGGTCAGATATGCCTGTTGGCAAATTCCTACGTGACAGCTCTTGTAGATATTTCCTTTTCTCCGCTGAACGGATGGTGGGCTTGGTATGAACCCCTTTTAACTACTGAAGATGAAGAAAGAATTTTGTATGTGGGTGCAGAAAGCTACAATAGTATTTTTCCACGAGACCGGGAACCCGGCGAGCCTTGGGATGAAATACTCTATATCTTCGGCCGAGTCGATGATCCGGAAATCCAGTGCCTGGAATTTGAAATCCGCAACGGTGAGAATGGGGAGAAGATTTCTTACATCACGTCCACTCGGAGCGATTGGACAACAGAAGGGGCGTACACCTATTTCCTGGTGCGCCATGAGTTTGAGGGGAGCTGGGGGAAGCTAGCTCTTCTTCGGACCATTGCCTACGATGCCACGGGGAATGTGGTCACGACAGTGAACGGCGGCACATGAAGAGGAATTTCCATGACCCGGACAGACTACGTCTAGAGAGTCTGTTCGACCTTGCGCCGCTTGACCGTGGAGCAGGAGGACTTTGTCACCGGACGGGACCGGACATTTTTCTGGATTATGGAGCCCCTGCCATTGGAACAGTCACCGGAAGCGGTTTGCTATCCGGTCATGATTGCCTATGACGCGGAAGGAAGAATTGCGGCGGAGTTCGACATCGAATGTTGTACATACAGCGGCTACGGCTGAGAAGAAGGCACGCCGAAAGGCGTGCCTTCTTCTAGTATGCAAGCTGACATAACATATTCTCCGCGAACCGATCCGCCCGGTCCTGAATCCCCGGCAGGGCCAGGGCCTCGCCCTTGTCGTTGGCGGTCTCCAGCAGGCAGAAGTTCGCCGGCAGCCAGAAGCCCTTGTTCATGTTCATGGCTCCCGCCGCCTGACAGGCCACGATGTCCCCGCCGGAGTAGCCGGACACCACGATGGCGAACACCGCCTTGTCCGCAAAGGAGGTGGTGCGGTACAGGGCCGTCAGCCGGTTGATGGCTGCCGTCAGGTTGGCGGACAGAGCGTCGTTGTAATTGGGGCACAGCAGCACCAGCGCGTCCGCCTCCCGGATGGCGGGGTAGACCTCCTGGACCATGACGCCGCCATAGAAGCACCCGCCCTGTTCTCCGAAGTGGAGGCAGGTGGTGTAGGGGCAGCCGGCACAGTCCTCCAGCGTGCCGTTCCGCAGGCAGATCTCCGTGATGTCACAGCGTTCCTCCAGCCGGGTCCGCACCAGCCCCCACAGGGCCAGGGTGTTGGAGGTGGCCCGGCTGGAGGCGTGGAGGGCCAGCAGCTTCGGCCGCTCCAGCCGGGGGCGGGAGAAGGCCAGCACCCGCTCCACCAGATCCGCCGTCGCCAGATGGTAGGCCGCTTCCAAAGAACAGCCAGCGTTTCGGGCCTGGACCGTGAAGTTCCGCAGATCGCCAGTGCCTTCCACCAGAGGGCGACCCACAAAGGCGCAGCCCGCAAGGTTGGCGGCCAGCACCAGGTCCCGGCCCGCTGCCTTGGTGTACAGATCGCCGGGGGCGTCCACCAGCACGCTCCCCACGCAGCGGTCCAGGCAGTTTGGATGGGTGCGGAGATGGGCCAGCAGGTCATAGAACCCGCGGTTCACGCCGCCCTCACCCAGGGAGACGACAAACAGGAGCCGCCGTCCCGTCAGCGGACCCTCCAGGCGGGACAGCACCTCTGCCTGCCGCCCCACCAGGGCCGCCTCCAGCACTCCGGCGCACCGGGGGGAGAGCGCCCCGCCGGGGCGGATCACCGTCAGTTCTTCAGATATGCCGATCATCTCCTTCCTGCGTCCGGCTGCATTCCGGCCGAGACCCCGCCCGGTGCGCGGGGCAAAGCGGCGTGCAGCGGCCGGTATGATGAAACGCAGCGGCAGCCGCCCGCTAAATGATCTCCCGCAGAAGCGTCTGGGTTTCCCGCAGCCGCTCGAACAGCGGTGTGGGCAAAGAGGCAGTCTCGATTTCCAGACCGGCGGCGGTTAAACGGTTGCGGACGCCGAACCAGATCCCCCCCAGAGCCACCGAGCTGCAATGCCAGCTCCGGCGGAGCGTCAGCAGCAGCTGCATGGCACCGGAGGAAATGGCAGGAGCCACATAGGGCTTGAAGCCCAGCTCCCGGATCCGCAGATTGGCGGTGGCCACCAGCTCCGTCAGCTCCCGGGAGAGGCCGTCATCATAATGGGAGAGGGAGTTGGCGATCACCAGCCCCTGACCGTGAGGACCATAGCTGCGGCCATCCAGCAGGAAGCTGCGGAACCGGGGATCCTGTTTGGCAAAATAGGCCGCCCGGGCGTTCATGACCCCCAGTCCGAAGCCCTGGATCTGTTCCGCCCGAAGCCCCTGCCCGTCCCACTGGCCGTCGGGCCCCTGGTTGGAGGCCAGATACGCCGCCTTGCACAGGGGATCCACCGGGTCGGATAGTACAATAAAGAGTCCCCGGAATCCCGCCTGCCGGGCCTGCCGGGCGTAGTCCTCCACCAGCGGCCGGTTGGCACCGAACTGGGCCATCCGCACGTCCCGGACACCGCCTCCCACCGGAGGAACGCCGCGAGTGGCGGCGAAGAGGAACACATCACAGCGGAACAAGTCCCCGGCCGCTACCGGCTCCACTGCCGGAAGGGCGTCGTAGTCCCAGGGCCAGGATACCTGCTCCATCTCCGTGACCCAGCGGGCCACAGTCTTCTGATTCAGGTCGCAGATACCGATGCTCTCAATACAGTCGCCTCCCAGGAGCTTCAGCGCCGTCAAAAGGGTGCTGCCCACATCTCCTACCGCCAGCAGATTCACCCGCAGGCGGCTTGGCAGATGCATGGCGGGCGCCTTGGTAAAGTCAGCCCAGCGGGGGTGGCGGATGTTAACCGCCCGCAGCAGCCGGGCGTCGATGGTGTGCTGGAGGCGTTTGGGCAGGGAGGGGACCGGAACGCCCATCCGGGAGGGGTCCAGCCAGGTCACATCCTCCGTCTCCGCAGTGAGCTGCCGGGGGTCTGAGACGCAGAAAGAGGACCGGCTGCGAATCGGGTCCCGGTCGATGAGGAAGAGGCTGGGCGTCCCTGCGGAGGGACGCTTCGCCGGCTCCAGGGGGAGGTCCGGCAGCAGAGAGGCGAAGGTGACCTCCCCGTGGCGGTAGTAATACATAAGGGCTCCTTTCGCCTGGATGGCGCGCCAGGCCCGCGGTCAGGATTGGAGGACGTTCCGCATCCGCAACAGCATCTCCAGGTCGTTCTGCAGAAATACGGAGGCAGGAAGACTGGGGTCATAGTGCATACAGCTGCCCTTGTCCGGGGAGAGGGGCAGGATCACCGCCTCACTGAGGCGGGAGAGGGTGAGGTTGCGGGCGTACCGCTCCCGGAAGGTGGTCTCCAGGGCCAGCAGGATGTCCCGGGCGTTCTCCAGGCAGGCACAGGAGAAACGGAACACCGCCTCCCGTCCGCACTCCCGGTAGAAGCGGGGGAAGGCGTAGGGCAGGATCAGGTTCACCGCTGGGGTCAGGCCGGGGACGGAGGGCTCCTCATGCCCCACAGTGTCGCCGCCGATGAAGGGGTACATGGTGGACTCCACAAACCAAGAACGCATATTCGGAATGAAATAGACGCTGTCCACACTGCGGCCCTTGGCGGCCATCAGATCCCGTCCACGGCCGGACAGCAGGCCCACCAGCACCCGGTCGATGACCACACCCTCCTGCCGGAAGAGGGGATCCAGCGCCCGGATCCGGTTGCCGGAGTGGAGCAGGTCGTCCACCAGGATCACCGGCCGGCGGAAGGAGTGGATGGTGCGGATCTGGCTCTCCAGCGGCGCGTAGCCGGGGAAGTTCTCAATGTCGAAGGAGGTGAGGTCCCTGGCAAAGACCTTGTCGGTGTGGATGGTCTTGGTGACGGTGTTGGGGATAGCATTGCCCCGCAGGATCTTGCCGAAGGGTACGCACATCTTGGGACCCAGTACCCGGGGCACTGTGGGCTCCGCCGGGACGCCGTTCAGGTCCACGATCTTCCGCACCAGACGGTGGTAAATGACCTCCGCGTTCAGGGACAGGATCAGAGAACCCGGATACAGGCCGGTGAGAGCCCGCTGCATCCGGCAGTGGGCGGCGCGGACCGCCGCCAGCACGGTACGGTCGGAGGAGAAAGGCTCCTTCAGCGTGGTGGGGATGTTCTGCAGCAGTACGGAGGGAGAGCGCATATCCACCAGCAGCAGGGGCTTTGCGCTGGGCAGCTCCGCCGGGACAAAGCCTTGCCTCTCCAGCAGGTCCAGCGTCTCCTCCGACGCAGTGGCGTGCCACACGGCATAGCTGCAGTCCGCTCCCAGGGAGCGGGAGAGGGCCTCTGTCATCAGCAGCTGGCCCACATCATAGCTGCCGCTGGAGCCGCGGGCGGTGTAAAGTCCGGTGAGCAGCTGAACCCGCCCCGCCGTGTGCTTGCGGACATAGTCCGCCAGCTCCGTGTCCCCCAGGGCCTCATACAGCCCGCCGGAGTTCACGGTCCGCAGGGTCAGAAAACCCAGCACCCAGGGGCGGGATCCCGCGTCCCGCAGGATGCAGAGGCCGTCCCTGGGGTCGATCTCCGGCGGCTGCTCCCGCCCCTGAAGCGGTACCTCCGTCAACTCCTCCCACAGGTGCCGGTCCGGCTGGGAGATGTGGGAGAACTCCAGATCCCCCGCCCGGAGGATCCGCTTGTACTGGGGCTCCCGGAGATAGAGGCTGTTGCGGTAGATGAAGTCCTGTACCACCGGGTCAATGAGGGTGGAGATGTCCCGTCCCAGGTCGATGTTCTCCCGGATGCGGGTGGAGCTGATGTCTTCCAGATGGGTGGGCAGCTGCAGCTGGATGATGCGGCCGGAGATGCAGCCCAGATCTGCGTCGATCTCCCGTCCCTCCGCGTCGCTGGAGCGGCGGAAGACGATGTGGTTCATGGAGTGGACGGACCCCGGCACCGGTGCCGCCTTGTAGGAGGAGGCGTTGGCTACCACGTCCGAGCCCACCGCCAGGTACAGCTCCCGACCGGAAAAGACCTCCCGCAGCCGGTCCAGGTCCTCCGGCGTGGCCAGGTTCACTGGGATGTCGTGGGGGAAGAGGTACACGTCGAACTCGTCCGCCACGGACATGCTGACGATCTGCCTCCGCACCAGGGAGGGCTGCGCCTTCTTGGACCAGGAGAACTCGTCGATGGCCAGATACACCTCCATCCCCAGGTCCCGGATCTCCTGGACGATGCCCTTGTGGCTCAGGGAGAAGGGGTCGAAGGTGCCGGGAAAGAAGGCGGCCCTTGCCGGCATGTAGAATGGGAAGTCTCCGCTTTCAATCTGATAGGAGACGATGAAGCGGTAGATGTGGGAGAGGGCGGCGGCGGTGTAGAAGAAGCTCAGCTCCTGTTCCGGCTGCTCTCCCAGCAGGAAGAGGATCTTCTTGGCCATCAGGGTGAAGAGGGCAGCCTTCCCCTCGTAGGAGAGGGTCTGTGAGGCGAAGATCCGCTCGCCCAGGATCTGCAGCGCCTCCTGCCGCACGCTCTGACGATAAGAGGCCAGGCCCTTCAACAGCAGGCCTGCCAGCCGCCGCCAGCGGCGTTCCAGTACCTCCCGGGACTCGTGGAACCGCTGGGCGTATACGGCATAATGCTCCAGCATGGCGCCCACAGTGGCCAGGGCGGCGGCCACCACCACGGTGTTGGCGGAGGAGAGGAGGATCTGCATCTGATCCACGATCTCGTCCAGTTCCCTGGGCGTCAGCCACAGGGCAAACTGGCCCAGGTACTGGGGGATGTACTGGGAGATCTCCGTCTGCCCGGTCTCCAGCACCTTGGAAAGCTCCACGGCCACCTCGTTCCGGCGGTCCGGCGTCAGGGCCGGAGCAATGGCCAGCAGGGAAGCGCCCGCCAGCCGGCGGACCACGATATTCTCACTGACCTTCATCAGGTTGGAGAAGTGGGTGGCGATGTGGAGCACGTTGGCGCGGTCTCCCTGTTCCACCTGACCCAGCAGGTACTCCACGCCCACGGCCTTCAGAACCCAGTGGGTCGCAGTCTTCAGGTTGTCCAGAAACACATTGCTCACAACGTCCTGCCGGTCCAACAGGGACCGCTGGATGGAGACATCCAGGCCCAGCCGCTCTCCCAGGCGGGCCTGGAGAAACAGCAGCGGCGTGCTTCCCTGGCAATCCGCTGCCTCCACGGCGGCAGTGATGGCCGCGGCGTCCCGGCCATTGGGGTCCAGGGCCGTCAGCAGGTGGTGGAACAGCCGCAGGGCGGCGGCCTTCTGGGGCAGGCCGCCCCGTTCCAGCCACCAGACGGAAAAGCCGGTCAGCACGTGCAGATCCTCGGCGGATACCCGGTCCAGCGGCAGGCTCAGCACCGTGTCCAGCAGGGCAAAGGCCGCATCGGCGTCCACCAGTTCCGGGCGGCGGTAGTGGCGGAACAGCTCCCCGGCAAAGCGGGGGGCGTCGGCGTCGGAGCAGTTCATCAGCAGCGCGTCCGCCGCGGTCTTGGCCTGATAGCGGATCATGCTGATCTGCCGGGGCGTCAGCCGCCGGTCCGGGTCGATGAGCTTTTCCAGGTACTCCGCCCACAGCTGGAAGGGCAGGTCTTCCTCCGGGTCCGGCGGGGCGTCGGCCGGGGGCTCCTTCTGATAGCCCAGGCGGAAGGCGGCCAGGATGCGTCCGATGAGGGCGGCGGCCCGGCGGCGGATGTCTCCGTCCGGGATCAGCAGCAGCTCGTACAGAAAGTCCAGGGTCTGCTGCTTCTGGGAGGCGTTCCAGTAGGTGAAATACTCCTCAAAAATGGAGACGTATGCCTGGAGCCGGGCGGGGTTCTTTTCGCCCCGGGCGGCCTCCAGAGTGTTGCCGAAGAGCTGCTCATGGCCCAGCCGGTGCATCAGGCGGATATTGTGGTCCACGGCGGTACGCCGCAGAGCGGTCACCACCTCGTCCGTGTTCAGCAGGGCAGCATTTTTGGCCGGGCGGGCGGGGCCGCCGGCGGTGCGGAGGGTGGTGTCCACCCCAAAGGAGATGAGATAGTCCTCAAAGTCCCGCAGCTTGGCGTAGACATAGCGGTAGCGCAGGCGCTTGGCATCGTCCACATTGTCCAGCTTGCTGAGGATGACGTCAAAGGCCTCCTGCAGGGAGTAGAGGCAGGGGATCTCCCGGCGGTCCTCCCCATAGGTCTGCTTCACCCGGAAGTCCGCGTACACCAGCGTCAGGGACTCCGAGGACAGGTTCTCGATCTCCAAATCCCAGACGGAGTGGTTGGCCGCGATGTGGCCCAGGGCCGTCAGTCCCCGGCGGGTGAACCACTGGTCGGTGTAGTAATAGTGCAGGTAGGGCACCCGTTCCCCGGGCTTGCAGCCGAATTTGCCCAGGTCGTGGCCCAGGGCGGCTCCGGAGATCAGCCCCAGGTCGATGAGTCCGCCGGAGGCGCAGAAGGCCCGGGCCACCCGCATGGACACATAGTGGACGCCGGCGATGTGCTCCAGGGTGCGGAAGGATGTGACCTCCCGGCTCAGGCGGAGCATCTCATAGATGTATTCCTCCCGGAACCGGTAGCAGAAGCGGCGGTACTCCTCCGCCACACCGCTGTGGGAGAGTTCCTCCTCCGTGCAGAATTCAAAGTCCAGCCAGAAGTCAAAGGGCAGGCAGGTCCGCTCCGCGTCAAACAGGACCTGGAGCAGCTGCAGAAAGCACAGCGCTCCATCCCACTGGGCGGAGGTATGTCCGGGGTCCGACGCCGGATACAACAGCGCCCGGGCCACCTGGTAGGCGTAGGACAGCCATCCCTCAGCGGGATCCGGCGCCACCTGGTCCAGCAGGGGGCGGAAGGCCGCCAGGGCGTCGGCGCAGGAGATCCGGCCCCGGATGGGCACCAGATCCCGAAGCAGCTGGTGCCAGTCGGCGCCGCCGAAGATACGCTCCGCGTCGGCGCGGGCCATTCCCAGCTTCTGAAGAAACGCGGGCGATTCAAAGGCCTCCGCCGCCTGAATATGCAGGGGCTTTCCCAGTTGTCGTTCCATGGGTATCGTCTCCCTTTTCCTCTGGTGTCGTTTTTTTCAGTATATCGCATTTGTGGGCCGGAAGGAAGAGAAATCTCAGGGGCCGTGTCAAAAAAGCGGTCCCCGCCCCGATGGGCGGAGACCGCGGAAACGCTCACTGCGTAAAATGTGTGTGGTTGAAGATGTGGTCCTCACAGAAGCAGTGGTAGCCCGCGCACTTGGAGCAATAGCGGAACTGCAGGTCCGGAAAGTCCGTATCTGTGCGGCCGCAGACCTCGCACTTGTGGCGGTAGCCCTGCTGCTGGGCCTTCTTCCGCTGCTGCTTCACTGCGGACTTGAACTGGATGGTCTGGTGGGAGTTCTGATGGCGGACGGCAAAGCCGAACTCCCGCAGAAGGTCCCCGATCCTGTCCCAGAAGAACACCAGATACACCAGCCAGACGGCCAGCAGCTGGGGCAGTGTGAACAGCGCCGCCCACATGCCGGAACGGAGCAGGTCATACAGGGTCAGCAGCACATACAACGCCGCCAGCCACTTGGCCTTGACTGGCAGGATCAGATAGACGCGGATCAGCGCGTCAGGGTACAGGGTAGCAAAGGCCAGGAACAGGATCTGGTTGAGATTGCCGCTGCTGACAACGGGAAGCGGGGACCACAGTATGCTGATCATGCCGAATACCACCATCAGCACGGCGCAGGCCAGATAGAACAGGGTGAACTTGGCGGTGCCCCAGTACTCCTCAATGGAGGTGCCGATGAAGTAGTAGAAGGACAGGCTGATGAAGATCCAGAACAGAGAGCCGTTGGTGGGCAGGAACATCCAGGTGACCAGCCGCCACAGCTCTCCCTGCAGAACGAGCTCTGCGTTGAAGTACAGCATATAGCTGGCATAGCCATTGGAGAACAGGTCCAGCACAAATACCACGGCCATGATCCCCACCAGAAACTTCATCAGGTTCGGAATGCCGAAGCGGGGATGCTGCAGGCAAAAGCGGTCCACGCTGTCGCAGAGTTTTCTCACGGTGAAGCCCTCCAGAACATTTCAAATATACAAGCGATATCCATTATACCCGATCAGAGGAAAAAAGTCATGTATAATTTTTGAACAGGCGGAACATCTGCGCAGTTTTCCGACGGGGCGACGGATTTCTCCGCAAAACCGGAAAAACCGTATTGACAAACGGGAAAAACCTGATAAGATAATAGGGACAATTTTATTACCCTTATCAAGAGTGGCGGAGGGAACGGCCCGATGAACCCACGGCAACCTGCTTATGACAAGGTGCCAAATCCGGCGGTGATCGACAGATGAGGAGCAAGCAACCAAATCCGTTTGTGCGTTTCGCCGTCGAAACGCACATTTTTTTCGCCCCTTGATGAGGTCAGTGCTCAGAAAGGAACCTGTACTATGGCAAGACACTATCTCTTCACCTCCGAATCCGTCACGGAGGGCCACCCCGACAAGGTCTGCGACCAGATCTCCGACGCCGTCCTGGACGCCATTCTGGAGCAGGACCCCAACGGCCGCGTGGCCTGCGAGACCACGGCCTGCACCGGATTGATCCACGTGATGGGCGAGATCACCACCAGCTGCTATGTGGACATCGCCCACATCGCCCGGGAGGTGGTCCGGGACATTGGCTATGACCGGGGCAAGTACGGCTTTGACTGCGACACCTGTGCCGTGGTTACCTCCATCGACGAGCAGTCCGCCGACATCGCCATGGGCGTGGACAAATCCCTGGAGAACAAGGAGGGCACCGACAGCGAGCTGAGCAACGGCGCCGGTGACCAGGGCATGATGTTCGGCTACGCCTGCGACGAGACGCCGGAACTGATGCCCCTGCCCCTGTCCCTGGCACAGAAGCTGTGCAAGCGCATGGCGGAGGTCCGCAAGAGCGGCCAGGTGCCCTATATGCGGCCCGACGGCAAGAGCCAGGTCACCGTGGAGTATGACGAGCACAACCGCCCTGTTCGGGTGGATACAGTGGTCATCTCCACCCAGCACGACCCCGATGTCTCCCTGGAGCAGATCCGGAAGGACATGATCGAGCAGGTGGCCAAGGCCGTGATCCCCGCGGACATGCTGGACGAGAACACAAAGTATTACGTGAACCCCACCGGCCGTTTCGTCAAGGGCGGCCCGGCGGCGGATTCCGGCCTCACCGGCCGGAAGATCATCGTGGATACCTACGGCGGCAGCGCCCCCCACGGCGGCGGCTGCTTTTCCGGCAAGGATCCCACCAAGGTGGACCGCTCCGCGGCCTACGCCGCCCGGTACGTGGCCAAGAACATCGTGGCCGCGGGCCTTGCCCGCCGCTGCCAGGTGCAGTTGGCCTACGCCATCGGCGTGGCCCAGCCGGTGAGTGTGCTGGTGGACACTTTCGGCACCGGTACGGTGGGAGACGACAGGCTGGAGACTGCCGTCCGCAAGGTGTTTGACCTGCGGCCCACGGCCATCATCCGGGACCTGGACCTGCGCAAGCCCATCTACCGCAAGCTGGCGGCCTACGGCCACATGGGCCGGGAGGACCTGGGCGTGACCTGGGAGAAAACTGACCGCACGGAGGCTCTGAAGGCCGCCGCAGAGGCGTGAAGCCTTTTTCAAAACTGAATCAAACGGTATGATACAGGCGGCGCCGCTGATTTTCAGCAGCGCCGCCTTTTCCGCTCAAAGCTCCATGGACAAATATACCATGTCCGACAAAAGCCGCCCCCCTTCGTATATGGGGTGGTCGTAAAATTGAAGGAAGAAATTGGGGACCCGGTGGCTTTCCCGGAACCCGCAGGCCCGGTAGAAGGGGAGGGTGAGGGGACTGTCCCCAGTGCCCACCAGGAGGCGTGTCCCTCCGGCGGTCCGGCAGGCGCCGGCCACATGCCGAACCATGGCCCGGCCGTAGCCCTGGCGCTGAAAGGCCGGCTCCACGGCCAGATTTTTGATCTCGAACACGCCCGGCGCCTCCTTGGTCACCACGCACACGGCGCGAAGTCCGCCGTCGTACAGCGCCAACAGCGTTCCGCGATCCAGATAGCGGTCGATCATGTCCTCCTGTTCGTCTCCCAGCAGCAGGAGGGGGAGAAAGTCCCGCTTGCCCGACTCGATTCTGCGAATATCCATGCCTGCGCCTCCCTGTCTCTGATACGGGTAGAAGAGCACATTTCCTCCGGATTGTCAAGTCCGGGGTGCCGTAATTTGTCTAAAAGAGTCCGAATGTGTCGAATCTATTTCAAAAATCTGCGATTTTTGATATGCTATGTATGAATTGAAGAGGAGAGGAGACGGTTTCGGATGGATGAAGATATCCTGCGGACAGTGGAAAAAATCAGTGGGAAACTGAGCCGGGACTGCTATTACGACCTGTGCTGCCTGGTCAAGGCTGCCATCCCCCGTATGCCGGGCACCTTCTCCATGGAGACGCTGTATCCGGAGGCGCAGAGATACAGTGAAAAGGAAAAGGACACCCTGGCAAAGGCCCTCTCCCGGGCGGCGGAGGACATCTGGGACTGCGGAGACCGGGCGGAGCTGCAGAAGCTCTTTCAACGCGTGCTGCGGGAAAAGCCCACGCCGAAGGATCTGGTCCGGGTGCTGGCCTTGTCGATCTGGCGCCGGCGCAAGGCGGTGCGGCCGCAGGTGCGCTATCAGGTTCTGGAGACCCGGCACCCCCGGCGATTCGGATTCAGCGGCGAATCCTGGGAACCGGAGCGACATCTGGTGGTCCTGCTGCCGGGAAGGGAACAGGCAGAGGTAGAGCAGCTGGTGCGCAGACTGAATCAGCGGCAGATCCCTATCCAGGAGGCGGAGGAGCGTTTTCTGAATGGGGAAGATCTGCTGCCGGTCCTTTGAACAGAGGAGGAGCCTCCCGTAGGAGGCTCCTCCTCTGCTTTGCGCCGGGTGTGTTACAGGAACTGCTTCATCTGGGCGGCGTTGGCTTCCTCGGTGTGCAGCAGCCGCTCCGCGAGATTTCGGATCTCACGGTTTCCACCGGCGTAGTCCCCCAGATGCCGGGTACTTTTGGTGGCCCCCATGGTGTTTCCCTGAATGACCATCTCCGCGATGTTGGATGCAGAGGGGTCTGCCAGCGTTTTGAAAGTGGACATGACCTCTGCGGACACCTTGGCCAGAAGGCCTGGGTCCCTGGGCTCCTCTCCCAGAGACCGGAGCAGGCGCTCCGCCTGATCCGCGATCTGGCGGTACTCGGCGCCCTGCTGGCTCAGAACCCGCCGCAGGCTGTCATCCCGGACCTGCCCGTCCAGGCTGTTTAGCCCCTCAATGCCCATCTCCGCCGTCTCATGGACGTATTGGAGCAGCTCGATATCGTTCATATTGGATCACCTCGCTCCTAGTATGCCCGGCTTTTCCGGGAAAAGACGTTGACCTTCCCAGGGAAATCGGGTACAATAGCTCCGTGTAAGAGCCCCAGATTCTGGGGGGAGGGCGCCGGAGTTTCCGCGCCGCAGACTGAAGAGAGGCGCCGGAGGGCGCAAGGAGGCTGTCTATGCCCAGCATTTCCGTCATTGTGCCTGTCTATCAGGCGGAGAAATTTCTCAGAGACTGCGTGGAGAGCGTGCGGCGGCAGACCTTTTCCGACTGGGAGCTGCTGCTGGTGGATGACGGCTGCACCGACGGCTCCCCGGCTCTCTGCGATGAGCTGGCCCGGGAGGGTGACCGCATCCGGGTGTTCCACAAGGAGTGCAACAGCGGCGTCAGCGAGACCCGGAATGTGGGCCTTGACCATGTCCGGGGGACCTATATCGCCTTTCTGGACTCCGACGATCAGTACGAGCCCCAGTGCCTGGAGACGCTGTGGAACCTGCGGGAGCGGGCCGGGGCGGATACCGCCGCCTGTGCGCACCTGAACCTGTGGCCTGATGGCAGCGAGACGCCGGAGCCGGTGCTGCCCGCCGGGATCTACGACGCCGACGCTATCCGGGAGAAAATCGTCAATCCCCTGCTGGGGGACCGGCTGGCCCAGCCGGTGTTCAATGGATTCATCTGGCGCTATCTGTTCTCCGCAGAGATTTTTGACAGACTCCATCTCCGCTATGAGGGCGCCTATCTGGAAGACGAGCTGTTCCTGATGGAGTATTTCTGCAACGCCCGGCGCCTGGCGGTGACGGAGACGCCCCTGTACCGCTATCTCCAGAATCCGGCCTCCGCCACCCACAAGTATATGAAGGACTTCCAGCAGGTCTTCGGCCGCTTCATGGAGCGGAAGGAGGACTTGGCCGCCCGGTACGGCCTGACGCCCGGCCGCCCCCAGTGGCGGGAGAACTCCAACTGGGCCGGGCTGTTGATCGCCATCGGCAACGAGTACGCCCCGGGCAATCCCAAGACCCTCCGGCAGCGGCAGGAGACCATCCAGGCCCTGTGCGCGCGGCCGGATATGGCCCACGCCATCCGGACGCTGTCGCCCGCCGGCATGAGCCGCAACAAGCAGTTGGCAGCAAAGCTGGTGCGGGGGGGCCGCTTCTGGCTGCTCTCCCAGCTGTACCGGATCAAAAACCGCATCTGAAGAAACGAGGTTTCCCTGCATGAGCATTCTCCGCGAAAGCTATCTGTATCACCTATGGGCGGTGCTGTGCACCGTCTACTATGACAGCGCCGTCCACCGCTGCCTGGTGCGCATGGGCGCCTGGTGCAACCGCCAGATCGACGAGAGCCGTGTTCTCCGGGTCTTGTGCCGGGAGGGCGTTGCGGCCCGGGCCTGGGAGGAGAGCATCCTCTGCCGGCTGCTGACGGGCCTCATCAACCTGCCTGCCTGGCTGCTCCACAAGCTGTACCTTGCCCTGCGGGCTACGTTTGATGACAGCGTTTTCTCCCGTCTGGCCTTTGAGATGGGACATGAGACCGCCGTCGCCCAATCCTGGCTCATCATGCTATTGTGGGTGATTCCCTTCTCGCATTGGAACAACGCATATAGTATGCTGGGCTTTGCCGCCCTGCTGGTGCTGTTCTATGCCGGGGCCATGTCCCGGCGGGACTTCCGGCTGGACGTGAAGCACATCGGGTTCTATCCGGTGGTGCTGTTCGGAGCCATGTTCCTGGCGGTGCTGTTCTCCTATGAGCCCTCCGCCTCCTTCCGCTTCCTGCTCTACCATATCTCCGCAGCGCTGTGCGTGCTGGTGACGGTCAGCGCTGTCCGGGGCACAGAGGATTTGAAGCGGCTGGCCGCCGGCGGTGGGGTCTGTGTGCTGGTGTCCTCGCTGTACGGTGTGTACCAACGGATCCAGGGCGTGGAGGTCAACGAGTCCTATGTGGACCTGGAGGTCAACGCCGGTATGCCCGGCCGGGTGGAGTCCTATTTCGACAACCCCAACACCTTTGCAGAGGTGCTGATCCTCCTGCTGCCCCTGGTACTGGCGCTGATCCTCTGCTCCAAGCGGGGCATCTCCCGCGTGACGGCCTGCGGCGTGTTTGCCGTGGGTGTGCTGGCTCTGGGCATGACCTACTCCCGGGCCAGCTGGGTTGGCATGGCCTGTGCCATGGTGGTGCTGGTGTTTTTGTGGAAGCCCAAGCTGATCCCCGCCTTCGCGGTGCTGTGCGTGGTGATGGTCCCTTTCCTGCCGGACACCATCTGGCACCGGGTCCTGACGATCTTCAATCCGGCGGATACCTCCACTGCCAGCCGCATCCCCTTGTATCAGGCGGCACTGGAGGTCATCCGGACGTCTCCCGTCTCCGGCGCGGGTCTGGGCACCGCCGCCGTGCAGGACTACATCAGCGACTTCAACCTCTACCACGCAGAAGCGCCCTTCGTTCACGCCCACAACTTCTACCTGCAGGTATGGATCGAGGCGGGACTGCTGGGGTTTCTGGGCTTTGTGGGCTCCATGCTGTGGAACATCAAAAAGGCGGCCCGCACGGTCCGGCACTGCGCCCCCTCTGCCGCCCGCACCATCACCTGTGCCGGAGCGGCGGCTCTGTGCGGCGCCATGGTGTGCGGTCTGGCGGATTACCTGTGGAACTATCCCCGGGTGATGTGCATTTTCTGGTTCGTGTTCGCGCTGACCATCGCGGGGATCAAGGTCTGCCGCCGGGAGACGGAGGCGGCCTGATGGAGGAGAGAAACTGCCCGATGGAAGATCCATTCGCATTTTTGACCCTGAACTTTCTGAAGAAGTCGGAGATTTTTCCCGGCTCCCTCGGCACCTTCCGCTACCGCTTCCAGCGGACGGGAAAGGTGAACGATGGCACCGTCCAGGCCTGGGTCTATGAGAACATCTGCTTTGAAAAGGCCCAGCACATTGAGACGGAGACCTTCCCCTGGACAGAGGAGGGCATGGCATCCCTGCGCTCCTGGCTGAACGAGCGCCTGCGGGAACGGGGAAGCGAGCTCTACCGGGTCTGGGGAGGCCGATAAAAAACAACAGCATACTGTAAGGCAGCCCGCGGAGGGATTCTCCGCGGGCTGCCTTTTTGCGCAATTCGGAACTTTTTTGGAAAGCATCTCCATAGGCGGAACATATCCGACGCCATTTTGGGTATGCTTACAAAAAATACCCGCGTCTGTGCGGGCGGATTTGGGAGGAGTCAAGATGGAAGAAATCACGCTCACAGGACAGTCTATCTCCGCGTTCCGGGAATTTCTGGTGGAAAACGAGAAAGCCCGTGCCACAGTGGAAAAATACGTGCAGGAGGCGGAACAGCTGCGACTGGCTCTGTGCGGCGCCCCGGTGACCAAGGCGGGTGTTCTGGCATACCGGGAGCGCCTGCAGCAGCAGTACAGGGCTCTGACGGTCAACAACAAGCTCTCTGCTGTGAACGCGTATCTGCGGTTCTGTGGAGCGGAGCACTGCGAGGTGAAGTTGCTGAAGGTTCAGCGGCGGGCGTTTCGGGAGGAGCAGCGGGACCTGACGGAGTCGGAGTACCGCCGGCTGCTCTCTATTGCCAAGGGGCGCAAGAACCAGCGGCTGTACCACGTGATGCTGACGATCTGCGCCACCGGTATCCGGGTGAGCGAACTGCGCTTCATCACGGCGGAGGCCCTGCGTGCTGGCCGGACGGAGATCCGGCTGAAGGGAAAGTGCCGGACCGTCCTGCTGCCGCAGGAACTGGCGGAACGCCTGCGGCGGTATGCCAGGGCGCAGGATATCCAGGAGGGGCCCCTGTTCCGCACCCGCACCGGGCGGCCCCTGGACCGCAGCAACATCTGGCATGAAATGAAAACCCTCTGCCGGGAGGCCGGCGTGATGCCGGAAAAGGTATTCCCGCACAATCTGCGGCACCTGTTCGCCAAGTGCTTTTATGAACAGGAGAAGGATCTGGCGCATCTGGCGGACCTTCTGGGCCATTCCTCTATTGAGACAACCCGGATTTATGTGGCAGTGAGCGCCAGGGCCCATGAACAGATTCTGGAAAAAATGCGGCTGATCGTTTAACAACAAAACAATGATTCTGTTGTAAATCGACAAAGCTCTCTCCACTACATACATTGGAATATAGTTAGTATAAAACAAAAAAACTACAAAAGCAACGTCCTTTTTTGCGGTTTGGATTTTTTGAGGATTCCAATTTTGCGGCCCAAAAGGGAAAGGTGCCGTTTCGGCCAAAACCGACTCTTCGTGCTCTGGCACCGTATTTCCAGCTGATGACAGGTTTACAACAGAATCATTGTTCTGTTGTAAATCGGAAAGAGATGGATACGGAGGAGATATTTGGAAAGCATTCAGACAGCGAAAGCGGCTTTGGAGAGGAGAGAATGCCCAATGCGTGAGGCGATGGAAACGGCACTACAGGACAGGACCGCGGCGCCGGCGGAGCTGACAGTTACCTGGGAAGAAGTCTGCCGGTATCTGGACAGCTTGGCGGCCCGGGGCCGCCGGCGGGAGACGATCCAGGTCTACCGCCCCAAGCTGGAGGCGTTTTACCACTTTCTTCCGGAGGACAAGCGGGTGGCTGCAGACACACTGGAGCTCTGGCGCGCCGCCCTGCTGCGGGAAGGCTACTCGCCCGGTACAGCCAACACCCATGTGTCCGCCGCCAATGGGCTGCTGGCCTATCTGGGGCGGCGGGATCTGCAGCTGATCGGCCAGCTGGACACCGAAGAGGAGATCCAGCCGGAGTTGAGCCGGACTGAGTATCTGCGCCTGCTGGCCACAGCCCGGAATCTGGGCCGGGAGCGTACGTATCTGATGGTGAAGGTCTTTGCCCTGACAGGGATCCGCGTAAGTGAGCTGAACCGGGTGACGGTCCGGGCGGTGGAGGAGGGACGTGTTCTGACCGCCTGTGACGGCAGAGCGCAGTACGTCCTGATTCCTGCCTGTCTGCGGAAGGAGTTGACAGTCTATCTCCGGCGGGTGGGGATCACTGCGGGGCCGGTATTCGTCACCCTCACGGGCCAAAAAGCCTGGGAGGACTTTCACGACGCCTTCGGTCTGCGTCCGGATGCCCCCTATGAAGAGGGGAAAGATGGTACATTGGTCCCCGTCATCCGGCTCACTGTGACCCGCCGCGCCGCTGCCCAGGAGGGGCAGGGCGACCCGTACATCGAGGAGAAGCTGACAGAGGGCGAGGACTACACCGTCAAGTGGACCCAGGATGCAGAAACCGGAAAGTGGACTTATCAGATCTGGGGTGCGGACGATCCGGATGCGGAAGAGCCCGGCATCTCCGCGGAAGAGCCCGCCGAACCGGGCCCCGGCCAGGGAGAGGAGACAACGCCGCCCACAGAAATGCCCCCGGAGGAGGGAAACCAGCCCGCCGATCCTCCCACGGACGAGGAGGATACGCAGAATCCGGAGTCTCCCGCAGATGGGGAGGAAGATGAGCAGAATCCGGCGTCCCCGGCGGAAGACGGGGACGGTCAGTCTGTCGCACAGGAGGAAACCCTCAGTGCCGCCAGCCTGCAAAGCGATCCAGCGGATGGGGAACATGGCGGCACCGGCAGCGGTCCGGCCACACCGACAGATCCCGCGGAAGATCCGGATCAGATCGGAGACCCCGATTCCCAGGTTCCCTCCGAAGAGACGCCTCCCGCCGCGCAGCCCCAGACGGAGCTGGAAAAGTGGGCCCCCAACGGCGCCCGGTGGGTGTACACCGTGAAGGAAGAGCTGAACTCCGATCTGAAGGAAGCGTTGTATGAGCAGTACAAATATTACTTCACCGGCAATAGGACAGCGGGCGAGGACTCCACAGACGGCGACACCATCCACATGAAGGAGCTGAAAAACTCTCTGGAGACCAGAGCCCCCTTCACCAAGCGTTGGGTGGGCAGCGATGGTGAGCCCATCACTGCCGATTACATGGACCTTGGCGAGATGTCCGTCACCTTTGAGCTGTATGTCAAAACTGGGGATGAAAACTGGCAGAGAGCCGGAGACTACTTTGCCATGTTTAGCAAAGAAATTACTCAAAAGCTGCAGGATGCGGGGATGGACATGGATTTCTCGCAGACAGTGACAGGTCATATCTACGACTCGTGGAGCGGCTCGTTCGCCCACCTGCCTCGTGTCATGCCGGCAGGGGACGGCGGTATTGTGGAATTGTCCTATCGCGTGGTGGAGACGGAAATCGCTTATCAAGGCGGAGCCGTGACGATTACAGTCGATACCAGCGGTGAAGAGTTCGGATACACTGTTGCAGACAGCGGCGGCCTTTTCACGGGAATTGAAGACACCTACACGGAATCCGGAAATTCGACCACCATCATGAACAAGCTGGCGACGACCTCGCTGCAGGTGCAGAAGATTTGGACGAACGACCGGAACAACGTCTATGGCACCCGTCCGGATACAGACGAAGCCGGCAAGACCTGGGAGACCAGCTTCCTGATTCAGCGGACCACGGATCTATCTGTCGGCTGGGAAGCGGCAGCATGGGAAGCCGTCCAGGTGACCGGCGAAAACGGTCAAAAGCAGGATCTGGTAGTGACCCTCACCGGAACGGATACAGAGGGCACGGTTGAATCGCCGGTAGGGATGACGATTTCCGGCCTGCCGAAACAGAATGCGGAAAGGGAGTACACCTATCGCGCCGTGGAGCTTGAGCCAGGATATCAAATGACGAACGGAGCAGTCGATTTGAGCAGCTATGTCCTGCTCAGAGATTCCTACAACGAGGCGTACACGGCGGCCTACACCTATGGCGGGCAGTCTGACGACGGCTTCCTCACCACAGCGGCCAACGACATGCAGACCACCAAGGTCTTTGCCGGCAAGACGTGGATGCCTGCCGGCGAGGAGGGCGCCCAGGTCACCCTGCACCTGCAATATGCGGTTCCGCTGGAGAATCCGGCAGAGGGCCCGGCGTATACGTGGAAGACCCTGACGGCTGTATCCGTCACGCTGGATGGAACTGCGGATCCTGATCTGGACAAACCCTATTACGAGTACGCAGAGTGGAAAGCCGTCTGGGAGAACCTCCCAGCCCGAATGCCGGGCAGCTATCTGCCGGACTCCGACTCCGAGACAGAATACCGCGTGACCGAAGCGGTCAGCGGCAGCTACGTCCAGGTGGGAGATACGAAAAAGGAAAACAAGACCGATGTGGATGGGACCTACCCTGAATTCCAATTCACCAATAAAGCTGTGACATCCCTGACAGTGGAAAAGAAATGGCACACCGCGGATGCCAAGAAACATCCGATCACAATGGAACTCTGGCGGACCACGGACAAGAACCTGATCGGGAAGACCGGCGTGGATGGAGTGGAGCAGGTCGCCGGCATGACCGCAGAGCTGTCTGCGGCCAATAACTGGCGCCATATTTTCGGAGAGCTGGACAAAGTAAACAGCCAGAACCAGAAATACTATTATTACGCCATTGAACAGGGAACCCCGGACGAGGACATGGAAGTGATCTACGATCATGGAGAACCGACGGAAACTACGGTGGCGTTCACCACTGCCATCACCAACAGGGGCTATACGGACATCCCGGTCTCCAAAACCTGGCGGGATGACAGTGACGCGCAGGGCCTTCGCCCGGAGACGCTGAAGCTGACCCTCTACCGCAGAACGGATCCGGCAGCCCAGGGCGAAGTAGCAGGCGAAGTGACGCTGTCCGCGAAAAATGCCCAGGACGGAAACGCCGATGTCTGGACATACACCTTTGAGCATCTGCCGGATACGGACGGCAGCGGCAATCCCTATACCTACTGGGTGGAGGAAGAACACCTGGAGTCGTACACTGTGACAGGGAGCGGTACGCTGGCTCTGACCAACACACTGGGCGGCAAGGAGACGGAAATTGCCATCCAGGGGCGGAAGACCTGGGTGGGTGATGGAGCGGACGACCGTCCGAACTCCATCACGCTGAGCCTCCTGCAGAACGGCACCAAAGTTGCCGAGCGGGAAGTCACCCCGAACGCCGACGGCAGCTGGACCTATGATTTCGGCAGCTGGCCCGCCTACGACGACAGTGGCCGGGCGTACACCTACACTGTGCAGGAGGAGCCGGTGGATGGCTACGGCACCCGGGTGGACGGATGGAACGTCATCAACGGAAAGGGGAACCTGACCGTCAAAAAGCAAGTGCACAGCGGTGACCGGCAGAGGGACTTCTCCTTCACCGTCACGCTTGACGACAAGTCCATCAACGGCATCTGCGGGGATATGACGTTCCAGGACGGCGTGGCAGCATTTACCCTGAAAGACGGGGAGAGCAAGACAGCCAAGGGCCTGCCCTCCGGCGTCGGCTACACAGTGGCAGAGGCGCGTGTGGACGGCTATGGGACCCGCGTCGAGGGGCACAACCCCGGGACGGTCCCGTTCGGAGACACGGCGGAAGTGCTGATCATCAATTATGATGACACGACCCCGCCGCCGGACCCGGATCCAGATCCAAACCCCAAGCCGGATCCAGACCCGGGTCCCGATCCCATGCCGGATCCAGATCCGCATCCGACCCCTGACCGGGACGAAAGCCCGGATCCTGATATGCCGGATACGCCGGACGAACCGGGGCACCCTGATGAACCGGATGACTCTGTTCCCACGGGAGACACTGCCCAGCTGGCGCTGTATCTGGCACTGCTGGCGGCCTCTCTGGCTGGCGCAGCAGCCATCGTGATTCTGGGCCGGAAGGGCAGGAAGAGAGACTGAAAAAAGCATTGAACCAATGAGGCAATCAAACCGGGGGCACGTATACCGTGCCCCCGGCCTTGGGGCCGCAGTCCTGAGAGATAGGGATCGAAACAACTTCCACACTTGACAACGGCCAAAAAATTCCGTATAATAAACTAAGTTGCTTTGCGGGGCCTTGGTGCCCTGGAAGAGAGGCAGCTATCCGGGTGTAGCGCAGTTGGTAGCGCGCTTGGTTCGGGACCAAGAGGCCGTGGGTTCAAATCCCGCCACTCGGACCAAAAATCCGCTGATTTCACTAGAAATCAGCGGGTTTTTTGTACTTTTTTGAGGACTTCATTTTTGCTGACCCATTTTCTGACCCATTTTTTGCCTAAACTGTACCTAAACTGTACCCAAGAAAATGGACACGATGGATTTGACCCACGGCCCCGTTTAGTGGACACGCATTTGACCCATAGGGTCAGAGGCACCTCATCTGTGATAAAATAAGATCACCAGATGGAGGTGCTGCATGAGCACAAAAAAACAATTCACGCCGGAGGAGATCCGGCATCTACGGGCAAACCCGTACACACGGTGCGTGACAGCGGACACGATCTCCTACACCCTCGCCTTCAAGGAGGCGTTCTGGGCCTTGAGCCTGCAAGGGTACACCGGACCGGCCGCCTTCCGCAAGCTGGGCTATAACACGGAAGTCCTGGGCTTCGAGCGGGTCCACAACACCACCAAGCGCATTCGGCGGGAAGCCAAGTCTCTGGAAGGGCTTCGTGAGGGCACCCGGGGCGGCGTGCGCCTGCAGAAGGAGACAACATCGGCGGACTCCCCGTCTGTCGAAGCTGCCAGACGGATGCGGCGGGAGATCCTGTGCCTCCAGCAGCAGATGGCGTTTTTAAAAAAAGTCATGCGGCTGCACGACAAGCCGGAACAGTAGTCATGGACAGTGCCGGAGAACGGTTCGCGGCCATCCAGGAGGCGTTGGCGGACCGGAAGAACATCCTCACCGTGAAAGAGCTGTGCGAATTGGCCGGTGTGTCCCGCTCCGGCTATTACAACTGGGTGCGTTCCGAACGAGCCAGGGAAACGAGGGAGCAGAGGGACCGGGCAGATTTTGAGTGGATTTTAGAGGCGTACCGGTTCCGCAGCTACGCAAAGGGCGCCCGGGGCATCCACATGCGGCTGCTGCACATGGGCGTGCGGATGAATGTGAAGAAAATCCGCCGGCTCATGCGGAAGTACCGTCTCACCTGCCCCATTCGGAAGCCGAATCCCTACCGCAGATTACAGAGGTCTATCCGGATGGGCAGCACCGCGGAGAATCTGGTGAACCGGGAATTTGAATCACGCGGTCCCAGGGCCATCCTCCTGACGGATATTACCTATATCCCTTTGAATGGGAAGTTCTGCTATCTGTCCACGATCCTGGACGCCTGCACGAAACAGGTCTTATCCTATGCCGTGAGCGAATCTCTGGAAGTGGATTTCGTTCTGGAGATGGTGGAGCGGCTGGTGCAGAACT
>OLGF01001662.1_pt1 | contig 23172 bp, 36 predicted proteins | sample 1604971 | NCBI WGS metagenome assembly OLGF01 (sample SAMEA3888902, study PRJEB22519) | human gut metagenome | biome: human gut; feature: human-associated habitat; material: faeces | place: Denmark | collected 2011 | reverse complement strand
CAGACCTGAATTTATTGCCCTGATTGGTCAGGATATCGTGGTAGATTATCCATTTTTCAAGGAGATCCAGCAGTGGAGTATGAAAAATTTTTCCTATGACCCCAATACAGACATTATCACTAATAACCGTTTGCTCGTAAATGTAGAGGTCATGATCCCTCGAATGAGCAATCCCCACAAAGGGAAGGCCACGCATGGTTAAGGAGGCGCTGAAAGATGGCAAGGGCGATTGATGCGGGCGCTGTTAAGCGTAGGGCTTGGGATATTGCGGAGGCGTGGAAAGACCAGGGGCGTGATTATGAGGCACTATTGCTGGAGAGCGTGGTAGAGCAGATTGTTGATACTCAGCCCACCCTCACCCCGCCGAACGAGCCGCTGACGCTGGAGGAACTGCGAGAGATGGAGCAGTCAACCCCCGTCTGGTGGGATTATATTCCGTGTTGGGTATTGGTACGTAGAGGGTCAGTTTTGGTGTTTGGAAGCGAGCCACATAAAGTGGAAAACCTTTTTGGGTACTTTTACCGCCGCCCGCCGGAGGGAGAGGAGGAACCCTGATGTCAAAAGAAAGAACTGATCCAAGCGGTGATGCCAGAAATCCTCTCAATAAACAGGCCAATAATCGCACCAAGAAAAACCAGAAGCACTTGAAATATGCGCTCTCGCTTATTTTCGGAGTCGTTCTTGGACTCTTGCTTGGCGCGATACTCGAACTCCGCTAAAGCATCTTCGCCGCGTGGAGTGAGACGCCAGGATGTTGGATTGATGGATAAATCGTCTGGGGAACCTTCTGTACGATAACTGTTTGGCTCGATATATTTTTGTTCCCGAAAATATCTCATACGACTATCCATTTTCCCGCTGACTGGTCCGGAGCGAAATTTAAGAAGCGCATTGTAATTTTCATCTGACAGCATATATATCACCTCACGCCGATTATACCACAAGGAGGAAGAGATGGACATTGAGAAGCTGATCGTCAGCCTTAGATCCCCATCATGGCAGGATCTTGAGGACCCGGATGCACCCCTTTTAGAAGATGCCGCCCACGCCCTCTCCACGCTCCAGGCCGAAAACGAGCGATTGAAAAACAAATTGTCCGAATTGGCACACTTTCCGTTTGACGAGCCTGGGATCGGAGAGCGAACAAGGCTGATGGCCGAAAATGCAGAACTGCGGGCCGAGCTGGAGCAGGTGAAGCGGGAGAATGAGACCCTAAAACATGCATTACAAAATTGGCACGAGGAGGTCTGACATGGAACAGCTGACATACTTTGACGGCGGGAAATGGCGGCTCAAAATCGGCGATACAGAATACAGCGGAAAAGCCGTTGACCGCCTCGCCGCCTACGAGGACACGGGCCTGGAGCCTTGCGACTATTCCGCCATGGCCCACGCTCTGGAGCAGGCGGAACGAGCCAGAGAAGATCTGACAGAAATGATCCGCCAGATTGGGGCAACGGGGCTTGACCGCCTCCGCGAACTGGCCCAGGCGGACAAGGAGGGCATTTCGCCGTGTACATTTTGCAGATTCAATCCTCCGTCAAGTGGTGATGGGAAACCATGTTGTATGTGCCCAGCAGAGGCCGCACTACGGAGGAAGCAGGATGAAAAAGGAGGAGACTCAGAATGATATTTTACGCTGGTGTGAATTTCTTCCTGGCGGCACTGAATGTTTATTTCGGTCTAAAAGGGGATGGGAATACCGCGCTTAACTGGTCAGCAGCTGTTTTAATTTTTGGGATCGGACTTATTCAAATTGCGTTTTACATTGTGAAGGAGACGAACAAATGAAGGAGTACATCGAGAGGGCGGCAATTTTAAAAAGCCTTGGGTATGATGAAAAAAGGCGAGCTGATGTTCTTCCTGGGTCAACGTTTGATATTGTGCTGAAAGAGGCCGCCGCCGACGTTGCGGAGGTCAGGCACGGAAGATGGATTTTTGAACCTGGAAAAATCCCGTATTGTTCGGAGTGCAAAGAGTACAGCGACGATGGAGACAAGGGTGCTACTTTCTGCCCGTGGTGCGGCGCTCGCATGAACAAGGAGGCCGATCATGACTAAGTGCTGCGCCACCTGCGCCTGGTACGAGGACTATCAGGGCGTGTGCTTTAACGGGGATTCTCCGAACTGTGCGGATTTTACAGACGCAGACCAATGTTGCGAGGGTTGGGAGGAAAGAAAATGAGCAAGGTTACATTTACAATCACAGCAACCATGAACCAGAGATGGGTTGATGATTTTTGCTCGATGCTAAAATGGATGGAACACTGTGGTTCCGTTGGACACTCATCGTTTGTCGGGTTTTATGCGGACGGAGACGGGGACTTTCGCCCGGAATTTCAAATAAGCATCCCGTTTGAACAGAAAGATGGAATTCTTAAAAAGGAAATTCTGTGTAAGCCAGAAATCATGTTTGATGCAGGGTGAGGTGTAAACAATGAAGCAATTTGCAATACACCAAGTCTTTAAGCGGTATTCAGATTGTAACGGATCAAATGAGGGTACAAATTGTACCCCGGTAAAGGAGGAGGACAACATGGACAAACCGAGAATTTGTGAGGTGCTGGGTGACGAATTTGAAAAAATCTGTGAGGCAGTACATAACGAATGGTGGGAAGAGAAGAAACGCCAGGGAATTGATGACCATCCCGATATGCTCCCGTACCAAGAACTGCCGGAGAATGTCAAAGAGTATGACCGCGTGACTGTACGACGTGTTTTGGAGGCACTGGGCATCAAGTATCCACGCAAGCCCCACTTCACCCAGCAGGAGGTGGAATCAGCAAAGATAATTAGCGCGCTGTTCCCCGAAGCAACACACATTGAGCGGTTGCGAGGCAGTAAAGTTTTAGGCATAACTGGAGCCGAAGATGGGTGGATTGCAGATATTGAAAGCTCGCTATTTCCAGAAATCAAGTCAGGTCAGTCCGTCACCCTTGACGAGATCATCGGAGGTGTGGAATGAGCGAAGAAAATTTTGCAGTGCCAGACGAATATTTGGTCAGCGTTTTTGGAGATCGGCCAGACATGGTCCAACACCCGCCCCACTACACCGCCGGGTCTGTCGAGTGCATAGACGCGCTAGAGAGCATGGTCATGGGATACCAGGACACAGTGCAGGCCGGTCTGGCATGGCAGGCGGTCAAGTATATCTGGAGGTCTCCGCTCAAAGGAAATCAAGCACAGGACCTGGACAAAGCACTGTTTTATCTGAATAGGCTGAGAGAGAAGGTGAAGGAATGAACGTTATCGAAAACGACGTTCGAGCCCTGGTGGACAAGGAGCTTACCGCCGCCAACGAGCGGTTCCCGCAGTTTCATTCGGCGCATGAGGGATATGCGGTGATTCTGGAAGAAGTGGAAGAGTGCGAGGGCGAATTTGATGCCATGCAATATTGCCTGAATTGCTTATGGAGACAAACAAAGTGCAACGTTCCAACAGAGCCAAAAGAACTACAAAACGCCGCAGTCCGACTTGCCTGCGAGGCCATCCAGGTTGCGGCCATGTGCCGGAAGTTTATGGGGATGGAGGGCGGACAATGAAAGAGTACAAGCTCCAAGTCCCTGATGATACGGTTGGCATATCAATCACGACTTTTCGACAGACGAAAAATAAGAAGCTGTTTTCCAGAAGCTTTAATGTCGAAGCTGCTTTAGAGACCTACATCCTTGACTTAATGGACGAGGAGGGATAGCCCTTGAACGAGTTCCCGGAGAGGCTGAGGAGAATGAGAGAGAGGAACCGCTTGAGCCGATATAAACTCTCTGATTTATGCGGGATATCGCCTGACCAAATCAGAAGGTATGAACTTGGAGAGAGAAAGCCTGGAGCGGATGCACTAGAGGCAATAGCTGACTATTTCGAAGTATCAACAGATTACCTGCTTGGTCGGACAGATTATCCGTGTGTAGTTAAACCTTTATCGTCTCATAGAAGAATTTGATAATTCCTCCTTTTTGAGGAATCACAATCTGAATTTATGCGACAATGGGAGCATGGGGGCATACCCTGTGCTCCCTATCTCTTTCTCCTTCCTATACCCGGCAGTCGGCCTCCTGCTGCCGGGAATATATGCCTCTCCTCGCCGCATGAGGCGGGCGGTGGCACCAGCGTGGGTCTCCAACTTCCCTGTGTGCAGGAGACATCTAGCCCCGGATTTTCAGCGCCCGATGAGAGAGTAACGCCTCGAAACGCTAAGGTGTCGCGCGGAGTGGCCCTACCGGGGGAATAACTGGCCACCAGCAGGGAATGGCATCCGGGAAAGACCGGAACACTTAAAGATGTGATACCGCATAGCGGATTACATACAGGCCCGCGGAAAGCCTGACCAAACCCGCAGCATACCCCGAAAGGGGTATATATACCGCGCCGCAGTCGCATGAGACGGTGGCGGGATAGGAGATCTAGGAAATGGATTATAAATCAAAACGATGGAAGCGATTAAGAGAGAAAATATTGCGAAGAGACCGATATCTATGTAGAGAGAGCAAGAGATATGGGAGGATGGTAGAGGCAACAACAGCACACCATGTTTGGCCGGTGGAGCAGTACCCGGAATACCAATGGTGCGAATGGAATCTGATTGCCCTATCAAATGAAGAGCACAACGCAATGCACGACAGAGACACGGGAGAACTGACAGAGAAAGGGGAATGTTGGAGGCGGAAGATCACCCCCCCACCTCCTCCCCCGGGGTAAATCCACCCCTAAGGGACCGGTGAGGGGAACTCTTTCCAACTCTGAGACCATTTTTTGAGAAAGGGGTGTAAGAATGACAGCGGTCCAATGGAAGCGCCTTGTAAAAAAACAGCTCACCGCGCTGGGGAACGAAGAAAAAGCATACGACTCTGTTATCTCCACCCTGGCGGACATCCTTGAACAAAGGGATGCCGTATATAAGCAATACAGAGATGAGGGCTGTCAACCCGTCCGGGAATACACCAACAAAGGGGGCGCAACCAATATTACCAAGAACCCTCTTTTAGTGCTCTGGGACGATCTGAATAAATCCGCTTTGGCGTACTGGCGGGAGCTCGGTATGACGCCCAGCAGCTACAAAAAAATGACGGGAGACGGGCCGAAGAAGGAAAGGCCCAGAGGGCTGGAGCAAGCTCTTGCCAAAATCGAAGCCTAAAAACTGGGATGCTGTCCTAGAGTACGCCACATCGATACAAAACGGGACAAAAATCGCCTGTGAAGAGCTGAAGCAGGCGGTTGACAGATTCTTTCGGGATCTGGATAACCCAGACTATGAACTCAATCACAAGGACCCAGAGTTTTGCATCCAGGTCATTGAAAAGACCATCTGCCACCAACAGGGAGAAAAGCTGGATGGAACGCCGTTGCGGGGAACTCCATTCCTCTTGGAGCCGTTTCACAAGTTTATCATTTATAACCTGGTTGGGTTCAGGCTTAAAGGCACTAATATTTTACGATTCCACGAAGCACTTATTTACATTCCAAGAAAAAACATAAAAACGTCATTTGCCGCCGCACTGTCCTGGGCCTTATCTCTCCTGTTTCGAAGGTCAGGCTCTAAGATGTATATCGCATCCGCAGCCCTGATGCAATCGTTAGAGTCATTCAATTTTTTGAACTACAACGTAAAGCGGATGGGAGAAGATTCTCGGGATGGTGGGTCTGTGCGGGTCATAGACAACAATAACGAGCACAGCCTGTCCGCAACATTGGGAGACGGATCATTCTATATTCGGGCGCTGGCCGCTAACCCAGACAGTCAGGACTCATTAAACTGCAACATTGCTATCTGCGATGAGATCCATGCGTTTAAGCAGCCGAAGCAGTACAACCTCTTCAAGGAGGCCATGAAGGCATATACCAACAAGCTCCTAATTGGGATTTCAACTGCCGGAGATAACGAACAGGCGTTTCTTGGGCAACGATTGAAATATTGCAGGAAGATCCTGAATGGAACGGTAAAGGATGAACAGTACTTCATTTTCATGTGCTGCGCCCCAGAGGGGGTAAAAGACGGGAGTGTAGATTATACAGACCCTAAAATCCACGAGATGGCAAATCCAGCTTATGGGGTAAGCATCCGTCCAGATGAGATCCTGAATGATTCGTTGCAGGCCCAGAATGACCCACAACAGAGAAAAGACTTTTTCGCAAAGTCTCTGAACGTTTACACAAATGCATTGGCCGCCTATTTTGATATCTATGAATTTCGGAAGAGTGATCGGCGGTACAATTGGACGCTGGAAGATTTGTTAAAAATGCCCATTGTGTGGTATGGAGGAGCAGACTTATCAAGGCTTTACGATTTGACTGCGGCGGCGCTATATGGGACATTGAAAAATTATCGTAGAGAAGACGGGAAGATAGTCGATGTAGACATTATTATTCCTCATGCCTGGTTCCCAGTGGTTGCCGCCCATAGAAAAGCCGATGAAGATGGAATACCTCTTTTTGGGTGGAGAGACGATGGATGGTTAGATATGTGTAATAGCCCAACAGTAAATTACGCAGATGTAATCAATTGGTTTATAGACATGAGGCGGCGGGGATTCAAAATCAAGCAAATAGGCCACGACAGAAAATTTTGCCGCGAATATTTTGTTGGAATGAAAAGAGCTAGGTTCAGGATTGTGGATCAACCACAATATTTCTATAAAAAGTCAGAAGGATTTAGACATATTGAGGATCGAGCAAAAAATGGAGAGCTTTACTACCTCCATTCTGAGGCCTACGAATATTGCGTGCAGAATGTCAGAGCTATTGAAAAGACAGATGACATGATCCAATACGACAAGGTACAACCAGAGCAGAGAATTGATATTTTTGACGCATCTGTATTTGCGTGTGTTAGAAAACTGGAAGACATGGAGCGAGGAGATAGGGCAAAACGCTGGCTTGAGGAGGAATAACTGTTGAGCAGAAAAAAACGAAGCAACCACACAACGGAACGCGGACACCCCAATTCAGCGGTTAGCTTCCTGCTCTCGAATGACGCATACGACATGTTGTGCGTTTCGGGATATACCAGGTTGGCCGATAGTCCAGAAATACAGATGGCAGCCGGGTGCATTGCTGACTTGATGGGCTCTATGACCATCCATCTTATGCAGAACACGGAAGACGGGGATGTACGGATAAAAAATGGCCTGTCCCGTAAGCTGGATATCAACCCGAGCGGAAACCTTACCAGATCCGCCTTTATCTCGACAGTAGTCCGGACACTCCTTATAGATGGAGATGGGAACTGTGTGGTTTATCCCAGATTTTCAAAGAGCGGGGATTTGATCGAGGATTTGGAGATTCTGCCTCCCTCCATGATCTCGTTTATCCCAGATGGGAGAAGCTACTACATACGATACGGAGATCAAACTTTTAGGCCCGATGAAGTATTGCATTTCGCAATCAATCAAGACCCGGAGACTCCGTGGCTAGGCCATGGATACCGCGTAACGCTCAAAGACGTTGCCCATAACCTAAAGCAAGCGGCGGCAACCAAAAGAGGATTTATGGAGTCCAAATGGAAACCGTCTATTGTTGTAAAGGTCGATGGTCTGACGGATGAGTTTTCAAACAAAGAAGGACGAAAAAAGCTGCTCGACAGTTACCTGGAGACCTCTGAAGCCGGCGAGCCCTGGATGATCCCGGCGGAAATGTTTGACGTAAAGGAGATCAAGCCACTTACACTGAATGACCTAGCGATCAACGACTCAGTCACAATAGACAAGAGGACTGTAGCTGGGATTATTGGAGTCCCCCCATTTGTGGTTGGAGTCGGAAGCTACAACAGGGACGAATGGAATAACTTTGTTGACAGCAAGCTTATGCCTCTATCAAAAAGGATAGAGCAGGAACTGACCCTCAAGCTCCTGTATTCCCCTGATCTTTATTTTCGATTCAATTCCCGGACGCTCCATGCCTACGACATGAAAGACATGGCGAGTATCGGGCAGGAACTGTATGTGAGGGGAATCATGACGGGGAATGAGGTCAGAGATTGGATTGGTATGACTCCGATGCCTGGACTGAACGAGCCGGTCATCTTGGAAAACTACATCCCGCGAGGGATGATCGCGGATCAAGCTAAGCTGAATGGAGGTGAAAACAGTGAATAGAGAAGATATGCAGACGAGGAGTATATCAGGTGCGTTCAAGACCCGCACGGAGGAGGGCGGAGATCTTTATATCGAGGGATATTTCTCCGTTTTTGACAGCAATTATGATTTATGGCCTGGGGCATCTGAGAGTGTGGCGCGCGGGGCGTTTTCTGAGACTCTAGATGGGGATGTCAGGGCCCTTGTAGACCACGAGACGCGGCTTGTGCTAGGAAGGACCACGGCTAATACGCTGGAGCTGCGCGAGGATAACCATGGACTATGGGGCCGCATTAAAATCAACAGAGATGACAGCGATGCAATGAACCTGTACGCTCGTGTGCAAAGGGGAGATATTACTCAGTGCTCGTTTGGGTTCTCTATCCTTGATGAGGAAACAGAGAATCGAGAAGACGGAAGTGTCCACTGGACCATCCGAAAAGTAAAACTGTATGAAGTGAGCGTCTGCACTTTCCCGGCCTATGAAGATACCGGAGTGGTGGCGAGAAAGCGAGACTATGAGGATATCCAGAAGAGAAAGACTGAGGCATGGAGAAACGCATTGCTCAAAAGACTGAACCCATGCCAAAGTCAACCGAATGAAACGGGAGGGAAATAACATGGCATTAAAAGCATTGGTCCTGAAGAAGAGACTCAACGAAAAGAAAGAACAACTGGAGGAGCTTAGAAGGGCGGCTGAACAGCTCCAAACCAGGGAAGCCGAACTGGAACAGTCTATCAATGAGGCCGAAACGGACGAGGAAAAGGCCGCGGTCGAGGAGGCGGTGGAACAGTTCGAGCAGGAAAAGGCCGAAAATGAAGCGGCCGCCGGAAAGCTGGAGGGCGAGATCAAAGGAATTGAAACCGAGATCGAGGAGCTGGCAAGAAACGCACCTAAGCCCCAAAATCCAGAAAAACGAGAGGAGAATTTTGATATGGAAACCAGAACCTTTTTTGGCCTGGATGCACAGCGGCGCGATGCTTTCTTGGCCCGGCAGGATGTAAAGGACTTTCTGACAAGAGTGCGTGAGCTTGGGAAGCAGAACCGCTCTATTACCGGAGCGGAGCTGACCATCCCGGACGTTATGCTTGGCCTGATCCGCGAGAATATCAGCAAATACTCCAAGATGATCTCTCGCGTTAATCTGCGGAGCGTGCCCGGAACGGCTCGGCAGAACATCATGGGCACAGTCCCCGAAGCCGTCTGGACCGAGATGTGCGCCAAGCTGAACGAGCTGGAGCTTTCCTTCAACCAGATTGAGGTGGACGGCTACAAGGTCGGCGGCTTTATCGCAATTTGCAATGCGACCCTGGAGGACTCCGACCTCTCTCTGGCGAGTGAGATCATGGAGGCGCTTGGTCAGGCAATCGGCTATGCGCTGGACAAAGCTATCCTTTACGGGACGGGAAAGAAGATGCCGATCGGCGTAGTGACCCGGCTGGCTCAGGCCACAGAGCCTGACGACTGGGGTGCAAATGCGCCGACATGGAAAGATGTCCACACCAGCAATATCGTCAAGCTGACTGCGGCCACTGGCGCGGATCTTTATAAGTCCATCATCTTGACCGCGGGTGTCGCCCGGTCTACTTATGCCAGAGGCAGCTTGACTTGGGTCATGAACGAGACCACAAAGGCAAAGCTTACTGCGGAGGCTCTGGTCATCAATGCGGCGGGTGCTATCGTCTCCGGTCAAGGGAATACCATGCCGGTCCTGGGTGGTGACATTGTCACCTTGGACTTTGTCCCTGATAACGATGTGATCTTCGGCTATTTTGACCTGTATCTCCTGGCCCAGCGCGCCGGAACCACCCTGGCTCAGAGTGAGCATGTGCGTTTTATCGAGGACCAGACTGTGTTTAAGGGTACGGCCCGCTATGATGGTATGCCCGTGTTTGGTGAGGCTTTTGGCGTCCTGAATATCAATAACACCGCCCCTACCACAAGTGTGACCTTCCCGCCTGACAGCGCAAACCCTTAACAGCGTCCCTGGCTACGCTGGGGCTTGGGACGCTGACTCTGACGCCGACCTTTGATCCCGGTGTGACAGAGTATAGCACCAGCACCACAAATCAGAGCAATACGGTCACCGCGACTGGGGCGAATGGCTCCACCGTCTCCATTACGGTCAATGGAGCGCCGCACAAAAATGGGGCATCAGCTACTTGGGAAGAGGGACCTAACACTGTCAAAGTGACAGCGAAAAACAACACCGGAGAAAAGGTCTACACTGTAACTGTGACAAAGACGGGGGCTTGATATGGGCTGCGCATTTTATGAGGCCCAGGCGCTGGAAATCCTGAAAATAGATCTTCAACGCCTGGGCCCGCTGCCCGGCGACAGCACATATCTCTTGTCCCTCCTCAGGGCGGCAAAATCAAACCTGGGTAGGCAGGGGGTTGAGGAGAGCGGAGACGAAGACTATTTGCAGCTTGTGGTAGGGACCGCTGCCTGGATGTACCGGAAGCGGATCAACGGGGAGTCTGAGCCCATCTACCTGAAAAGGATGCGTCACGATCTGCTCATATCTCAGAAAATGAGGGGTGAGGAAAATGCTCCATGACTCCGGGATCGTGACTATCTACAGGGTATCCGTGGATGAGAATGGCCCGCCGCCCAAAGTGGAAAAGCTCGTGAAGAGATCTACTCATTATTTTGGAGAAATGACAGTCGGAATCCAGAGGTATTATGAAGCGGCAAAGGTGGGCCAGCAAATCGACCTCCTTATCGAGATATGGAGAGACCCAAACATTAAAACTCGGGATATTGCCCAAATAGAAGACCGATTTTATTTCATTCGGCAAATCACCCCAACAAAAGATGAAGATGGGATTTTGGTCACGCGGCTCTCACTTGAGGAGGATGACTCCGGGACCTGGAGTGCAAAGCTATGAGTATAAAACCAGATCAACTCGTTTCCGTTATCATGGGCACTCTTTCGGATTATGAAGATGAGATCTCGGAGGGCGTCAAAAAGGACATCGAAAAGGCCGGGAAGGAAGCCCTGAAAGAAGTAAAAGCAAGGTCTCCTCAGAAGACTGGGCGGTACAAGAAAGGATGGAGGATGGGAAAGAGAAGAAATGGAACATCCTCAAAAAGCAGCGGGGTCGTGATCTACAATAAAACGGATTACCAGCTGACACATCTCCTTGAACACGGCCATCAGAAAGCGAACGGAGGAAGGGTAGAAGGGAAACCACACATCAGGCCGGCCGAAAAAGCGGCTGAAAAGATGTTAGTCAGGGATATCACAAACACGATAAGGGGGGCCTCGGTCTGATGAATTATCAAGAGCTGGATGAAATTCTGAAAGAGACTGGGGTCCCCTTTACATTCCACCACTGGGAGAATCCTGGTCCACCGCCCTACGGGGTATATCTTGATGATTACACAGAAAACTTTGCTGCGGATAACATCTCCTATTTCGAGATATCTCACTGCAATGTGGAGCTCTACACAAGGCAAAGGGACCCTGAGATTGAGAAGAAAATTGAAAAAACGCTGAATAAGCACGAGATATACTGGGACAGAATGTGTTCCTATATCGAGAGCGAAAGCCTGTATCAGACAACATACGAAATTGAGGTGTAATTATGGCATCCAACAAGGTTAAATTTGGACTGAAAAATGTCCACTATGCGCTCCTGACTGACGATGATGGCACCATCACATATGAAACACCGGTCCCCATTCCCGGCGCGGTGAGCATGTCTCTCGCCCCCCAGGGTGAAACAAATACATTCTATGCGGACAATATCGCCTATTATGTATCGACAGCCAACAACGGGTATCAGGGGGACTTGGAGATCGCGGTGATTCCCGACTCTTTCCGCAAGGACGTGTTGGGAGAAACAGAGGACGAAACCTCCAAAGTCCTGATTGAGAACGCAAGCGCGGAGGCAAAGCCCTTTGCTCTGCTCTATCAGTTTGAAGGAGACCAGAAAGCCAGCCTGCGGGTCCTGTACAACTGCTCTGCCGCCCGCCCCAATGAGGACGGGTCTACGATCAGCGAGACAAAGACCCCCAGCACGGAAACGCTGTCCATCACCGCTTCCCCGCTGGCGGATGGAAAAGTCAAGGCAAAGACCACAGACACCACGACTGAAACTGTGATCCAGAATTGGTTCAAGTCTGTCTGGCAGCCTAATGTCGGGGTGTAAGGATGGAAACTGAAATTCTGATTGACGGGAAAAAGGTCAAGTTTCGAGCGACTGCCGCAGTCCCCCGGCTGTACCGTATCAAATTCAGGCGGGATATCATTCAGGATATGAAGGTCGTGCAAAAGGCCCTGGAACGGAAAGACCGAGACGCTGAAAACATTCCCCCGGAGGCTCTGCAACTGTTTGAAGACATGTCCTATATCATGGCAAAACATGCAGGGAAAGATGAAGTCCCGGAGTCACCAGATGAGTGGCTGGATGGCTTTAATACATTCTCGATTTATCAAATCTTTCCTGTGATCCGCTCTTTGTGGGAAGGAAATGTAGAGTCTCTGGCAGAAGCTAAAAAAAAACTAGAGCAGTAGACCGGGAAATCACAACCCCGCTTTTGATGCTCAGGGCGGTCCAGCTTGGAATATCTATTCGAGACCTAGACCTTCTCACTATCGGAATGATAAATGATATGTTTGTAGAGGCGGAAAACGACAAGCTGGACCACCCTGTCATTGCAACACAAGAGGATATGGACCGCTTTTAGGAGGCACAAATGGCCAACAATATTCGGGGCATTACAATTGAAATCGGTGGAGATACCACAAAGCTGGATAAAGCTCTGTCTGGGACCAACAAAAAGCTGAACGAGACCCAGAAGGACTTAAAAGCGGTCGAAAAGGCATTGAAGATGGACCCGGGAAACACCGAGCTTTTGGAGCAGAAACAGAGATTGCTTGCAAATGCCGTAGAAGCGACCGGGGAAAAATTAAACACACTGAGAGAGGCCGCAAAGAGTGCGGATGAAGCGCTGGCGCGTGGTCAGGCGTATGAGGCAAAATACGCTCCGCTGAAACAGGAAATTGACGAAGTATCCGCATCCCTTAAAGGTTTGCAGGCAAACCAAGAGCAGATGTCCAGAGATCTTGCGTCCGGGAAGATATCAACTGAGACCTATAACAATTTTCGGAAAACCATTTACGAGACAACGCAAACCCTAAACGGCCTAAAGGAAAAGCAAAAAGAGGTCGAAGCAGAATTTTCAGGCGCAAAGATGAACCAGCGTCAATATGACGCCTTACAGAGAGAATTGGCCGAAACAGCAAAGGAGTTCGAAGATGCTGAAGAGGCTGCCGATAAATTCAATGTAACCACCGGAAAACTGAGTGCAGGAACAGGGAAGATCGCTGAAGGCGCACGGAAGGTACAGGAAGCAACAAGAGGAATATCAACGGCAGCAGCCGGAGTGCTGACCGCTGCCGCGGCAACAGTTCCGGCAACAGAAGAATTGAGAACATCCCTGTCCATGCTAGAAAATAATGCCCGTCAAGCTGGAGTTGGGGTGGACGCCACAAAAAAGGCTTTTGAAGACCTCTATGTAGTATCCGGTGAAACAGACAGCAGTGTGGAGGCCGTCTCCAACCTCCTCCAGTCTGGATTTACTGAGAGCAATCTTCAAAAAGCTGTGGAGGGGCTTGCGAATGCTGCCACCACATTCCCAGACACAATTAAAATCGAAAGCCTTGCTGACAGCTTGCAGGAAACGATTGCAACAGGGAGCGCAACCGGGCAGTTCGCAGAACTACTGGACCGAATGGGAATTGGAGCAGAAAACTTTTCGGAAAGCCTTGCCCTCTGCACAGATCAGACACAGAAGCAACAGCTTGCGCTTTCTGTCCTTGTTGATGGGCCACTGCATGGCGCATATGAAGGATGGAAGCAAAATAATGAGAGTCTTACGGAAAATAGAGAGGCAACTATTAGATTTCAGCAGGCAATGGCGGACTTAGCCGAGACAATATTGCCAGCAATCACAAGCATTACAGATTTAATGTCGGAATTGCTTGATTGGTTCAATAGCCTCCCTAAAGGCGTACAGGCTTCGATAGGAGTGGTTTTGCTTTTCGTGGCAGCGATTAGCCCAATTGCTGGGTTAATTGCAAATATTGCAATTATGACCGGTATTGCAGGGGGGGCAATGACATCCTTTCTCCCAATAATTTTGGCCGTAACAGCAGCACTTATTGCATTAGCGGTCATCATCGCCACCATAACAGGGAAAAGCGAGGAAATGAATAGGTCCCTAAACTCTGTTGGACGAGGCAGTGGTTTTGGTGGAAGGTCCCTGACCCTATCAACCGAAGATGTGCCGCACCTTGCCAGCGGTGGTGTAGCTAAGAAGAACAGCCCGTTTTTAGCTGTAGTGGGAGACAATACACAAGAGGACGAGATCATTGCTCCCTATTCCACAGTCAAACGGGCGGCAACACAGGGAATCTTGGAAAGCGGTGTGCTCAACAGCCAGAGGGGGCCGAAGACCGCGGTCATGGCGCTGGATGGCCGGACCTTTGCCAGATTGGAGACTCCCTATATTTTGGAGGAGTTCAACCGGATCGGCGTCAAATTCCAAAAGTAAGGAGGAGCCTATGGCGCAGCTTATGTGGGTGGTCATGGATGGAGTGACCTATAAAGTGCGGGTGAAATCGAATGAACCATTTGAAGAGTCGTTCCGAATCGAGGATGGCGAAAATAACATGATCCTGCTCAACGGAGAGGAAAGCCGGGATGTCCTCGGGACCTACTATGACCACACCCTATCCATTGAACCGGACCCCCGGTATCTGTCTGATTATGACAGCTTCTACGAAGCGATAAGCGCACCGGTAGACTACCATACGATCACCATGCCGCACGGTCAGACGGATATGACCTACAAGGCTAAAGTGGTGAGCGGGGCCCACAAGCTGCGGGGCAAGTTCAATGGAAAGAGATACTATTATGGTCTCCAAGTTCAATTCCAGCCCCTTGCCCCGCAGCGTGAGCCGGACTGAGGTGGACTATGGCACGAAACAAGATAGTTTATCGGGGAACCACCTATGACCGGCTTGCTGCCGGGACCGTATATCTCTCCAAATCTCTACTGGGGGATGAGCTGGAACCAAATACGCTTTCTGTTACGGTGGAAACGGAGAGCAAGGCACTTTTAAGCTTTGAGATAGACGATCCAGTTACCTATTTTTATCGTGACAATAAGAGAGGCACATTTTACCTCCAAAGCGTTACTCAGGTCGCATGGAACAAGTATGACCTTTACGCTACCGGCGCAATAGGGCTCCTGCTGAAACGGGTACACCGAGGCGGAATATACAGCGGGACATCTGCCGAAAGCCTCCTGTCCAGTATATGTGGGCCCATTCCGTTTCGGATGCAGACAAGATTTTCAAACTCGAAGCTTTACGGCTGGCTCCCGTATGTAAAGCCTCCGGCCAGTTCGGCACGAGACAACTTCATGAAGGTGCTTTTCGCACTTGGAGCAACGGTAACTGAGGACCTTGATGGGGCACTCAAAATAGAGGAGCTGTGGGACGGCGTATCTGGAGATGCGCAAAAAAACAGAATGGGCCAGGGGGCCTCTGTGATCCGCGAGGGAAAGGTCACCAGCGTATCGCTGATCGAGCATCAATGGGTACAAGGAGGAGATCAAACAGATCTTTTTGAAGGGACCGCTGCACAAGGTACAGAAATCGTGTTCGATGAGCCGATGTACAACTTGACGGCCAGCGGATTTTCCATCCTGGAGCGGGGAGCAAATTATGCAAAGCTTTCTGCCGGATCTGGAACCTTAAGGGGGACCGCATATGTCCACAATACGCGGCTGATTGAGACAAAAATATTAAACTCTTCGACCGAAAATGTAATTTCCGTGGAAGACCAGACGCTCATCTCTCTTGTAAATTCGTCCGGAGCGGCCAAAAGACTCGCAAACTACTACAAATGCCTCGAAACAATAGACGCACCCCTTGTCTACAATTTGGAGAACCCTGGGGAGCTTCTGACAACGTATCACCCATTTGACAAGACAAATGTGAGCGCATGCATCAAAACAGAAGAAATTACAATGTCCAACAAGCTAAAGTCTCAGTCCACGCTTCTAGTCGGATTTACCCCCATCAGGCAGGAAGGGAGTGAATCTTACGAATATCATGTGGTTTTGACCGGAAGCGGGACCTTTACCTTCCCGGAAGGAACTACCTCAGCAAGAGCTGTATTGATTGGCGCGGGTGGTGCTGGTTTTGATGGGAGCCCGGGTGGAGATTCGACCGAGACCTGGGAAGACGAAGAGATCAAGACGACCAGGATCAACCTGACTGCCCCCACCACCTCGGCAAGCGACTCCAGCAATGTGAGCAACAGAGGAGCGGGAACGCCCGGGAACGGAGGAGCAGGAGGTGCCGCCGGAACACCGGGAAAGGTGTATGAGGTGACATTCAGCCCAAGTAGTGGGTCCAGGATATCGTATGCGTGTGGAGTCAAAGGCACTTCAAATGGAGCCCTCGGTGGAGCAACTACTTTCGGAAGTTATTCATCGAACAGTGGCAGCACGAGCTCTGCTGGCTATACGGACATCATAAGTGGCATCACATACGCTAAGAGCGGTGACAGCGGAGCAGACGGCGGAAAGGGCGGTTCGGGTGCTGATGGCGAAAGTGTTGGCGGCGTGTCAGGAGGGAAACAGGAGCCTTCTGGCTCGGCAACCAGAAGCGATTCTGATACACAACGCCGCTCAAATATATCTATGGACATTGACGCGACCGCAAATTTCTCCCTTGGAGCCTCCGGCGGAGGCGGGGCTGGAGGAAACTCTGGCAACAATCTCGGAACTCCTGGGGGTGATGCAGAAGTCGGAAGTGTGCGCTTAAGCATCACAACAGGATACATAAACGCATTTGTGTACCCAAACAAGGGGGGAACGGGTGGAGACGGTGCGGATGGGGCTGATGCATCCGTCTATGGATGCTCTGGTTCTGGTGCCGGAGGAGGCGGCGGGGCCGGAGGAGATAGCTCTGCATCTTCAAATGTCTCAGCGCAGTATTACGTCTATAACATCACAATTGAAACTAGAACTGATTTTGCAATCAACAATAATGCTGGCGGTGCCGCTGTTAGAAAAGGCGGAGCCGGTGGAAAAGGTGGAGCTGGCGCGGATGGCTGCATCATCCTGTATTACGGCGTTACGACTCCGATCCAGGACGGCCAGCTCAAGGACAAAAACGGCCTGATGCTGCTGGACAAGTACGGCAGACGGCTTATCGTATAGGAGGGTAGACATGGCAACGATAGACGAACTGAATGCCCAGGTGGCACAGCTCAGGGCGGAAGTGGAGCAGCTGCGGGGGCAGATCGCCAATGCGGGAGTCAATGCTCTGGCCGCGGCTCCCTCCGGCTATTACATGCTCAAATATAGCGGTGAAGAGATAGACACGAAACTAGGCAAGATTTGATGGAGGTGATTGCTGTGCTCTATATGCAGGACTGGCATATTTGTGTCCCGGCAGATTTTTCGCTGGGGTTTGAGGGGGACAACAATGCCGTCACCCTGGAGATCAGCACAGATCTGCCGGAAGGCTGGGACCTGAAGGTCGATGTGGCAAAAGAGTCTGAGAAAAACATCATCCAGCTCAACCGCAGAGATAACGTCTACTATGCACTCCTCACCTCCTCCATGCTGGCGGATGATGGGGTCTACGAGATGCAGGTGCGTGGGACATTGGGAGATCAGGTCCGGCACAGCAATATTTTCCTATCCCATGTGCATAACTCCATCAACGCCACAGACTCCTTCCCCCCTCCCCTGCCCTCTGAATTTGAGCAAATGGAGGACAGGCTCACCAGCATCAACAACAATCCGCCCCAGCCCGGCGAGAATGGATACTGGCTGATCTGGGACCCTGATGATATGGAGTACAAGGAGTCTGATATCCCTCTCCCCGCGGAAGGCGGGACTGTTGGGACCACGGATTACAATAAGCTCAAAAACAGGCCCAGCATCAACGGAGTGGAACTGATCGGGAATAAAACATCAGGCGAACTCAAAATACCAGCAGGAGAAAAGGGCGAGAAGGGTGACCCCGGTCCAGAGGGGCCGGCTGGACCAAAGGGGGACCCGGGACCGACCGGCCCGCAAGGGCCGGAGGGGCCAGTTGGCCTACAAGGGCCTAAGGGAGATACCGGCGAACAAGGCCCGGCCGGCGAGCAGGGACCTCCGGGAGAGCGTGGACCGGAAGGCCCCCAGGGTCCGAAAGGCGATCAGGGCGAGCAGGGAAAGCAAGGACCTAAAGGAGACCAGGGAGAACCCGGCCCACAAGGACCCGCCGGAATAGACGGGACCTCATTTGTGGTAAGAGACCGCTTTGATACCCTGGAGGAGCTGAAATCCGCCCACCCCATTGGCGAGCCTGGAGATGCTTATGCCGTGGGCTCGGAAGATGACAACACGATCTACATCTGGTCGGAAGACCTGATGAACTGGAAGAGCATCGGCAAGCTCCAGGGGCCAGCGGGACCGCAGGGCCCGAAGGGAGAGCAAGGACCAAAGGGAGAGCCCGGGGAACAAGGAGAGATCGGCCCGAAAGGCGATACAGGCCCCGCCGGTCCGCAGGGCGAGCAGGGCCCTAAAGGCGATAAGGGAGAGCCTGGGGAGACAGGTCCAAAAGGAGATGTGGGCCCAGAGGGGCCACGAGGCCAGCAAGGCATCCAGGGCCCTCCCGGTGAGAAGGGAGACACTGGCGACCAGGGGCCGAAGGGAGATCAAGGAGAGCAAGGACCTGAAGGGCCTGCTGGAGCTCAGGGGCCCATTGGTCCGGAAGGTCCCAGAGGGGAACAGGGACCACAAGGGGAGCCCGGTCCGAAAGCAGAGCCGTTTTCGGTGACCCTTACGGGAGCTGGGTGGGCCGAAAACGAGCAAACGGTGAGCAACGATAAGATTTTAACGGGCGCTTATTCTTACATTGTATGTCCGGCTGAAGAATCATATATGGCTTATGCCACAGCTATTGTGAGGGCAAAGGATGTGGGCGCAAACGGACAAATGACCTTTGTGTGTACGGAGACACCCGAAGCGGACCTTTTGGTAAATATCCTTAGAGTGGAGGCGCAAGATGGTATTTAACATGGTGGGCGGCGCAGGAGGCGGTATCAAGCTGGAGAGCATTGCCATCACCACACCGCCTGACAATATCACATATCTCCCCGGAGAGGTCTTTGACCCTGCGGGGATGGTGGTCACGGCGTCGTACTCCAACGGGGCCACCCTGACGGCCACCGGCTGGACCTACTCCCCCAGCGGAGCACTGCCCGAGGGGACGAGTGAGGTGGAGATCATCTACACCGAGGCCGGGGTGACAAAGACCGCTGTGCAGGCCATCACTGTGGAGCGTGGGACCATCTCTGTGCCCACGGTATCCGGGAGCCTTACATACAATGGACAAACCCAGAGCCCCACCCTGACGGGCTACGATGCAGACAAGATGGTCCTATCCGGCGACACGTCCGGCACGAATGCTGGGAGCTATACAGCGGTGGTCACCCCAACAGCGCAGTACAAGTGGGCGGACGGGAGCACGGAGGCGAAGGATATCCAGTGGTCTATTGATAAGGCCACCCCCAGCATCACGTTTGACCCGGAATCTGTGAGCCTGGATACCTCCACCACATCTCAGGAGGTGGCTGTCGGCTACACGGGAGATGGGGTACTGTCCGCTCAGTCCAATAACTCCGGCGTCGCTACGGTGTCCCTGAGCGGGAACATGCTGACCGTGGATGGAGTAGACACCGGAAGCACGACCATCACGGTATCGGCCAGCGAGGGGACAAACTACACGGCGGTCAGCGCCTCTCTGAGCGTTGCGGTGCAGTTTGTGATTACCATTCCGGTGGTTCCGAGCCAAAAGGGTACACTTACTTATAATGGCGAAGCACAAATGGCAGAGTGGAACGACCTTAACACAGAAGAACTTACTTTGGTTGGGGCATCATACCAAACAAACGCCGGGACTTATACTATGGGATTTCAACCGAAGCCCGGATATCAGTGGTGGGACGGGACTACGGAGACGAAAAATGCGACGTGGACGATTAGGAAGGCAATGAACAACGTCTCGTTATTACCTAGTGGCAAAGTTACCCTTAACGCAAATAATAAATCCGTTACCTATACAGCGAGCACACGATTTGGTGGGGACATAAGCGTATCGTGGAGCAATCCAGATTACTCACAATATGCAAGCTTTTCGTTCAATAACGAAAATAAAACGGTGACCGTACTGGCAAAAAAAGAACTACCAAATAATCTAAACTATATTTCTTTGATTTTTTTATCTGAAGAATCCGAAAATTGGGATTCTTCGACCAATTCACGAATGATAGATATCGAATCCCTCACCTCCGTCTTCGGCGTCTCCTGGGACAGCTCCCAACCATCCACCGCCCTGACCCGTCTGACCAAAGCCAACGATCCCAACAAGCTGGTCACTGTGGACATCACAACCGAGCCCGTACCCGCAGTTGGGACAGGCTCAGGCTCCTCACCATTCGACAGCTATATGCCGTGGATGGGGATGGAGGAATGTACCTTAAATAATGCAACCGGAAAAGTTTCATCCAAGAAAGGTGACCCTGGATTTAAAAGGACAAGCATAGATAGACCCGTAATGGTAAAAATCCCGGAGTTTTACTATAAAATCGAAAGGGTAGGAAGCATCTTCCGATATTACATTGCGGATGGGCCAGTAGACGGACTTTCTTTGCATCCGGGGAGCGGTGATAATTATTTGGGGAGGTATGAGGCCGGTGAAGCATCGTCAGGTACACTGGGGTTTATTCTTGCCAGCTATTCCGGTACGACCCCGAGTGTGAGCAAAACAAGAAGCACATTCCGGGATTACGCCAGAAACATGGCCTCCGGCTTCCGGCTCCGTGACATCGCCGCATGGTGCGCTTATGATTTGTTGTATCTGGTCGAATACGCCGATTGGGATAGTCAAAAGAAGATAGGTCCGGGGATCGTCAACGACACAGCCGCCCATAAAACCGGCGAGACTGACGCCATGGTCTACCACACCGGAAGAGCAAACTCGGGTGATAATGCTGCGGTGCAGTACCGTGGAATTGAGAACCCGTGGGGGAATGTGTCTGAATTTATTGATGGAATTAACGTCTATGGACAAAGTGTTTATATCTGCACGGACCCGGAAATTTATACCGATGATACCGACACCAATTACCCATATTCTAACATTAAACTTCCGACCTCAGGCTGGACCAAAGGATTGGGCCTATCCACCAATTTTCCGTGGGCTTATCTGCCGAATGAGGTGGGGGGAAGTGGATCTACCTTCATTCCAGATTACGTAACCCACCTTTCCCATGGGTGGCAGGTTCTCGTTGTCGGGGGTTACTATAGTGACGGCTCCTATGCCGGACTCTTTCGCTTTGGTAGCAATTACACTTCATTGGAATCGAACTCAACTATTGGTGCCCGTCTCCAGTTCCGGGAGGTGAAAGCATGAGAGTGAGAGGCGATAACAACCCCGGCACGTTCTCCATCGAGGCAATGCCCAATAAACCCGGATGGTGTCTGGTGCGGTTCTATGAGAATGTCGAAGAATACCATGAGCAGTTGGACGAGACCACCATCACGGGCTGGGAGTATGACGAATATCACCTGGAACAGCCCACCATCTCCCAGGAGGATATCGAGGGAAACCTTGAGGTCTATCTGAGGGCGGCGAAAGAGGCCGAGGTCACCCCTGAGAGCCGCTTGGAGGATGTGGAGCAAAACAAGGCAGACAAGCAGGAGGTCGCCGCAGTATGGGACAGCATGGCGGCGGCGTACCAGGAGGGGGTGCAGAGCGCATGACCACCAAAGAATTGGTCCTTAGCATAATGAGGTCCCAGGGTGCGGCAGACGCCCTTGACCTGCGAAGCCGGGCCCCCGATCTTGACGGCACAGCCATCATTGCTGAGGAGGCCAAGGTGCCGCAGTTCGACGGCACGAAGGATTACTCCGGCTGGGCCATCGGCTCCCCCGTTTGGGAGGAGGTCAACGGAGAGCGGCAGGTATTCACCCTGCTCCAGCCACACAACGCCAGCCACTACCCCGGGAGCACCCCATCCAATACGCCGGCGCTGTGGTCGATCCGGCACACCAAAGACCCCTCTAAGGCAAAGGAGTGGCTGGCACCCAACGGAACCAGCGGCATGTACATGTCTGGGGAGTGCTGCGTGGACGGCGGCGTAGTATATCGATGCCTGACGGACAACACCGTACATAGTCCAACAGATTACCCGCAGGCGTGGGAAAGGGTATAAAAAATCCCCCTGTAGGAGCTTAACTACAGGGGGCGCATCCGATTGTCGAAAAAAGGGGGTAACCTTTTCAGAGTTGGTCGGATGTGGAGTCATTATAGCACATCAAAAGAGGGCCCGCAAGAGGAGAGCAAAATTTTGTCGAAATGGAGGCGTTGCCTAAATGGATGCGATAATACAGACGCTGTTGGCCTGTGTCGGCTCTTCTGGGCTCACGGCCATTATCCTGGCACTGCTCCAGCGGAGATGGTCCAAGGCGGACAAGCGTGACGCGGTGGTGGCTGGCCTGAAGGTGCTGACGGTGGACAGAGTGCGCTATCTGGGAAAATGCTACATTGCGGACGGGAAAATCACCCTGGAGGATAAGGAGAACCTGCAAGACATGTACCGGGCATACAAGGACCTGGGCGGAAACGGGCACCTGGAGACCGTTATGGCTGAGGTGAATCATTTGCCCATTACGGGGCAGGTGGATGCATGAGCAGCACTGTGATCCTGGCCGCGGCGGCAGCCTTCGCACTGGGGTGCGTGTTCTGTCTGGGGCTGTGGTGGCTGTCCGCCCACCGGTCCAGAAGGGGGCGCATGGAGACCATGAAAGCCGCCGTCTGGCTGTGCCTGTTCAATGGCTGTGCCTGGGTGTGGTGCTCCTATCTGCTGGCCTATCTGGGCCGTGAGCAGATCGCAGAACAGCTATCCGGGAAAGCTGTCACAGAGATCATTGCCGTGATCCTGGCTTACGCCATCAAATCCATACTGGAGAACCTGAGCAAACATAACAACTGGCCGGATAGATCCGGCAAAAAGGAGGA
>OLGF01001643.1_pt1 | contig 23289 bp, 19 predicted proteins | sample 1604971 | NCBI WGS metagenome assembly OLGF01 (sample SAMEA3888902, study PRJEB22519) | human gut metagenome | biome: human gut; feature: human-associated habitat; material: faeces | place: Denmark | collected 2011 | reverse complement strand
GAGGCGCGCGTCACCGGCTTCACTACCGAGGACGGTATCAAGTATTCCGTGGTAGACGGCGGCGTTTCGGTGCAGGACTACACAGGTAATGCGTCCGAGCTTGTCATCCCGGCGTCCGTAACCTGGAATGATGAAAGCTATGATGTGGTAAGTGTTCTGCGCGGTATCCAGAACAACACGAACCTTACCAGCGTGGACATTCAGGCGCCGATCACGAGCCTGAACAACTCTCTGTTTATGGGCTGTACCTCGCTGACGCATGTAGGCCTTCCGGATCCCCTCAGGAAAATCGAGACGGCGGCGTTCAGCGGCACCGCCCCTGGCGAGGGCTCGTTGGAAAACAGGATGCCAAAGGGCGAGGCCATGACCGCCGCGGCCAAAATGATCAGGCAGAAAATCGGGATCAGGAGCGTACCGCCCAAAAGCCCGGCGACGGCGTTCATCAAAGAGGACGCGGCCCTCACCGTCACGGCGGCCCTCCGGGTAAAGCCCAATGCCGTTTTTGTCGTGTTGGCAGACTGTTGGAGCAGCCTGCGCTGTGCGTTGTGCCGGACACGGCGCCTGGCCTGTTCCAAAGGCCGCGCCGCCGCTTGTCCCCTTGCCACCATGGACGCCGATTTCATGGTGGACTTGACCGCCGCGGCGTTTTGCCGGGTCTTGGGGACAAATGAGCTGCCTGTGGGCTTCTCTTTTGGCGCAAAAGGGCGCCGTGGGCGCTCCCTGTTCGGATTGATAGGCGGATCGTCAAAAACTGCAGAGGTGTGCGCTGGGGCCGGTTTGCGCTCCGGGTGGGTTAGGGCAGTCCCAGCCGCTTTGTGCCGCGCCTGGGCGTCCGCCCTGGCCTTTTGCCGCATCCGTTCTTCCGGGGCAGGCCCTGCCGGTGGGCGTTCCGAGGCTGCTGCCTTGTCAGATGAGGTAATGGTGGATCGGCTGCTTTCCGGCGGGCGTGTTTTCCTACCGTCAGCGGGCCTTTCCCGGATCTGTTCCTGTACATTGGGCAGCGCGGCCTCCCTGTCCTCCGGGGATGCAGGGGCTTGCGCTGTGCGCCGCCGCTTCTTCTGCTGTTTCCGCTGATGGCGGGAAATGGACTTGGAAACGGCATCGCTTGTGTGTTCCCGGAGGCTGTCCGCGGCAGTATAGATTTTTCTCTCAGCTTGCTCCGCCGCCTGGGTTTCAGGGGTCATATCCAAGCCGCTGTCAGACTCCCGGCCCTGTTTCTGCTCCATCAACTCTTTTTGGAGTTTAGCTGTCATCCGGCGGCGCATAGTTTTCTTTACGGGACTGACGCGCCTATCGCTCTTTTCTTTGATTTTGTCTGCTTTTTTCCGCTCCCTTGCTTCGGGCAAGATCGTCACCTCCTATAAAATGCGGATACAGCCATGAGCAAAACTCCAAAAGAGTAGTAATTGCAATGGTTTCCGGTCATGGCTGAAACCGAAAATCACTCATATGATATAGAAAGCGGAGCCCCTTTTTGGTAAAATTGACTTGAGAGAAAACCAACCAGAAAGGGGCTGGCCGCTATCTACCGACAGGAAATCATTCAGGATGTGACATTGTTTACATCCCAAAGCGCCGCCATGTTCTACGACAAGCTTTTCAGCAGTCTGGACTTCACGCTGCCCAAAGCGGCAACCGGGCGGCGGGGCTTCCCCAAAGAAGCCATGGTCTGTGCTTTTATCGTTATGAAATGTGAGGGTTTCTCACAAATCACAGATTTGGCGGATTATCTGGACAACAACCGGCTCATTGCCCACTACTGCGGCTTTAACATCATGGAGTCGCTGCCGTCTTATTGGACCTATGACCGCTTCCTGCGGCAGTGGACAACAGTGCGTTGAAGCCGATCATGGCCAAGCTGGTGCGGAAGCTGTATGAGCTGGGCCTGGTTTATATGCGCTTTTTCTCTTTGCCGGGTGATCCCCGCTTTTTCATTCTCTTCGCTCTTTTGCTTTAGGGCTTGTTTTGTTCATCTCTATGAAAAAAGTATTTATGCCGGAATAAGCGCGGATGCAACTTGAAATTTCACAGAACAGGCGTTAAAACTTCCTTTTTCGCATATACGTACACCGTTCGCATATGCATACTAACACATTGGGCTTTGGAATTCAAGATAAAAATGAACGAACTATTTTGTGCAACACAACAAAAAAGCCTCGTTTCCCCATCTTGAAATTAAAATATCTTGACAAAGGCCGACAAATCCCCTATAGTTACACCAAGACGAGATTGCGGACGAGTTCTTATATACGTCCAACCGTACGTTTTCCGTCTTAATGTTAATGGACTTAACGGAATGTTGAGGTGATGCCCTATCCCAACGTGTTTTTCGAGAGCTTATTTCTCGTATCTATCACATTTAGACACATTTAGAATAGCAGGATCGGGTTTGCTTAAACATTCTGTTGCCTCACTTTTACCAACAAGGAGTTACCGTAATGATTAACAAAGAACAGGTCATTTGCAAGATTTCAAGCGAAAAAATCATTGCAATTGCCAGAGGGATTTACGGCGAACAGTGTATCAATCTTGCGAAGGCCCTGTATGATGGCGGCATTTCACTGCTGGAAATCACTTACGATCAGAGCAATAGCCAGTCTGTTCAAGAAACGGCAGATACAATTCAAGCGTTGAATTCTGCTCTGGGTGATAAAATGATGTTTGGCGCCGGTACCGTGATCTCCGCTCAGCAGGTCGCTGTTGCGGCGGATGCAGGTGCAAAGTTTATTATCTCTCCCAATACCGATGAGAGCGTAATCGCCGAAACTATCAAGCGTGGAGTGGTGTCTATCCCCGGCGCCGCGACCCCCACTGAAATTTTGGCTGCAAGTCGTATGGGTGCGGATTTTGTAAAACTGTTCCCCTCGGCTCAACTGGGATTTGATTACATCAAGTCCATTCGTGCGCCTATCAACCAGGTGAAGCTTCTGGCTACCGGAGGCGTAAACCTTGACAACATCGGTATGTTCCTGAAGCTGGGTATGGTAGGTGTTGGTGTGGGCGGTAATCTTTGTAGCAAAAAGCTCCTCGCTGAAGGACGCTATGACGAGATTACTGCAACCGCAAAGAAGTTTGTTGCTGCTTTAGAGATTTAATGATGAAAAAGAGAGTAATTACATTTGGAGAAATCATGCTTCGCCTGAATCCTATAGGCTATTATCGGTTTGTTCAGGCGTCCCAATTTGAATCCTCTTATGCCGGTGGAGAAGCCAATGTTGCTGTTTCACTTGCGAATTATGGGATGAGCGCCGCATTTGTCACAAAGGTTCCCGAGCATGAGATCGGTCAGTGTGCCGTCAATGCCATGCGGCAGTTCGGGGTCGATACGACCTACATGTACCGTGGTGGAAGCCGGTTGGGTGTCTATTACGCAGAAAAGGGCGCCTCTCAGCGTCCCTCGAAGGTCATTTATGACCGGGCCGGTTCATCCATCACTACAGCAAAGCCGGAGGAGTTCCAGTGGGATGAGATTTTCCGCGATGCGGACTGGTTCCATTTCACAGGCATTACTCCTGCGCTGGGAGGTGATTTACCGAAGATTTGTCTGGACGCCTGCAAGGCTGCAAAGAAAAGGGGACTTACTGTTTCCTGCGATTTGAATTACCGCAAGAAGCTGTGGTCCCGCGAGGACGCCGGACGCGTTATGGCAGAGCTGATGCCCTATGTGGATGTCTGCATCTCCAATGAGGAAGATGCAAAAGATGTTTTCAACATCGAGGCTGCCAACAACAATGTGGAAGGCGGCAATCTCAACAGACAGGGATACATTTCTGTAGCGCAGCAGCTGCAGGCGCGTTTCGGCACAAAGATGGTTGCCATTACACTACGGGAATCCCTTTCGGCCAACGATAACAACTGGGGAGCCATGCTTTATTGTGATGGTCAGGCGTATTTCTCTCCCACCTATCGTATTCACATTGTAGACCGCGTGGGTGGTGGAGATAGCTTCGGTGCAGGCCTGATCTACGGTGTTCTGGAAGAGAAGGCACCTCAGGATGCTATCAATTTCGCCACAGCCGCTTCTTGCTTGAAGCATACCATCGAACACGATGTGAACCTTGTTACCGTGGAGGAAGTAAATGCTTTGGTCGCCGGCAACAGCACGGGTCGTGTTCAGAGATGATGTTGAAATCCAATATCATCCCACTATTATCCATTATTATAAGGAATACAGCCCCAAGATCATAAGGACATCTGTATTCAAAACCCAAGGCCGTCCTTAACGATGTGTTTTACACACATCGTGCGGAATATATTAAAAATCAATAGGAGGACACAATGAAAAAGTACATTTCGCTATTTCTAGCCGCTTTGATGCTGCTCTCCCTCTTGGCTGGCTGCGGCAAGAAGTCTGACGGTGGGGACGGAACCCGGACCCTCGTTCTTCGCAATACCGCTGGTCTGTCCACCAACGATCCGCACGCTACTACCAACACCCACGATTATACCGTCTTCGAGAACATCTATGAGGGCCTCTATGATTTGAACGAGGCCACCGGCGGCTATGACCTGCGTCTGGCTGAGAAGGTCGAGGCCAATGACGATGCCACTGAGTATACTGTCACTCTGAAGCAGGGCGTCAAGTTCCACAATGGTGAGACTATGACCGCTGATGACGTTGTGTTCAGCTATGCTCATGCTCAGAAGGATGCGCACATGGGTTCCTACTGCCGTCCTCTGGATCATGTTGAGAAGGTTGATGATTATACCGTTAAAATCGTTATGAACCAGCCTTTCTCTCCTATTGGCCATATGCTGCACAAGGTGAAAATCATGTCCAAGAAGGGCGTCGAGGAATTGGGTAACGACTTCGGTAAGGTTCCCAACAAGGTCGGTACCGGTCCTTACATGTGGGATGAGAACAATTACAACCCCCTGTCTTCTTGGTCCGCCGTCGCTTTTGAAGACTATCATCGCGGCAAGGCCAAGATCGAGAAGATCACCTGGAATGTGATCGCGGATGATACCTCCGCTATCACTGCCCTGCAGAACGGTGAGCTTGACTATATGGTCGTTCCCATTTCCTATTGGGAGGATATCAAGGCTTCCAACAAGTTCAACTGCGTGGAGAAAGAGTCCAATGAGGTAATGCTCTTCTGCATCAACGTTGAATCCAAGACCCACGGCGAGCTCCTTCGCAATGATAATATCCGCCTGGCTATGATGTATGCTCTGGATCGTGACGGTATCAACAAGCTGGTTTGCGACGGCTACGGCACTCCTACCTATATGTACATCAACCCCAATTACGCCGCTGCCGCTCCCGCTTCTGATTCTCTGAAGAACCCCATCCCCTACAATCTGCAGAAGGCTAAAGAGCTGCTTGCTCAGGAAGGCTATCCCGATGGCATCGATATCGGTGAGTTCAATGTCGCTGCCGGTCGTAATGAAAACTTCGGTGTCGCTGTCCAGGCTCAGCTCGAGGCTGCCGGCATTAAGTCCACTCTGGTTGTCAGCGACTACAATGTTGCCGGTGATCGCAATGTTGCTCAGGAGTACGATATCTGCATCGCTTACGACTGCGGCAACTATGACTTCAACAACTTTGAGCAGCAGTCTTCTTCCGCTGCTATTGGCCTCACCAATGTTTTGTTCAACGGACCCTCCGGCAAGTTCAACGACCTGTCCGCTAAGTTCGATGAATGGCTGAAGGAAGGTTCCTCCACTGCTGATGAAGCTAAGCGGCTTGAGATCTATACTGAGATGTACAATGCCTATTATGACACGCACACTCAGGTTCCGCTGATCAATCTGCCTTCCTGCGTTGCTTATAGCAAGGATCTGAACGCCATCGCAGTTCCCACCGACTACCGTGTCTATGATTGGAGCTGGAATAGCTAATTAACGGATTGAACGCATAACAACAGCCGTTATTAGCCGTTATTTGTGAAAGTTGTGTGCAGGCGGCAGGAAAGGGCTTCCTGCACACAACTTTTATTTCAATCCCTGCGGGTATGATTTCTCCGTGCACAAAGCACATTTTGCCGAAATTTTTCCGTCAGTCCGTAAGAAAGTAGGGAAATATGTATCGATATATTCTCAAACGCCTATTGTTCCTGATTCCCACCGTGCTTGGTGTGACCCTTATTATCTTTGCCGTTATGAACATTACGCCCGGTAACCCTGGCCGCATGATCTTAGGCGCCAATGCAAACGCGGCGGAGGTTGAGGCGGTGAACCAGGAATTGGGCTTTTATGATCCGGTCCTCGTTCGTTGGGCCCGTTATTTGGAAAATGTTTTTACCAAGGGTGACTTCGGTCAGTCTTATTCAACAAAACTCGATGTTTTTGATGAGCTTTGGCCTCGTTTTATGATTACGCTACGTCTTGCTGTCTTGGTCCTTGTGTTATCAGTCAGCATAGGTGTTCCATTAGGTATCCTATCGGCAGTTAAACAAAACTCGCTAATGGATACCATACCAACGATGATCGCTTTCTTCTTAGCAGCCGTACCAAGCTTTGTTGTCGGCATTGTACTTATGTATATATTTGCCCTGAAGCTTAACTGGTTCCCATCCTTTGGCCTGACGTCGGCGAAGCATTATGTTTTGCCCGTTATTGCGGCCACGATTTGCGAATTGTCTGCGTATCTGCGCTTCACAAAGTCCTCTATGCTGGAGTCTATTCGTCAGGACTATGTTCGTACTGCCCGCGCTAAAGGCGTTGCAGAACGTACGGTTATTTGGAAGCACGCATTGAAGAATGCGCTGCTGCCCGTGGTTACTTCGATTGGTATGCGTTTCGGCTGCCTGCTGGCCGGCATGGTTACCACGGAAAAATTGTTTTCCATCCCGGGCATTGGTTCTCTGATCGTTGATTCCATTAGTTTGAAAGATGAGCCTATGATTATCGGCTGCGCCATAATGGTATCTGTCTGCTTTACTTTGCTGATGATTGGTGTGGACTTAATTTATGCTTTCATTGATCCGCGTATCCGAGCCAAGTATAGTAAAAGGAGGTAATCTTGATGGCTAAGATCAATACGCGCCCCAGCGTCGATACGTTTGAGGGCGGTGACATCAATTTTAAGCGTCCCAGTCAGGCCAAAGAGATTATCCGCCGACTGAAAAAGAATAAGGGTGCAATGGTCGGTCTGATTTTGCTTATTCTTATCATTCTGGTCGTCATTTTTGCAGACGTGATTGCCCCCTATGACGCCGGCGTTATTCAGGTTGCTGAAAATAAGCTGGCTGGTCCAGGGACCCCGGGACATCCGTTGGGCTGCGATAGCTATGGCCGCGATGTCTTATCGCGTCTGGTACACGGTGCCCGTAACTCGCTGAAAGTGGCAATTATCGCCTCGATCACCTCTTGTCTGGTCGGCTGCACATTGGGCTCTATTGCCGGCTACTTCGGCGGCAAGGTTGACCAAATCATTATGCGCTCACTGGACATCTTCATGTCCATCCCCGATCTTCTGTTCACCATGGTGGTTGTGGCCGCATTGGGCTCCAGCATTCCCGTTTTGATCATCGCAATGACGCTGGCTTACTTTACGAACTATGTACGTCTTGTTCGCTCCGGCGTCCTGAATCTAGTAGATCAGGAATATGTGGAGGCTGCTCGCGCAGGTGGAGCCAGTCCTGCACGCATTATTCTCAGTCATATCATCCCCAACACCTTGGGCATCATTTTGGTTAACGTAACCCTGAATGTTTCCAGCCTGGTCATCTATCAGTCCACCCTGAGCTTTATTGGACTTTCTCTGCCTGCACCTGCACCCGAATGGGGCTCCATGCTGTCCAGTGCCCGTGTTGATATGCTACGTGCACCCACGCTAGTGCTCTTCCCCGCCTTGGCCATTGTTCTGACCGCGTTCTCTGTGAACCTGTTGGGTGACGGACTGCGCGATGCTATGGATCCTCGTCTGAAGAGTTGATGCCGAGAGAAAGGAATTGTCTTCATGAGCAACACAGAAAAAATGTTAGAGATTAAGGACCTGAGTGTAATTTATGAAACCGATCTGGAGACAGTGTATGCCGTTAACGGTGTTACTTTGTCTCTGGAAAAGGGCGCTACCTTGGGCTTGGTAGGCGAGACTGGTGCCGGTAAAACCACACTCGCACTGACACTTATGCGCCTCTTGCCTGAGCGTACCGGTAAAGTTACCTCCGGCAGCATCACCTTTGAGGGCGAGAACGTCGTGGAGTTGCCTGAAGCGAATATGCGCAAGATCCGTGGCGATAAGATCGCCATGATCTTCCAGGACCCCATGACTTCCTTGAACCCGGTGCTGACTGTGGGGGAACAGATTGCTGAGGCGCTTTATGTTCACAACGATAGCGGCCGCAGCAAGGAAGAAATTGAAGCCCGCGTTGATGAGACGCTGACGCTGGTGGGTATTCCCCCCGCCAGAAAGCACGAGTATCCCCATCAGTTCTCTGGCGGTATGCGCCAGCGCGTTGTGATAGCGATTGCCTTGTCCTGCGAACCTGATCTGCTGATTGCAGATGAGCCTACTACCGCTCTGGATGTGACCATTCAGGCGCAGGTACTGATGATGATTCGTGATTTGCGTGACCGGTTAGGGACCTCTATGATTATGATTACCCATGATTTGGGTATTGTGGCGCAAACGTGCGATAACGTGGCTGTTATGTATGCCGGTGAGATTATCGAGATGGGCTCCGCTGAGGATATCTTTACCTGCCCGATCCATCACCCCTATACAGATGGCCTGTTCGGATCGCTCCCTAACCTCAAGGAAAAAACGGATCGCCTTCATCCTATTGCAGGGCTAATGCCGGATCCGACCAATCTGCCCAAGGGCTGTAAGTTTGCACCGCGGTGCGATAAGTGTATGGAAATCTGCAAGGAAGTACCTCCGGAAGTCTATGTTGACGGTACCCACTCCATCCGCTGCCATCTTTATTGCCAGAAAAAGGAGGACTAAGCCATGGCAGAAGCGCGAATCCCTCTAATCGAAACTGTTGACTTGAAAAAGTATTTTAAGGTAGGCGACAAGTCTTATCTTCATGCAGTCGATGGTATCAACATGAAAGTGTATCCTGGGGAGACTATCGGCGTGGTTGGTGAATCAGGTTGCGGAAAGAGCACTTTGGGTCGCACCATCTTACGCTTGATTGAGCCGACCTCCGGGCAGATCCTGTATAACGGCGAGGACATTACCAAGCTTAATGCCCGCCAAATGAAGCGGATGCGTCAAGAAATACAGATCATTTTCCAAGATCCGTATGCAAGCCTTGATCCGCGCAAATCTGTCATCGAAATCATTGCCGAATACATGATCATCAATAAAACGCTGCCTACCAAGCGGGAGATTTTTAACCGGGCGGCACATTTGATGGATGTGGTTGGGTTGGCTCGCCGCTATGCTACGGCATATCCCCATGAGTTGGACGGTGGTCGTCGTCAACGTATCGGTATTGCCCGCGCTCTTTCTGTTAACCCGAAGTTTATCGTCTGCGATGAACCCGTTTCCGCTCTGGATGTTTCCATTCAGGCGCAGATTCTCAATCTGCTTATGGACTTGCAGGATGAAATGGGATTGACATATATGTTTGTCACACACGACTTAAGCGTTGTGAAGCATATATCCAATAATATTGTCGTCATGTACCTGGGCCAGTGTTTGGAGTTTGCATCCTCGGATGAGTTATTTGCAAGCCCTCTCCACCCTTATACAAAGGCGTTGCTATCCGCCATTCCTGAGCCGGATATCTCCATGCGCAACAAGGAGATTAAGGTTATTAAGGGGGAAGTAGTCAGCCCCGTGAACCCCAAGCCCGGTTGTCGCTTTGCAGCTCGTTGCGAGCATTGTCAGGAAAGGTGCATGCAGGAAGCCCCCACGCTGAAGGAGGTTTCACCCGGTCACTTTGTTGCCTGCCACCTTTGTGAAAACTGATTTTGTATAAGAGACGCACAATAAGCTGATTATCTTATCGGGTGCTCCGATCCCAGCAGGTATATGCTGGTTCTGCATCTGCTCATATGACTTCTCTGACGCGCCTGTGCGTGTATGCTGCGATGCAGACACTCGTGTTTCGGTGCTTCTTAGCAGATAAGTATTTCTTCGTGCCATACGGGAACTAGTTGACCGTATGGCACGAAGAATATTGAATGATTATTTATTTTGTTGGAATCAGATTTACGGCACAGCTGCCGTATGTCTCATTTAATATGCTATACCATGTCAGACGAATCCATCCAAATGCTCAAATGCTGGAAATCGTCGCATTTTAAATCAGGAGGAACGTTTCATGAAGTTTTACCCCAGTATATTCAACGATTGCCTTTCTCCCATATATCCAGGCCCCTCCAGCTCTAATACCGCCGCGCCATATCGATTGGGAATAATGGCTACGGATATGCTAGACGGTAAACCTGCACACATGTACTGTGAAATGTCCAAAAGCGGCGGATACTTTGCTACCTTTTACGGACTCCATAGTGATAAGGGCTTCCTGGTTGGTGTCCTGAGAAAGGATATGCTCACATATGACTATGAACGTGCTTATGCGGATGCTGAATCGGAGGGCCTGACCTACGAATTTGATTTTACAGACAATGTGCCGGCGATGCCTTCTGAAGCTGCGTGGATGTCTCTGACCTCCAATACAGGGGACAAGCTGTTCGTCAAAACCGTTTCACTCGGCGGTGGAGAAATCTATATTGATAATCTGGACGGCATTAAAACTTATATTGATGGAAAGTACTACTATTTGCTTGTACGAGTTTCCACAAAGAATGCCTCTGATATAGAAAAGAGGATCGATCTGCCCTATACCTGTGCTGAAGATGGCAGAGGTATGAGTTTGATCACCGTTCGGAGTCGTGAGGCATACAGCCGCGAATTGCTGTCTGATTTGCGCGCAGCAACGGGCGTTGTATACGCGCGTTGTGTCAATCCGGTTTACGACATTCTTCCGATCGAAGAGCCGGATATGCCCTTTACTACGGCAAAGGAGATGTTCGACTATGCCGCCCAGAAGAAAATCCCGGTGTGGCAGGCGGCTTTGGACTATGAACGGGCTATCAGCGGCTTAGATGACGAGAAACTGATGGGCTTTGCCGAGAACTTGTGGGACTTGACCGTGCATGCTGCGGAAGAAGGCTACAAGGTCACGAAATTTGACGGAGCAATTATTGAGCCCCATTCTGCTCGAATGAAGGCACTTATTGAACAGGGACGCACCATTCCTCTGGGCGTGGGCGATATGGCTACAGCTGATGCATTTGCCGTTAAGGAATACGGCGCAGTTCATGGCGTTATTGCCGGTATGCCGGCCGGTGGTGCCGCAGGTGTCCCCGTTTCCACCATTCATCATGCCGTAAAGCATCTGGGAATGACTAAGGAAGACGGCATAAAAGCACTGATGACAGCAGCGATCATAGGTATCTTCTATTATCCCACTCACTATCATGGCGCATGGGGATGCCAAGCCGAGGTCGGCATTTCCATTTCAATGACTGCCGGAGCGGTAGCGTCTCTTATTTCTGACGACTTAGATGTAATCGAACGTGCTGCCGTATTAGGCGCGCAGAGCATTCTGGGACAGATTTGTGATCCTATCGAGGGCGCAGGCCAAGTTCCCTGCTTCCTCCGCAACATTACGGCCGTTCCGACTGCCATTGCCTGCGCCAATGCTGCACTCGGCGGATGCGAAACATTGACCAGTCTGGATGAAATGGCAGAGACCTTATTGCGAGTTGGCATAAAGCTCAAGACGATGGGACTTAACGACATGGGCGTATGCTATTACGACATGCAATGCACCAATAAGGCAAACTGCGCCTGCACTTGCGGACATTAATGCAACAGAGATCGTTTATCAGACAAAGACTATGCGCTTTTGCACACAGATGATTACGAATTTTCTGCCTGCTTTTTGAAGCGGGTGATGAACAGAGAATAACAGGAGAAAAACCCCATGAAAACATATCCCAGTATTTTTAACGACTGCCTCTCTCCCGTCTCTCCCGGTCCTTCCAGTTCTAATACTGCCGGCCCGTATCGTTTAGGCTCTATGGCTGTTGACCTCTTGGAGGGTAAACCGTCCCATCTATATATCGAGATGGCTAAGGAAGGGGGATATTTTGCAACTTTTTATGGTATGCATAGTGATAAAGCCTTTCTGGCCGGTATCTTGAAAAAGGATATCCGCACCTACGACTTTGACCAAATCTATACGGATGCCGAGTCCAACGATTTTTCCTATACCTTTGAATTTACCGACAGTGTACCTGTCAAGCCTTCCGAATCCGCATGGCTGACACTGCGCTCCGATAACGGTGACAAAATCTTTGTCAAGACAGCTTCTTTGGGCGGCGGAGAGATCATCATCAGCGAGATGGACGGTATCGAGACTTATATTGACGGGAAATTTTACTATCTGCTGGTGCGTGCTGCCACAGAGAAGGTATCCGAAGTTCATACGATGCTCTCTTGCCCGTTCACCACGGTTGACGGCGGCAACGGGGAAAGCTTGATCACAGCCCGCAGCAGAGAACCGCTGAATTCTAAACTTGTGGCGGAATTGCGCCATAAAGAGGGTGTGGTCTATGCCAGATGCATAAACCCCGTTTATGACATTATCCCTGTGGACAACCCCCAGATGCCATTTACCACGGCGAAAGAAATGTTTGACTATGTGAAAGAAAAGAACATCCCGGTGTGGCAGGCGGCCTTGGACTATGAACGTGCGATCAGCGGCTGCAGTGATTCGGACTTGATGAAAATTGCCGAGAGCCTGTGGGATTTGTCTGTATATTCTGCCGAGCAGGGCTATGCAGTGACCTCTTTCGACGGCAACACCAGTCCTCATGCCCTCCAGACCAAAAACCGGTATGAAAATGGGCCCATTGTCTCTTTGGGCGTTGCCGACAAGGCTTCCGCTGATGCGCTTTCCATCATGGAATATGCCGCAGCTCATGGCGTAATTGCCTGTATGCCTACCGGCGGATCTTCTGGCATCCCCGTACCATCCATCCGATACTCCGCCGAGGCGCTGAAAAAATCCAAAGAGGATTGCCTGAAGGCCCTTTTGGTAGCCGGCATTGTAGGTATCTTCTACTATCCCACGCATTACCACGGTGCATGGGGGTGCCAGGCTGAGATTGGCGTATCCATCTCCATGACGGCCGGAGCATTAGCTTCTCTGCTTACGGATGACCCTGATGTGATCGAGCGTGCTGCTGTGCTTGGGGCGCAAAGCGTTTTGGGACAAATATGCGACCCGGTAGACGGTTGCTCCCAGGTTCCTTGTTTTATTCGCAATATGACCGCCGTACCCACTGCGATCATCTGTGCAAATGCCGCCTTGGCAGGCTGTGAGACCCTGCTGGGGTTGGATAAAATGTCAGAGACGGTGCTGCGAGTGGGATTGAAACTGAAGGAGTACGGTATCAATGATTTGGGCGTGTGCTATTGCAAAGTTCAGCGTGATGCCGCTATTGCTGCAAAAGAGAGAGTAGGTGAAGATCGTGAATAATTATCCCTTTCCGAGCTTGCGTGATGTTGAAGTTTTCCGAAAGGCGCTGCACTCCGAGCAGGGTGCTTTCGGACCCTTTATGATCACCTCCGACCCCGCCTTCGTGGAGGCGGCGGGCTACGCCGGTTACGATTTCGTGCTGCTGGACATGGAGCACGGTCCCGGCACCTTTGAGAACCTGCAAAACCTGATCCGCGCTGCCAACGTGGCGGGCGTTTGCCCTGTGGTGCGCGTTCCCCGGGGAACGGACATCTGGATCGACCAAGCTCTGGACGTGGGTGCCGGCGCGGTGATGATCCCCCAGATCGACACCGCAGAGCAGGCGAGGATCGCCGTCTCCGCGGCAAAGTTCTCCCCCCGCGGCAGCAGAGGCACGTGCCGCTTCGTCCGTTCCGCCGCCTATGGTGCGATCCCCGGTGCGGATTACTTTGCCAAGGCACAGAACACCATGGTGATCCTTCAGGCAGAGGGCCAGAAGGCCATTGACAATCTGGATGACATCCTCAGCGTTGAAGGTGTGGATATCGTGTTTGTAGGGCCTTACGATCTGTCTGCCTCTCTGGGCATCATCGGGCAGATCAACCACCCCAAAGTTATGGAGCTGATCGGCGAGATCTGCCGCAAGGCGGCGGCAAAGGGCGTGCAGGTGGGCTGCTTCGCCGACTCTGCGGAGTCCGGCAGAAGGCTGCTGGAAATGGGTGTCCGCTTTGTGGGATATTCCTGCGATACCGCGATCTTTATGAATATGGCGAAGGCAGACATCGCAGCCTTCCACGGTGAAAAGTGAAAGTTGGGAAAAATAATATGAGCAAAAAGAATTATGTGGTCATGGACGGTAATACCGCCGCTGCCCATTCTGCCTATGCCTTTACCGAGGTGGCGGCCATTTACCCCATCACGCCGTCGTCCCCCATGGCTGAGAAGGTGGACGAGTGGTCCGCCAAGGGGAAGAAGAACCTCTTCGGCACACCGGTGGACGTGATTCAGATGCAGTCCGAGGCGGGTGCCGCCGGCACCTGCCACGGCTCCCTTCAGGCCGGCGCCCTGACCACCACCTTTACTTCCTCTCAGGGTCTGATGCTGATGATCCCTGCCATGTATGCCATGGGCGGTCAGTTCCTCCCCAGCGTCATGCACATCGCCTCCCGCGTTGTGACCTCTAACCACCACTCCATTTTCGGCGATCATACGGACTTTATGACCTGCCGTACCACCGGCTACGCCATGCTGATGTCCTCCTCCCCTCAGGAGGCCATGGATCTGGCGGCGGTGGCGCACCTGTCCGCTATCAAGGCAAAGTACGCCTTTATGCACTGCTTCGACGGTTTCCGCACCTCTCACGAGATGCAGCGTATCGAAGCGCTGGACTATGAGGAGCTGCGGCCCCTGCTGGATCAGGACGCACTGCGGGATTTCCGCCGCCAGTCCCTGAACCCGGAGCACCCCACCAACCGCGGCAACAACGTCAACCCCGACGTGTACTTCCAGTGCAAGGAGGGTGCCAACGTTAAGTCCGCCATCGTGCCCGGAACGGTGCAGCACTACATGGACGAGATCAACAAATTGACGGGCCGCGACTACAAGCTGTTCAACTACTACGGCGCGCCCGATGCCGAAGAAGTGGTCGTTGTCATGTGTTCCGCCTCCGAGGCTGTGAAGGAGACCGTGGACTACCTCAACGCGCAGGGCCGCAGGGTGGGCATGGTGCAGATCCATCTGTACCGTCCCTTCTCCGTGCCTGACTTCTCTGCCGCTATTCCCGCCACAGTCAAGAAGATTGCCGTGCTGGACCGCAGCAAGGAGACCGGTTCTGTGGGCGAGCCTGTGTATCTGGACGTGGTAACGGCGCTGAATCAGGCAGGCCGCGGCGATATCTGCGTGGTGGGTGGCCGTTACGGACTGTCCAGCAAGGATACCACCCCCGGCCAGTTGATTGCCGTGTACGACAACCTGCGGCAGGAGACTCCCAAGAACAGCTTTACCATCGGCATTAACGACGATGTGACCCATACCTCTCTGGACTATGAAAATGTGGAGTTCCATCATCCCGGTGAGATCTCCTGCAAGATCTGGGGCCTGGGCGGCGACGGCACCGTGGGCGCCAACAAGAACGCCATCTCCACCATTGGCCTTGTGGCCGACAAATACGCGCAGGCATACTTCTCCTATGACTCCATGAAATCCGGAGGTCTGACCCAGAGCCATCTGCGCTTCGGCGATGCGCCCATCCGCAGCACCTATCTGGTGTCCTCCGCCGACTTCGTGGCGTGCCACGCACCTACCTATGTGAAGAAGTACGATCTCACCGAGGATCTGAAGGACGGCGGCACGTTTCTGCTGAACTGCCCGTGGTCGGTGGAGGAGCTGGAGAGCCAGCTGCCTGCCAAGATGAAGCGGGACCTGGCCCGCAAGCATGCCCGGTTCTACATCATAGACGCGGCCAAGCTGGCTGCCGACGTTGGCCTTGGCAAGCATACCAATAATATCCTTCAGGGCGCATTCTTTGCCCTGACCAAGGTCATCCCCATGGACGTTGCCGTGGCGGATATGAAGAAGAACAACTACGCCACCTACTTTAAGAAGGCGGGACAGAAGATCGTGGATCTGAACGACAAGGCGGTGGACGTGGGTATCCACGCCGCCGTGAAGGTGGAGATCCCCGCCGCGTGGGCCTACGCGCAGGACGCGCCTGCCGCCGAGATCAACGCCACGCCCTTCGTCAAGGACATCGTCCTCCCCATGGATCGCCAGCAGGGCGACAAGCTGCCTGTGTCCGTGTTCCAAAAGCACGGCGTGCTGGACGGCACGTGGGAGAACGGCACCTCCGCCTTCTCCAAGCGCGGCGTGGCTACCTTCGTTCCCAAATGGGATGAGACGGCGTGCATCCAGTGCAACCGCTGCGCCATGAGCTGTCCCCACGCCGCCATCCGTCCGGTGCTGCTGACCGGGGAGGAGCAGGCACAGGTGCCCGCCGCTTTCGTCACCGCCCCCGCCAAGGGCTTGGGCAAGGACGCCCCGGCGTATCACTTCCGTATGCAGGTATCGCCCTACGACTGTCTGGGCTGCGGCGTGTGCCTGACGGCGTGCCCCGCCGAGGGTGCCCTGACCATGGTGCCCTTCGAGGACATGAAGGCGGAGCAGCCCCTGTTCGATCAGGTGGCCATGGACGAGAAGTATCTGAAGCCGGATGTTATCAGCGACAAGTCCGTGAAGAGCATCCAGTTCGCCAAGCCCTACTTCCAGTTCTCCGCCGCCTGTGCAGGCTGCGCGGAGACGACGTACATCAAGCTCCTGAGCCAGCTGTTCGGCGACCACATGTACGCCGGCAACGCCGCCGGCTGCTCCTCCGCCATCAGCGGCGGCGCGCCCATCCTGCCCTACTGCAAGGACTGCCACGGCCACGGCCCCGCATGGGAGCACTCCCTGTTTGAAGACAACGCTGAGTTTGCCTACGGCTTCTTCCACGCGCAGGACATCATCCGCAAGGAGCTGATGGTGCATCTGGAGAAGCTGCAATCGCAGGGTGTGGCGGTGGACGCCATCGCCGCCTATCTGAAGGATTGGAACGATAGCACCAAGTCCCGCGCCGTGACCGATGCGCTGCTCGCCGCCGTGGAGGCGGCTCCCCAGAACGACGACACCGCGTACATTCTGGAAAACCGCGCGTATCTGGCGCGGAAGTCCGTCTGGGCGATCGGCGGCGACGGCTGGGCGTATGACATCGGCTTCGGCGGTATCGACCACGTGATGGCGCAGAACCGCAACGTGAATCTGATGGTGCTGGATACCGAGGTGTACTCCAACACCGGCGGGCAGGCGTCCAAGGCAACGCCCACCAGTGCCACGGCGAAATTCGCCGCCGGCGGCAAGCAGGTGTCCAAGAAGGATCTGGGCGGCATCCTGATGCAGTACGGCTATGTGTACGTGGCGCAGGTGGCAATGGGCGCGGATCAGGCGCAGACGCTCCGCGCATTCCGCGAGGCGGAAGCCTATGACGGCCCCTCCATCGTGATCTGCTACTGCCCGTGTCTGGAGCAGCATATCAAGGCGGGCATGGGCTGCACGCAGGAGGAGATGAAGAAGGCAGTGGAGTGCGGCTACTGGCACCTGTACCGCTACGACCCCCGCCGCATCGCCGAGGGCAAGAACCCCTTCCAGCTGGATTCCAAGGAACCCGACACCGACAAGCTCATGGACTTCCTCATGGGTGAGAACCGCTTCGCCTCCCTGAAGAACAACTTTCCGGAGAAGGCGGACGCGCTCTACGCCAAGGAGATCGCCGATGTAAAGGCGCGCTACGCCAAGTATAAGAGGATGGCGGAGGAAAACTGAAGCCTGCTTCCGTATACTGAGCGATCACAGCGGGGGAATCGCTCCAACCAAGCGATTCCCCCTTTTTTCAAACCATTTGATAATTGCCGCAAGGAGACGACTCTCATGTATCAGACTATCCGTTATGAAAAGCAAGATCAAATCGCCATCGTGACCATTGACCGGCCTGAGGCTCTGAACGCCCTGAATGGCACCGTCATCACGGAGCTGGAGCTGGTGGTGGCGGCACTGGAGAACGACCGCGACGTCCGCTGCATGATCCTCACCGGCGAGGGCCGCTCCTTTGTGGCGGGTGCCGACATCGGGGAGCAGTACCCGCTGAATCTGGACGGCGGCCGCCGCTGGGGTCAGCGGGGCAGCGCACTGCTGCGCCGCATCGAAAAGCTGGAGTTCCCCACCATCGCCGCTGTGAACGGCTTCGCCCTGGGCGGCGGCTGTGAGCTGGCTCTCAGCTGTGACATCATTCTGGCGTCCGAAAAGGCCAAGTTCGGCCAGCCCGAGGTGGGGCTGGGCATTACTCCCGGCTTCTCCGGCACCCAGCGTCTGCCCCGCCGGGTGGGCGTGGCCAAGGCCAAGGAGCTGATCTTCTCTGGCAGAATGATCAAGGCGGACGAGGCAGAGCGGATCGGTCTTGTCAACGCCGTCTACGCCCCCGAGGCCCTCATGGACGGTGCGCTGGAGATGGCGCGTTCCTTCGTGAAAAACGCACCCATCGCCGTGAAATACGCCAAGGCGTGCATTGACCGGGGGATGCAGACGGACATAGACAGCGGTATCGCCTGCGAAAACGAGCTGTTCGCCATGTGCTTCGCCACCGCCGACCAGAAGGAGGGAATGGGCGCATTCCTGGAGAAACGTTCCGCGCAGTTTACAAATACCTGACAGGAGGAAACGACAATGGCACTGATGACCGCGAAAGAATACATCGACTCCCTGCGTAAGCTGAACACCCGCGTGTATATGTTCGGCGAGAAGCTTGACAACTGGGTGGATCACCCCATGATCCGTCCCTCCATCAACTGCGTGGCTATGACCTACGCTTTGGCCCAGGATCCCCAGTACGAGGAGCTCATGACCGCCACCTCCAGCCTGACCGGCCACAAGATCAACCGCTTCACCCACCTCCACCAGTCCGCCGACGATCTGGTGAAGAAGGTGAAAATGCAGCGCCTGCTGGGGCAGAAGACCGCCTCCTGCTTCCAGCGCTGTGTGGGCATGGATGCCTTCAACGCCGTGTACTCCACCACCTACGAGATCGACGAGAAGTGCGGCACAAGCTATCACGAGAACTTCAAGAAATTCCTTGTCTACGTGCAGGACAACGACCTGACGGTGGACGGCGCCATGACCGACCCCAAGGGCGACCGGTCCAAGGCCCCCAGCCAGCAGGCGGACCCGGACATGTACGTGCATGTGGTGGAGCGCCGCGCTGACGGCATCGTGGTCTGCGGCGCCAAGTGCCACCAGACCGGCTCCATCAACAGCCACTGGCATATTTTCATGCCCACCATCGCCATGGGTGAGGCGGACAGGGACTACGCCGTGTCCTTCGCCTGCCCCACCGACGCCGAGGGGCTGTACATGATCTATGGCCGCCAGTCCTGCGATACCCGCAAGATGGAGGACGGCTGCATCGATGTGGGCAACGCCAAATTCGGCGGACAGGAGGCACTTGTGGTTCTCGACCACGTGTTTATCCCCAATGAGTACATTTTCCTCAACGGCGAGTACGAGTTCGCCGGCATGATGGTGGAGCGTTTCGCCGGCTACCACCGCCAGAGCTACGGCGGCTGTAAGGTGGGCGTGGGCGACGTGGTCATCGGCGCGGCGGCACTGGCCGCCGAGTACAACGGCGTGGAGAAGGCCAGCCACATCAGGGACAAGCTCATTGAGATGACCCATCTCAACGAGACACTGTATTCCTGCGGTATCGCCTGCTCCTGCGAGGGCTGCCCCACCAAGGCGGGCAACTACCAGATCGACCTGCTGCTGGCGAACGTCTGCAAGCAGAACGTCACCCGCTTTCCCTATGAAATCGTGCGTCTGGCGGAGGACATCGCAGGCGGCCTGATGGTCACCATGCCCAGTGAAACCGACTTTATGTCCGACACTGTGGTGGGCCGCGAGGGCGAGACCATCGGCGAGATCTGCAACAAATATTTCGCCACCCACGAGGGCGTCAGCACCGAGGATCGCCAGAGGGTGATGCGGTTCCTGGAGAATATGTGCCTGGGCGCGGCCGCCGTGGGCTACCGCACGGAGTCCATGCACGGCGCAGGCTCGCCCCAGGCGCAGCGGGTGATGATCGCCCGGCAGGGCAATATTCAGGGCAAGAAGAAGCTGGCGAAGAACATCGCCGGGATTAAGGAGTAAAAGAAAGGAATAAAAGAATGGAAAAGAAGCAAACATGGCTCCGGCTGGTGCAGGAGAAATCAGCCCATTATCTGAACCTGGGTGACGGCGGCTTTGACGAGCGGATGCGGGCCCACCTGGTGGATTGCGACTACGAAGGCCAGACCGTCACCTATGCCTTCCCCACCCAAGATTGGCAGATCAACGAAAAGGGCGGCATCCATGGCGGCGCCATCGCCGGAATGTTTGACGCGGCCTTCGGTGTAGTAGCCAACTTTACCGCCGGGGAAAACGAGGCTACCACCGTGGACATGTCGGTGTCCTTCCTCCGGGGCGTGGACTACGGCATGGAGCTTTATCTGAAGGTGTTCATCGTCAAGGCGGGCCGCAGCCTCATCCGCCAGAGGGCGGAGCTGACCGACGCTGCCACCGGCAAGCTGCTGGCCACCGCCAGCGGCAGCTGGATGCCCCTGTGACCGAATACTTTTAAGGAACAAAATAGGAAAACGGCTATGGATTTCAATTTGAGCCGTGAGCATCAGCTGATCCGCAAGATGATGGCGGAGTTTACGGAAAAGGAAGTCAAGCCTATCGCGGCGGAGGCCGACGGCACCTGCTGGCCCAGCGTCCGCAGGATTGCGGAGGACTTGAAGCTGTCCCGCCGCACCGTGCAGCGGGCCTTGGCGGACTTGGAGCGACACGGATTCTTAGAGCGCACCCACCGCCGTCCCAATGGCAGCCTGACCAGCAATTTTTATCGACTCAAATAGGCAAGAAAAAGCGCACTTCCCGCCAAGGGGGAAGTGCGCTTTCAAGCTGTCACGAGGGTAGCGTCATCATGGCGCATCCAGAAGAACTCACTCTATCGGAGGTATTAAGACAGAGAAAGAACAAACAATAGCTCCTATGATCAGAATCTTCCGCCCTGGAGAAGCATGATGAGCACCCCGAAAAGCACAAATGCAAGTATCGGGAAAAGAACTCGGAGGGTATTGCCTATCCTCACTTTTCTCTCGTATGCCGCATCCTCGGCGGACATGCCGTCTTTCGCTTCCTTCTCGTCGGAACGATCCTTTCCAATCAACCTGCGAATTAGGCCAAAGACACCGGATATGAAAAAGCCAACCACAGCAAGAATCAATCCCGCAATAGCAAAGACAAGGTCGCTGGAACTCGGTGCTAAAACACCGGTCGAATTTTCCGGCGCATTGGGATCATATTTGATTCGGATGGACTTGCCCACCTCGATAGAGTTCGCCAAGGGACCATACTCGCCTGTATAATGCGTTCCATCCACTTCATATTCGTAGGTCATCCAATAATTGATACTGCTCCGCCTGTCCTTGCGAGAACCCTTTATGACCGATTCAGAAACATCGGTAATATTTGCGTTGCTGGTCACCCAGTCAGTGTGGTGGAGTGGCTGGATATAGGCATCCACTCCCATAACAAGCATACGGATACCGGTGATCAGCATAGTAATTCCTATGATGATCACCACCAACCGGGAAATATAATTAGGTTTCATCGCTATGCGCCCTCTCAATTCTGGCGACCAACTCGCCAATCTCTCCCTCGTACAGTGATTTGTTATAAGGGAGCCTGTGTGTCTGGTGTGTTCGGTCAATGAATTTCAGGTCATAAAAGTAGTATGTTTGACGGGCTCCCATTTTGTACGGAGAGCCAAACTTCCGTTGCGACTCGACAAGACGCCAGTCCAAAATGTCGCCGTAACGGTAGTACCGCCCGTCGAAGGGATTGGTGCGGCAATAAAAACCATCCTTCTGAATGATTACTTTGTAAAACAACCCAAGAGAAAGAATCTGTGACAGTGACAGCAGCTCAAGAATAACGGGAACTGCAATGACTATCGGCGGCAGATTCCACGTCAAAAACAACATCACCGTTACGACAAGCATAATCAAGGAGAGAATCATGGGAATTACCACAAACCCGGCCTCCTTCTTGCCGGTGATGACGATCTCCCAGTCAAGATCATCTTCCCCGCTTTTGTTCCCCATAGCCTCGACCCGCTCGATCATATAATCAACTGCATCGATTTGGGAGCCAAGTACGAGGAATCTCATCCGCTTTCCTTCTACCGTTTCAAAGTTGCAGTAGGTCGGCTGGCGTGCGTTTGTCTCCCTGCCGGAACTGAGCCACATATTGCGGATCTCGCTGTAGCGATAGTACCGCCCGTTGCCCGGTGCGGTTTGACAAAAAAAGCCGTCCTTATCCACGAACACCTTAAAAAATAGAACGCTGCATACGGATAAAATGAAGCCAATCGCCATGCAGGCCGTCACAATCAGGCCGCCGATGAAGGCACCATTCCGTGTGGTGTAGAGCCAAACCGTGATCCCGCCAAAGATTGCCAGCATGACCGATGCCATGATGAGCGTAGGCCATCCACCGTTGATTTTGTACTTCCAATTTCTTTCTTTCATCTTATTCTCCATATTGAAGCCATAGCGATTTGTTATATCACAGGGAAGTGGCTAATGCCACTTCCCTGTGATTGATTCAAATAATAGAAAACTGTTTCGAGTATGTTGCCTTAAACCCGGTTTTATCTGTAACGCAGACAACAATGGTATAGTTTCCTGTCTCTGTTGGCGACCACTCAAGATAGTCGAATGTTGAACCACTTAGAGTATAGTATAGAGTATCACCTTTGTAAATAGTATACTCCCATACATACGGTCGACATCCGCCTTCCGCCTTAGCCGAAAAAATCAACGTCTCCTCTGGCTCTTTGTCACCAATTACTTCGACATTAGAAATCGTCAAATCATTAGGGACAAACTTTGCTTCTATTGTGCGGTTTGCGAAAGCAGTGAAGGTATATTCATCTGAGATATTATCGAGGCATCTTCCATTTTCATACCAACCTTCAAACATATAACCCTCATTGGGGATTGCAGAAATAGTTACTGTAGAGCCGTAGCTATAACTGCCCGTTCCTCGCACTGTACCACCATTTCCAGAGCTCAGAGAAATTGCGCATTTCGCATGTACAGATACATCTTTTTCGTTATTGCCATAATTGGCCTCGTCCGCATCCGTTTCTATTACCATAGGAGAAGTCCTTATTCGGCAATGGGACTTTACAATGAGGACGCAAAGACATGAGCTACTTTGGAAGCATCTATGC
>OLGF01001639.1_pt1 | contig 23327 bp, 19 predicted proteins | sample 1604971 | NCBI WGS metagenome assembly OLGF01 (sample SAMEA3888902, study PRJEB22519) | human gut metagenome | biome: human gut; feature: human-associated habitat; material: faeces | place: Denmark | collected 2011 | reverse complement strand
GCAGGGCGAGGTGGTCTCCATCGTGGGGGCCAGCGGCGCTGGCAAGACCACGCTTTTGCAGATCATCGGCACGCTGTCGCGTCCCGACGGCGGGCGCGTGGAGATCGACGGCCGCGATGTCTCGGCCTTGGGCGATCGGGCCTTGTCGCAGTTCCGCAACGAGCGCATCGGCTTCGTGTTCCAGTTCCACCACCTGCTTGCGGAGTTCACGGCTTTCGAGAACGTCTGCATTCCGGGGCTGATCGGCCGGCGTCCGCGCGCCGATGTCGAACGCCGTGCCTCCGAACTGCTCGACATGATGGGCCTCGCGGCGCGGCGCGACCACAAGCCCGGACAGCTTTCGGGCGGCGAGCAGCAGCGCGTGGCCATCGCCCGTGCGCTGGTCAATTCGCCCGCCGTGCTGCTGGCCGACGAACCCTCGGGCAACCTCGACTCGCACAACCGCGACGAGATCCACCGCCTGTTCTTCGACCTGCGCGAACGGCTCGGCCAGACCGTCGTGATCGTCACCCACGACGAAAACCTCGCCGCAATGGCCGACCGGAAGATCACCATGTCCGACGGTCTGATCCTCGGCTGCGAAACGGTCCGGTAACATGAAAAAACTGCTTTGGCTGCTTCTTCCGGCTCTTGCCGCCTACGGTGCGTGGGACCTCGTGCGCGAGGTGCGCGGGACGTGGACCTCGGACTACTCCCGGACCTATTCGCGCGCCGTGGGGCAGACGATGTCCCGGGCGTTCGATTCGCTGAACCTCTCCGGACGGGGCGTCCGCATCGGGGTGCTGGACGCGGGTTTCGGGGGCTTCCGCACCGACCGCTGGACGCGGGGGCTGCACGTCGCCGCCTGGCGCGATTTCACGGGCGGCGACGAGACGGCATTCTTCGACGACGCCACAGATCACGGCACGAGGGTCTGCACCAACCTCGGAGGCCGTTCGGGCGATACGATCCGCGGGCTGGCATGGGGCGCGGAGTATTATCTTGCGAAAACCGACCGCGCCGAAGTGGAGCCTCGCGCCGAGGAGCGGCAGCTGATCCGCGGCATCGAGTGGCTCCTGGCGCATGACGTCGACGTGATCTCCTCGTCGTTGGGCTATACGACGTTCGACGATTTCAGCGGCTATACGCCCGCGATGCTCGACGGCCGCACCTCGACGCTCTCGCGCTACCTCGACAGCCTGCTCACGGCGCGTCCCGGGCTCGTTTTCGTGCAGAGCGCCGGCAACGAGGGCGACAAGGCGTGGCGCAATGTCTCCTTTCCGGCCGATGTCCGGCAGGTCATCACGGTCGGTTCGTGCGATTCCGACGGTGTTTCCCGCTCCCGCTCCAGTGGTGTCGGACGCGAAGATGCCGGCTATGTGAAGCCCGATTTCGTCGCCGGAGCCTCGTCGTTGGGAACTTCGTTTTCGACGCCGGTTATCGCGGGGCTTTGCGCCTGCCTGCTCGAATACCGTCCTATGGAACGCGGCGAACTCATCGGACTGCTGCACGCTTCCGGCACGCGGGCCGCAGCTCCCGGCTGCGAACTGGGTTACGGCATCCCGCAAACCGATGTCTTGCTCCGAATGCTCCGCACGCCATGACGAACACCGATCTGAAGGAGCTGCTCGACGCGCTCCACGACAAATACAACAGCCCCGACTTCATCGCCGACGATCCGATTTCGGTACCGCACCGCTATACGGACCGCGCCGACCGCGAGATCGCGGGATTTTTCTCCGCGACCATCGCCTGGGGCAACCGTAAGGCCATTGTCCGCAGCGGCCACCGCATGATGCACTTCATGGACGACGCTCCGGCGGATTTCGTGCGCAACGCCTCGCAGCGCGAACTGGCGCTGCTTTCGTCCTACGTCCACCGCACGTTCAACGGCGGGGACCTGCGCGATTTCGTGCTGGCCCTGCGGCGTATGGAGGAGCGTCACGGCGGCATCGGGAATTTCTTCGAGACGCGCTATGAGGCCGCGCAGAGCATGCCCGCCGTGCTGGCCGACTTCCGGCGCGAGTTTTTCGCCGGGGAGCACGCTCCGCGCTGCGAGAAGCATGTTTCGTCCGTCGAGCGCGGCGCGGCCTGCAAGCGGCTGTGCATGTATCTGCGGTGGATGGTGCGCCGCGACGACCGGGGTGTCGATTTCGGTCTGTGGCGGCGTATCCCGATGTCGGCCCTCTACCTGCCGCTGGACGTCCATGTCGGCGAGACGGCGCGTGCGCTGGGACTGCTTGGCCGCCGCCAGAACGACTGGCGGGCCGTCGAGGAGCTGACGGACGCCCTGCGCGCATTCGATGCGGAGGATCCTGCGCGGTACGATTTCTCGCTGTTCGGCGCAGGCATGGACGGCTATTTGAATGAACAATGAATAATACTCATAAATCCCGCTTCTTAAGCGGGTTTCGGTTTAAACAATTCACGGTCCGTCAGGACCGCTGCCCGATGAAGGTCGGGACCGACGGCGTTCTGCTGGGTGCATGGGCCGCGGTTCGGCCGCAGGACCGGCGGATGCTCGACATCGGCACGGGCACGGGGCTGATCGCCCTGATGCTGGCCCAGCGCGCCCCGGAGGCGCATGTCACGGGCGTCGACATCGACGATGTCGGGCAGGCCCGCGAGAACGCCGCCGCTTCGCCCTGGAGCGGAAGGGTGGCGTTCGCTCAATGCCCCGTGCAGGAGTTCGAGACCCCGGAGCCGTTCGATCTGATCGTCTCCAACCCGCCGTTTTTCGTCGACTCGCTCACCTGCCCCGATCGGGGGCGCACCGCGGCCCGCCATGCCGTGCACCTGCCGTTCGGCGACCTGCGCGACGCCGTCCTCCGCCTGCTGGCTCCCGGAGGCCGGTTTGCCGTCATCCTTCCCACGGCCGAAGCGGAGCGTTTCCTCGCGGTCTGTGCCGGACGACTGGCCCTCGTGCGCCGCACCGACGTGCGCCCCACGCCCCGCCGCCCGGCCAAACGGGCGCTGATGGAGTTCGTCCGCGCCGCTTCTCCCGCCGACCGCCCCGCCGACCCTCCCGCCGATTGTTCCGCCGCCGTGCCCGAGGTCTCGGAACTGGTCGTCGGCACGGGAGAGCACGAATGCTACACGCCCGAATACCGCGCCCTGACCCGTGATTTTTACCTGAAATTTTGACGGCACGCGAAAATAAGCTACATTTGTGAAACCGCAATAAAATTTTCGGACCATGAAATTCAGACTTTTGGCATTTGCCCTGCTGCTTTCGGGCGGCGTCTCGGCCCAGAACCCATACATCTCCCTTCAGGGCGCGAACGAAACCGCCGGCGGCCTTACCGTCGCCCAGCCGCGCACGATCCTTGCCGTCGACGTCACCGTCGAACACGACGTCACCTTGAGCGGACCCTATGCGCGTTATGCGCAGAAATACCTCGGGGTGCGCGCTCCGCTCACCGACAAGACTGTGTGGAGCGTTACCGGGGCGCAGATCGCCCTGCTCGACGGCGACACCTACCTCAATGCCGCGGCTCCGGCTCCGGCCTCGACCCGCGTGCTGTCGCACACCGCCTCCGAAAACGAGTTCGCGCGCTTGCAGCCGGACAAGACTGACATGACGACGCCCGCGCTGGAGGACGCCGCGCGCACCGCCGCCGCGCAAATCTTCTCGCTGCGCCGCCACCGCATCGAGCTGGTCACGGGCGAAGCGGGCGAGAACGTCTTCGGCGAGGGCCTGAAGGCCGCGCTGGAGGAGATCGACCGTCTGGAGCAGAGCTATCTGGAGCTGTTCCTCGGCAAGCGGATCGTCTCGACCGAGACCCGCCGCTACGTGGTCTGCCCGCAGGCCGACAAGAAACAGTATATCGTCTGCCGCTTCAGCCCTGCGGCCGGACTGCTTCCCGACACGGACCTTTCGGGCGACATCGTGCTGTTGCAGATCGAACCTTCGGGCGCTGCGAAGAGCGACCTCGAGGCCGGTCCGAAGGAGACGCAGGTCGTGGCGTGCCGCGTGGCCGATCCCTCGACCTGCATCGTCGTCTCGGGAGGCCGCGAGTATGCCCGCGCCGTGCTTCCTGTTTTCGAATTCGGTCGTACGATCAACGTCGCCCTGCCGCGCCGCAAATAACCTTCCGATGGATTTCACCTCCCGCATGGCGGCGCTGCTCGGGGCATTCCGCCGCGAGCGCAACGGCGCCGTTGCCGATTCGATGCGCTTCTACGGCGCACCCTGCGGCCTGAACTACGGCGTGAGCCTGCCGACGCTCCGCACGCTGGCGCGTGCCGAGGCCGCCGATCACGATTTCGCCAAATACCTCTGGCGGCAGGATGTCCGCTGCCTGCGCCTTGCCGCGCTGCACATCGCCGATCCGGCGCGCCTTACGCCCGGGGAGTTCGCCTTCTGGGGCGACGGGCTTCTCAATTCTGAAATCGCCGCGGAGGCCGCCTTCGCGCTGTTGAGCCGCATCGGGGCGTTCCCCGAACTGTTCGCGGCGTGGATTGCGCCCGATGCCGGGTGGCTGCGGCAGTATGCGGCCCTGATGGCCGCGGCCCGCGTTCCGCATCCTTCTCCGGCGTGGGCCGTTCCGGCTGCGGCCGTCGTGCACGGGGCCGCTGCGGCCAGCATCCCGGAAGCGCACCTGCTGGCTCATGGCGCCGTGGCGCTGTTCACGGCCCTCGGGACGCGAAACGAAGAGAACCGGCAGGCGGTTCTCCGCGCGGCCGGCTCTCTGGGTCAGCTCCCTGCCGAAGCCTGCGTCCACGAGGAGCTGGCCTGGCGACTGGAGGTTTAGGGCTGCATCACCTGTTCGCGCTTTTCGAGTTCGTTCAGCACGTTGATCAGGTGTTCGTACCCCACGCGGCCGCTCTCGCGCCACAATACCTCTCCGCGGCAGAAAAACATCAGCGTCGGGACCGACATGATGTTGTAGCGCCGTATGATTTCACGCATCGAGGGGTCGTCGATGTCCGCTTTGTAGACGTCGACGCGGCCGTTCATCCGCTCCCGAAACTTGTCTATGGCCGGCATCATCATCCGGCACGGCCCGCACCAGGTGGCGAAGAAGTCTACGAACGTCAGCGCGTCCCGCCAGATGATCTTGTCAAAGTCCGTCATGGTCATATCTTCCGATCAGTTTATTTCCACCCACGATATTCCCGCATAGTTCTTCTCCGCAAGTTCCTTTTCGACGTAGCTGATCGTGCGCCGCAGGCCTTCGATGAGCGGTGTGCGGGGCGCCCAGTCCAGTTCGCGCCGTGTCGCCGAGATGTCGGGCGTGCGGCGGCGTATGTCGTCGATGCGCGCTTCGGCGTGGACGATGTGCGAGCTGCTGCCCGTCAGGGCGATGATCTTCTCGGCCAGCGAGCGGATCGTCACCTCGTGACTGCTGCCGAAATTGGCCGTGCGCGTCGTCTCGGCCGGCGGGGCCTCCATCAGCCGCACCAGTCCGTCGACCACGTCTTCCACCCAGCAGAAGGTCCGCAGCTGCTCGCCGCTGCCGTTGATCGGAATGTCGCGGTTCTGCAACGCCGCTACGATCATCTTCATCACCACGCGCTGGTCCATCAGGTCGGCGCCGCTGCCGTAGGTGTTGAAGATGCGCGCGATGCGTGCGTCGACCCCGAATTCATACTGGTAGGCGCGGTGCAGGGCCTCCCCGGCCCGTTTGCCTTCGGCGAGGGTGCGGTGTGTCGGACAACCGTCCGCCGCCTCGACCGAGGTGTCGCGGTATCCCGTGCCGTAGATGTCTCCGGTGGATGCGTAGAGGATGCGTGCGTGCTCCGAACGGGCCGTGTCGAGGGCGTTTATCGACCCCTGTATGCTGACCTTGAGCGACTCGACGGGCAGCGCCTTGTTGTAGCGCACGCGCGAGGGCGCCGCGAGGTTGTAAATCTCGTCGCAGCGGATGCCGAATGCGTTGACGATGTTGTGGCGGACGTACCGGAATTCCGGGTGCGGCGGCATGTCGCGCAGCAGCGGCGAATCGGCGGTGTCGCGTATGTCCACGCAGAAGACTTCGTGCCCGTCGTTCAACAGACGCAGGCACAGGTGGGAGCCGATGAATCCCACGCCGCCCAGTACGACTATTCTCTTTTGCATTTTCTTCCCTTTTACCGGGGAAAAAGCAAAATCCATTCCATACCGGCGGCAATCCGGCCGGAAGCCCACGCGAGGTCGGAAGATTCGCTCTCTGGAACTTCGGTCGCGTTTTCAGGCGGCAGCTCGCGGTGGTCCGCTCGAAGGACAGTTACGAGCAGGCCTCCGCAGGGCGGAGCTGCGGCCTGCCGATTCACCCGAGGCGAATCGAAAATCTTCCGGCCGCGACTGCCAGAAGCCGCTCCTTTCCTTATCTGTTGTTTTTGATGTCGGCCTATTCTGTGAAAAGCGCCTTCGGGAGCTGGTCGACGCTGTTTATCGGGACTACCTCGATGCCTTTGGGACGCTTGCCGCCTTTGGCCAGATAGCCCGACACGATGATGCGCCTGAATCCGAGCCTTGCGGCCTCGCTGATGCGCTGTTCGGTGCGGGGCGCGGGGCGCACTTCGCCCGACAGGCCTATTTCGCCGGCGCAGCAGACCCCCTCGGCCACGGGACGGTCGTAGTAGGACGAGATCACCGCCGCCACGACCGCGAGGTCCAGCCCCGGGTCCGCGACCTTGAATCCGCCCGCGAAATTCAGGAAAACGTCTTTCTGGAACATCTTCATCCCCACGCGCTTCTCCAGCACGGCCAGCAGCATGTTCATGCGCCGTGCGTCGTATCCGGTCGTCGAACGCTGGGGCGTGCCGTACGCCGCACCGCTCACCAGCGCCTGCACCTCGATCAGGTAGGGCCTCACGCCGTCGGCCGACGCCCCCACGGCGATGCCGCTCAACGGCTCCTCATAGTGCGTCAGCAGGATTTCCGACGGATTGTCAACCCCCCGCAGTCCGGCGTCGAGCATCTCGAAGACCCCGATTTCGAACGTCGCTCCGAACCGGTTCTTGATACCCCGCAGGATGCGGTAGATGTTGTTGCTGTCGCCCTCGAACTGCAACACCACGTCGACGATGTGTTCGAGTATCTTGGGACCGGCTATCGAGCCGTCCTTGGTGATGTGGCCGATGATGAAGATCGACGTTCCGGTCGATTTGGCGTATTTCAGAAGCGTCGCCGCGCATTCGCGGATCTGCGACACGCTTCCCGCCGACGAGTCCAGGAGGTCGGTGTAAATCGTCTGTATCGAGTCGATCACCACCAGGTCGGGACGGTGCTCGGCGATCTGCGCCACGATGTTTTCCAGCAGCGTTTCGGGATAGATCAGGCACTCGTCGTTGCCGATGCCGATGCGCGCGGCGCGCATCTTGATCTGCTCGGCCGACTCCTCGCCCGAGACGTAGAGGGTTTTCAGTCCGTTCGCCGCCAGCGCGATTTGCAGCGAGAGGGTCGATTTGCCGATTCCCGGCTCGCCGCCCACGAGGACCAGCGACCCCGGGACCATCCCGCCGCCCAACACGCGGTTTACCTCGGCGTTTCCCAGATCGAGGCGGACGTGCTCGCTTTCGCGGATGTCCCTCACGCGCTGGGGCTTCGCCGCGGGCAGGGGACCCGCCGCGACCGCCGGGACCGAACCACTCTCGCGGGCGATGATCTCCTCGGTGAATGAGTTCCACTCGCCGCACGAGGGACAGCGTCCCAGCCATTTCGGGGCTTCGAACCCGCAGTTTTTGCAGAAAAATGCCTTTTTGACCTTTGCCATACGTCCTCCTATTTTGCGTTTGCCGAGGTGTACTCCCGGCGCACGGCCTTCGTGATTCCGGCCTCGGGGTAGAGAGCTTGGTACTCTTCGGTCAGGTCGACCGTCAGGAGGGTCTTGCTCGTGCCGTCCTCGGCCTTGTAGGCCGAGACGACGCAGGTGTACTTCATCGCCGGTTCCGGACAGTAGACGAGGATGTCGGTTGCGCCCGGGTCCTTGAAGAAGACGCCCCGCACCCGGTCCGCCTCCGCCGTCTGTCTGATCCGGAGGCGCCCGCCGTTGTATTTGGTGAATTCCAGCACGTAGCTTCCGCCCGCCTTCACGGGAGCCGCCGCTTCGATCTCCTCCCTGATCCGTTCGACCACGGGGTCCGTTTCGTTTTCCCCTGCCTTCGTCTCCGGTTCCGTGGGATCGGTGGGGTTCGTGGGATCTGTTGGATCGGTGGGATCTGTTGGATCGGTGGGATCAGTGGGGTCGGTGGGATCGGTGGGGCCCGGTTCGGGGGCCGGGAGGGTGATTTCGGCCTCGACGCGCACGACGGGATAAACCGCCGTGTAAAATGCGTCGGAATCGTCTCCGCAGGCGGCTGCCAGCAACAGCAGGCAGGCCGTGCCGTATTTCAGTTGTTTCATCATAATCCGGAATCTTCGTCGATCAGTATTACCAACACCCGTTTGTCGGGCCAGCATCGCAGCATTTCCATCCGGGTGTTGCAGATGCGGTCCTGCGAGTTGCAGTCCGCGCAGACGCCCGTTTTGGCGCAAGGGGTGCGGAATCCGGGGTGTCGCGCGACGTTCTGCGGGGCGGCGATCCGGCGGATGCGCTCCTCGGCCTCGTCGCGGTCGGCCACGATCTTGTTGCGTCCGGCCACGATGATCACCTTCCGGGGGCCGAATGCCACCGGTGCGATGCGGTTGCCCACCTTGTCCAGCCAGTGCAGTGTTCCCTGCTCCGTCACGGCGTTCACGCCCGTGATGAAAAGGTCCGACAACAGCGCGCGGCGGCGGATTTCCAGCCGCTCCTCGTAGGGCTTCGAGGCGTCGAACCCGTCGAGCAGCGTCAGCCGCCCGTTGCTCCGCAGCCACTCGACGATGCCCGTTCCGCGCATCGTCATGGAGTCGCCGAACGACACGAGTTGCGGGTTTTCGGCCTCCACGACGGCCTTCATCAGGGCGAAGGCCGCTTCGGCGTCCTTCACCACCTCGGCCTCGAAACGGTGTCTCCGCAGCGCCGCGGCGCAGGCTTCCGTTTTTTCCGCAGTTCGGTTTGCCATCGGCTCCGCATTTATTTGATAAAGAACCGGTAAATGTCGTTGCCGTTGGCGTAGAGCAGCAGGAACAGAATGATGATCAGTCCGACATACTGCGCCGCTTCGAGCACCTTGTCGCTCACCTTGCGGCCCGAGATCATCTCCCAGAAAGTGAAGATCGCGTGCCCGCCGTCGAGTCCCGGGATCGGCAGAATGTTCATCACCGCGAGGATGATCGACAGGAAGGCGGTCTTCATCCAGAAGTCCTGCCAGTCCCACGTGGAGGGGAAGATGCTGCCGATGGAGATGAATCCGCCCAGCTCCTCGTACATCTTGGTTTTGGGCTGCACGATCATCTTCAGCTGGTCCCAGTAGGAGGAGATCACCTTGCCCGTCCTTTGAATACCGGCCGGAATCGCCTCCAGAAACGTATATTTCTGCGTGCGCAGCGCGAGGCCCTTGCGGATGACTCCGAGCGTGCCGTTCTCCGAGACGGGCGCTTTGAATTCAAAGAGCATGTCCCCTTCCCGCAGGACTGTCAGCAGCACCGAATCTCCGGCGTGCGCCTTCAGGTATTGGCCGTAGCCCGCAAAGTCGAGACCCGAAACGTTGTCGATGGCTACGATCTCGTCTCCCTTCCGCAACTGTGCGACGGTCGGGTTTACGACGCTGTCGATCAGAAAGGGGATGCGGGGCAGGAGGAAATTTTCGTATCCCTTCTGCTGGCGCATCGAGATCAGCTCGTCGAGCGGGAGGATCAGTTCCACCTGCCGTCCGTTGCGTTCGACCACGACGCTGCGGTCGCTTTCGGTGATGATCAGCGAGTTTACGACCTTGTTGATGTCGTCCGCCTCTTCGCCGTCGATGCTCACCAGCCGGTCTCCGTCGTGGAATCCGAGTTTGTGCCCGGCCTCGTTGAAGTTGTAGCCCCACTTGGCGTCGGCGTTCGAGAAATAGGTGTCGCCCCACGTGTAGCAGATGCCGATGTAGATGGCCACGGCCAGCACGACGTTCATCACCACGCCGGCGATCATCACCAGAAAACGCTGCCAGGCGGGTTTGGCGCGGAACTCGTCCTGTTTGACGGGCTGTTTCATCTGTTCCGTGTCCATCGACTCGTCTATCATGCCGGCGATCTTGACATATCCGCCCAGCGGCAGCCATCCCAGACCGTACTCGGTGTTTCCGCGTTTGAATTTGAACAGCGAGAACCACGGGTCGAAGAAGATGTAGAATTTCTCGACGCGGATTTTGAACACCCGCGCCATGATGAAGTGACCCATCTCGTGAATGCCTATCAGGATGGTGAAACAGAGGAAGAACTGAATGATTTTTACAAGAATGTCCACAAGCTTTAATTTTTAATTTTTTAATTGTAGGAACTCCGCCGCCAGCGCGCGGGCTTCGGCGTTCGCCTCGGCGTAATCGGCCAGGGTGGGCGAGGGGACGAATGCGGCGTGCTCCAGCGCGTAGCGGATGGCGCGCACGATGTCGAGCCATGCGCATTTGCGGGCGAGGAACGCCGCCACGGCCACCTCGTTGGCGCCGTTCATCGTGCAGGCCGCCGTGCCGCCGCGCCGCAGACAGTCGTAGGCGATGTCGAGCGCCGGGTATTTCGCGCGGTCCACTTCGGCGAAGGTCAGCTGCGGATGGTTCAGGAAGTTGAACCGCTCGCCGGGACGGTTCGCCCGGTCGGGGTACAGCAGCGCGAAGCTGATCGGCAGGCGCATGTCGGGCGTTCCGAGCTGGGCCTTGATCGCGCCGTCCTCGAATTCGACCATCGAATGGATGATCGACTGCGGGTGGAGCAACACCGAAATCCGTTCCGCCGGGGTCCCGAACAGCCAGTGGGCCTCGATCACCTCGAACCCCTTGTTCACGAGCGTCGACGAGTCGATCGTGATCTTCGCGCCCATGTCCCACTGGGGGTGGCGCAGGGCCTGCTCCACCGTGACGTTCGCCAGCTCTTCGGCCCGGAAGTCGCGGAATGCGCCGCCGCTGCACGTGACGATCAGCCTTCTGACCGGGGCGCGCTCGCCCACGAGACACTGGAAGATGGCCGAATGTTCCGAGTCGATCGGAATCACCGGGGCTTTCCGCTCCCGGGCCAGCGGCATCACGCAGGCGCCGCCCACCACGAGCGACTCCTTGTTGGCCAGCGCGAGCTTCTTGCCCGCCTCGATGGCCGCCACCGTGGGAGCGAGTCCGGCGTAGCCCACCAGGGCGTTCACCACCACGTCCGTGCCGCCTCCGGCCGCGACCTGCGCCACGGCCTCCTCTCCGGCATATACTTTGGTGTCGGTTCCCGCGAGTGCGTCGCGCAGCTGCGCGTAGTGCTGTTTGTCGGCGATCACCGCCGCGTCGGCGTCGAATTCCCGGGCCTGCCGGGCCAGTCGTTCCCAGTTGCGGTTGGCCGTGAGGACGCGGACCTCGAAGCGGCCGGGGTTTTCGCGGGCGATGTCGAGCGTCTGCACGCCGATCGAGCCGGTCGAACCCAGTATTGCGAGTCTTTGTTTCATGCGTTTGTCAGAAGACGATGTACCCCTCGGGGTCCACGGGTTTGCCGTTGTTCCAGAGTTCGAATTCGAAGAGCCGGACCTCTCCGTCCTGCACTTCGGCGTTGTAGCCGATCAGTTCGCCCGAACGGATGGTCTGGCCGGTCGTTACGAGCGACTGCGAGAGGTTCTTGTAGACCGAGATCAGGTTCCCGGCGTGTTGCAGGACCACGATGTAACCCGTCTCCGGGGTCCAGAGGCTCTGAACCACCGTGCCGTTGTCGATGGCCGTGATGCGGTCGGCGGCGGTCGCGGCGATCTTCACGCCGAAATTTCCCTGCCGGATGTCGAATTTTCCGGTTATGATTCCCTCGACGGGCGTCGCCAGCTCGATGGCCTCGCGCACCTTGCGCCGCGAGCCGCCCTGTCCGGCGATGGCGTATTCGCCGTCGCCCTCCATCTGGGCCCGCAGGAGCGAGTCTTCGTGCGAGGGCATCACCAGCACCTTGCTGATGCGCGACGAGTCCGACGAGGCGAGCACGCGCGCCACGGGCGTGCGCCCCTCCATGATCAGGGCTATGTTCTCGTTGTAGGTCAGCATGTCGTTCATCATGCGCTCCATCGAGTCGAGCCGGATGATGTTCTGCACGAGGCTTTCGCGCGAACGGTCGGCCTCGGTGCGGTATCCGGGCAGGAATTCCAGGATGGGGGAGTACGCCACCAGCGACAGCGTGAGGATGAAGAGCATCAGCATGAACGCCACCAGTCCCGCGAGGATACTCGCCGGCGAGAGGTGCATGTGCCACTCTTCGGTGTTGTCCGTGGCGTTGAGCATGTTGAACCGGCGTTTGCGGAACAGGCCGCGCCACCATGCCCGTATGGTTTTCAGAAATTTCATCTCTCCGGGTACGATTTCTCTTTGTTAACCCTACAAAGATAGGCAAATTTGCATAAATCCTTTGCGGGGCGCGCTTAATTTTTTACCTTTGTGGATGTTTTGAACCAATGTCATAAACAGATAAAATAACATGGTAAAACCCACATTACTGGTACTCGCCGCGGGCATGGGCTCCCGCTACGGGTCGCTCAAACAGATGGACGGTGTCGGTCCCAACAACGAGGCCATCATCGACTATTCGGTCTACGACGCCATCCGCGCCGGTTTCGGCAAGGTCGTCTTCGTCATCCGCCACTCCTTCGAGAAGGAGTTCCGCGAGGTCTTCTCGGCCGACCGTTTCGGCGGGCGCATCGCCGTGGATTTCGTTTTCCAGGAACTCGACTACCTGCCCGAAGGTCTTGCCGTTCCCGAAGGCCGTGTCAAGCCGTGGGGTACGAACCACGCCGTGATGATGGCAGCCGATGCGGTTCACGAACCCTTCGCCGTGATCAACGCCGACGATTTCTACGGCGCCGAGGCCTATAAGACCATCGGGGACTACCTGGCGCAGCTCGGCGAGAGCCGCAACAGCTATTGCATGGTCGCTTACGACCTGAACAAGACGCTTTCGGAGAACGGTACGGTTTCGCGCGGCGTCTGCGGCGTCGATCCGAAAGGCGACCTCACGTCGATGGTCGAGCGGACGCAGATCGAGCGGATGCTCGACGGCCGGATCGTCTTCCACGACAACGGCGCCGACGAGCCTCTTGCCGAGGACACTCCCGTTTCGATGAACCTCTTCGGCTTCACGCCCGACTTCTTCACCTACTCGAAGGAGTACTTCAAAGTCTGGTTCGAGGCCAACAAGGACAATATCAAGTCGGAGTTCTACATCCCGACGATGGTCAACAAGCTGATCGGCGACGGCACGGCTACGCTCCGCGTGCTGCGTTCGGCCGCCCAGTGGCACGGCGTCACCTACAAGGAGGACAAACCCGCGCTGATGGCCGCCATCGAGAAGATGATTGCCGAGGGTAAATATCCCCGGAATCTCTGGGCGTAGTTTTCGATTCTCACGGGCATCTTTCGCCCTGCCTTGTCCGGCCCGAACGGGAAATACTTCGGTATGTCCCGTCCGGGCCGAACTGCGTTATGGCAAAATCTGCTCCGCGATAATCAAAAACCGGTTCCGCTTCAGATGCAGTCATTTCCGTAATTCTCCCGAACGGGACGAATGGGACGCACTTGAGTGCTACCCGTCCGTCCCGTTCTTCACGATGCCCGGAACTTGCCAGCTCCTATTATCTCTGTCATTATAGGCCTACCTCTGCCTGTTTTTGCCACCGCCTGTATACTTCTGCCCGCCGCTCTGCCGCTCCAGCCCGCCTGCAAAAAAAGCGAGACTTTGAAAAGTCTCGCTTTTTTATTATCCGGTTTGGGCCTTCGTCAGCCCCCCCCCGCCTTTCTGCGCGTCAGTCCAGAAAACCTTCCCGGACGAGCTGCTCGCGGATCTTGGCCCAATCGGCCACGGGATGTTTCTCTCCGTCGACGAACCGCAGCGGACATCCCAGATTGCAGTCGTCGATGTAAAGGTCTGCATGAATCTTCGGCGACGAGGTCCAGCGCTTCTGCGACGGATTTTCGTTCACGGCGTAGAGCGGAATGCCCCGGACGCGGAACCATTCCACCGCGCGGTCCAGCAGTTTTCCGTGCCGCATCGAGTAGAGGATCAGTCGGCAACCGTTGTCCGTCAGCTCTTTCAGCACGGGCGCCGCTCCCGCATCCTCACCGATCTCCGGGTAGGCATGCGTTACGACCGTACCGTCGAAGTCGATGGCTATTGTTGCGTCGTGAATGGCCATCGTTACCGTTTTACTTTATGTGCCAGCGACCGGAAGAAGTGCTTGATGCGTTTGCGGTAGCTTACTTCCTTGTAATCGTCTCCGTAGCCATATCCGTATCCATAACCGTAGCCGTAGCCATACCCGTATCCATATCCGTGACGGCGGGCGCGGGTGCTGTTTAGAACGATGCACATGTTGTGGAGCTTCTTCTCGCGGTAGAGCCGCTCGATGTCGGGCAGCTGGCGCCGGTCGAGCACGCCCTCGCGTACGATGTATATACAGAGGTCCGCAAGCCGGTCGGTGATAATTGCGTCGGCCACCGACATGGTGGGCGTACTGTCGAGGAAGACATAATCGTATCTGCCGCGCATTTCGGCGATGAGCTTGTCGAGTTTGTCCGAAAGGAGCATCTCTGCCGGGTTGGGCGGCTGTACTCCTGCGTAAATCACGTCGAGATTCTGGTGGAATCCGGAGTTCTGGATCAAGCTCTCCACATCGGAAACCGTTCCTGCGAGATAGCTCGTGATGCCGGTTTTGCTGTTGCTGTGGCCCAGCTGGGACGACAGGGCATGGCGGCGCAGGTCGAGGTCGATCAGCAGCACGCGCTTGCCGGCCATGGCGAGGGTCATGGCCAGGTTCGTCGCCACGAAGGTCTTGCCTGCGTGCGGGTCCGACGAGGTGAAGAGAATGGTGCGGATGTCGGTTCCGGCCGAGACGCTCATAAACGTCATGTTCGAGCGCAGAATGCGGAAAGCCTCCGACAGGGCGTCGCGGCCCGTTTCGCGCACCACGATCCCGGCCTTGCCGCCGCCCTCGTGGTAGGGAATGTCGCCCAGGAACGGGGCGTTGACGTTGTCCTCGATGTCCTTGCGACCGCGGATGGTCGTGTCGAGCATGCCGATCAGGTAGAGCAGACCGAAGGGAATGGCCAGACCCACGATCAGGGCGATGCCCAGAATCATCATCGGTCGGGGCGATACGGGAGCGTTGCTGCCGTAGGCGTAGTCGATCGACCGTGAGTTGCTCTCTGCTACGGCGTAGTTGAGCTGGTTCTCCTCCTGCTTGTTCAGCAGGTAGAGGAACAGTTCTTCCTTGATCTTCTGCTGGCGCGTGATGCCCAGGATGACCTTCTCCTGCGAAGGCATGGTCGAGATGCGGATGTTGGCCTGCGTCTCCTCCTTGCGCATGGCGTCGCGCTGGATTTCGAGCGTCGAGATGTTGGAGTCGAGCGACGAGATGATCGAACGCCGCACGGCGGCCAGCAGGTTGTCGAGGTCCTGAATGACGGGGCTGCGCTCCGAACTGTTCTCCAGCAGTTTCTCGCGGCGCAGGATCGCCGAGTTGTAATCTTCGATTTGCTTGGCGATGGCCGTGTTGGTTCCCGCGGCCGCCATCGCCGGAATCAGTTCACCGACGTTTTTCGGGTCGTTCAGGTAGGTGCGAATGTACTCCGCCACGTTGATCTGGTTTTCGAGCGAAAGACCTTCCGTCTTGTAGCGCGAACTTTCCGACACGCTGCGCGCGGCCTCCGAGGTGATGTCCACCATCCGGTTGTCCTTCTTGATGTCCTCGATATTGCGGTCCACGTCGCCCAGCTCGCGTCCGATAACGTCCAGACGGGCCTTGATGAACTTGCCCGTGGCGACCGACACGCGGCGCTTGTCCTCGATGGCGTCTTCGTTGTAGGCCTCGATCAGCGTGTTGATCACGTCTTCGGCGCGCCGGGGGACGGTGTTGTTCATCGAGATGGTCACCACCGAAGCCTGCTTGTTGGCCACGTCGCTTTTCACGGCTGCGCGGTAGGCGTTAGTGGTCCGTCCCAGCGAACTCTTGGTCACGCGGATCGGAACCCCGATGTAGTCGGGGGCCATGTAGAGCGACTTCTGCACCACGACCTGACCCACGGGGGTCGGGATCGTGTCGCCGTAAGCCGCCGTGATGACGCTGCGGCTCTCGTGCTTGGTGACGAACTGGTCTTTGAACTCGCTCAACCGGATTTTGTCGTCGTCGATCGGCGTGATCTCCATTGCGAGCGACTGGTTGTCGTTGTCGTTGATGAACTTCACGTCGATCGGGGCCTGACCGTAGAGGTCGCGCCGGCGGAGCCCGTCGCTCACCGAATAGTTGACCGTCAGGTTGAGCTGCTTGACCACGTTGGTCATCAGACGCCGCGACTGGAGGATGAATACTTCGTTGTCGACGTTGCGGCGGTTCTGGAATCCCGCCAGATCGCTGAATGCCGTGAGATCCACGTCTCCGCCCTTGCGGCTGTCCTTGACCAGAATGGTCGCCGTGCGGCTGTAAATCTTCGGGGTGCTGGCCAGATAGTAGTAGGCCGCGCAGAGACAGCATACGGTCGAAAGCACGAACCAATACCAGTTGGCGATCACCATGCGGATGATGTCGTGCAGGGTGATCGTGTTCGTCAGTTCTTCGTTGTTGGTCTGTATCTGTGAATTGATCTGTTGTTCTGCCATGGAGCCTTGCTATTTGGTGAGGGTTACGATGAGTGTCGCCACCGAAATCGCCGTTCCCACCAGCGAAAGGTAGAAATTGCGGTTCTGGCTGATCTCGCCCGTCTGCGCCTTGTACTTGTTGGGTTTCACGTATACCACGTCGTTCTGCTGGAGGTAGAAAGCCGGGGAGTTGAAGATGTCGGTCGATGTGAGGTCGAGGTATTCGATCGTGCGCACGCCGTCCACCTCGCGCGTCACGGCCACCTCCGAACGCACGCCGTATACGGTCATGTCGCCGGCCATCGCCAGAGCGTCGAAAATCGAAACCTTGTCGCGCGTGACATCGTAGAATCCGGGGCGGGCCACTTCGCCGATGACCGAAATCTTCATGTCGGCGAACTGTACGTTGACCGTGGGGTCGTTGATATATCCGCCGTCGATGATCTTTTCGGCGATGGCCTGGGCCAGTTCGCTGCGGGTCTTGCCCTTGCATTCGATCTTGCCGATCACGGGCATTTCGAGCATGCCGTTCTCGTCGACGGTGCGCATCTGGAGCGCCTGCGAGTTTGCCGCGCCGGAGATGTTGGTTCCCGTGAGCGAATTGTAGGAGGTCGCCGAGTTGAACGGCACTGCCAGTTCGGGGTCCTTGCTGTTGACGACGATCGTCAGCCGGTCGAGCGGCTTGATGCGGATCTGTCCGTTTTCGGCGATTTGTTCGGGTGTGAAGGGCTGGGCGTCCTGCAGGTACCATACGCGCTTCTGTGCGGAGCACGAAACGAGCAGTATGCCGAGGACCGCTGTCCCGATGAGAAGGCAGAGTTGCTTCATTTTTAATAAGGCGTTGATTGTAATTACGTGCGCAAAGATATAAATTAATTCTGAAAAACAGCCGCTTTTCGAAGGTGATATTTTACAAGTATGTAGGTAATGCGTTGCCGGATACGTGTTTTTTTGCAAAAAAATCGTATCTTTGGTATCCGAAATTCAAAAAATGATAGACTGCTGCATATTCGATTTGGACGGAGTTGTCGTCGATACGGCCCGCTACCACTATCTGGCGTGGGCCGCGCTGGCTCGTGAACTGGGCTTTGAATTCACGCCCGTGCAGGGCGAAGCGACCAAGGGTGTGAGCCGCATGGCGTCGCTGGAGATCGTCCTGCGCGCCGGAGGGCTTGAGGGGCGTTTTTCCGCCGCCGAGAGGGAGCGTCTCGCCGCCGAAAAGAATGCGCGTTACCTGCGTTTTGTTTCGCAAATGACACCCGCCGAGGTGCTTCCGGGCGTGGCGGCGTTTTTGCACGACGTGCGCAGCCGCGGCGTGCGGACGGTGCTCGGTTCGGCGTCGAAGAACGCGGGGACGATCCTTGACCGGTGCGGCCTTCGGCCGCTGTTCGACGCCGTGGTCGACGGCAACGAGGTTTCGCGGGCCAAACCCGATCCCGAGGTTTTCCTGAAGGGTGCCGCCGCCGTGGACGCCGCGCCGTCCGTGTGCGTGGTCTTCGAGGACGCCGCCGCGGGTATCGAGGCCGCTTCGCGTGCGGGCATGCGTTCGGTGGGCGTCGGGGGCGGTGCGTCGCTTTCGGCCGCCACGATGCGGCTGGAAACCTTCGCGGGGTTTACGTTTGAACAATTGGCGATGAAGATCGACCGGGACTGATTGCAACCTCGGCGCAACGCCGCGGAAGGCTGCGGCCGGGGCGGTGAAACGAGCGATAAAGAGTATAGATTATGAACGACGGATATGTAAAAACCGATCCCTGGCGCCTCGTCGAGGATCGCTTCGACCCTTCGCGGGCGCTCTCTTCCGAGTCGCTCTTCGCGCTGGGCAACGGCGTGATGGGCGGCCGGGCCAATTTCGAGGAGCGTTACTCGGGCGAGACGCTTCAGGGCAATTATATCGGCGGGGTCTATTATCCCGACAAGACCCGCGTGGGGTGGTGGAAGAACGGCTACCCGGAGTATTTCGCCAAGGTCCCGAACGCCGCGTTCTGGATCGGGGTCGATGTCGCGGTCGACGGCGAGCCGCTCGACCTGGCGACCGTCGCGGAGGTGAAGAGCTTTTACCGCGAGACGGACATGCGCCGCTCGGTGCTGACGCGCCGCATGAGGGTCGTGCTGAAAAACGGCGTCGAGGTGGCCGTCGAGACGGTTCGTTTCCTCTCGCTGGCGTGCCGCGAACTGGGCGTCGTGAAATACGCCGTCACGCCGCTCAACCGGGCGGCCCGGATCACCTTCTCGCCCCATGTCGACGCTGACGTGCGCAATGCCGACGCCAACTACGACGAAAAGTTCTGGGAGGAGGTCTCGACCGAGGCCGACGCCACGCAGAGTCGTACCAAAAAGAGCGGTTTCGAGGCGGCCTGGGCGCAGGCCGTCGAGCTGGACGGCGCCGAGTGGCATTGCGAAACCCGCCCCGAGAAGGTCCGGGCCACCGCGGCGGTCAGCCGTGAAAAGGGCTGCGCCGCCGTCTTATATAAATATGCGGGCATCTGCTCGTCGCTCAACCACGCTCCGGCGGACCTTATCGCCGCGGCGCGCGCCGCGGCGGCTTCGGGACAGGAGGCGGGCTTCGAGGCCCTGCTCGAAGAGCAGACAGCCGCCTGGGCCGCCCGCTGGCACGGCTGCGACATCGAAATCGGGGGCGACGCCCGGGCGCAGCAGGGCATCCGCTTCTGCATCTTCATGTTGCTGCAAACCTATACCGGGGTGGACACCCGTCTGAATATCGGTCCGAAGGGCTTCACGGGCGAGAAATACGGCGGCGTGACCTACTGGGACACCGAGGCCTACTGCCTGCCGTTCTACCTGGCCACCGCCGGGCGGGCCGTCGCCCGCGAACTGCTCGTCTACCGCTACAACCAGCTCGACAAGGCCATCGAAAACGCCGCGAAACTGGGCTTCCGCGACGGTGCGGCGCTCTACCCGATGGTCACCGTCAACGGCGAGGAGTGCCACAACGAGTGGGAGATCACCTTCGAGGAGATCCACCGCAACGGCGCCGTCGCCTACGCGATTTTCAACTACATCCGCTATACCGGCGACACGGCGTATTTGGCCGACTGCGGGCTGGAGGTGCTGCTGTCCGTGGCGCGCTTTTGGGCGCAGCGCATCACGTGGTCCGGGGCGCGGCAAAAATATGTCATGCTGGGCGTCACGGGTCCCAACGAGTACGAGAACAACGTCGACAACAACTGGTATACCTCCTACATCGCCTGCTGGTCGATGCGCTATGCCGCCGAGTCGGCGGCGTGGGTGCGTGAAAACCGGCCTGCGGACTACGCGCGCATCTGCGCGAAGCGACGTTTCGACGAGACGGCCGAGACGAAGCGGTGGCTCGAAATCGCCGACGGCATGTACTTCGGCGAGGACCGCGAACTGGGCATCTTCCTCCAGCAGGACGGCTATCTGGACAAGGAGCAGACGTTGGCCAAAGACCTTGACCCTGCGGATCGCCCCATCAACCAGCGCTGGTCGTGGGACCGCATCCTGCGCTCGTGCCTGATCAAGCAGGCCGACGTGTTGCAGGGGCTTTATTTCTTCGGCGACGATTTCGACCTCGACACTGTCCGCCGCAACTTCCGCTTCTACGAGGCGCGCACGGTCCACGAATCGTCGCTCTCGCCCTGCGTCCACGCCATCCTCGCCGCGCGTATCGGCGATCTGGACAAGGCCTACGAACTCTACCTGCGCACGGCGCGCCTGGACCTCGACGACTACAACCGCGAGGTCCGCGAGGGCTGCCATGTCACTTCGATGGCGGGTTCGTGGCTCTCGGTGGTCGAGGGTTTCGGGGGCATGCGCGTCCGCGACGGCGTGCTGTCGTTCGACCCGCAGTTGCCGGCCGCGTGGGAGTCCCTCTCGTTCAAGGTCAATTTCCGGGACCGGGTCCTGACGGTCCGGATCACCCGCAATGCGGTCGAGGTGGCGAACGAAGGTGCCCCCGTCGAACTTGAAATCCGCGGCGTGCGCCGGCTGATCGCGGACAAGGTAATTATGAATTGTGAATTATGAATTGTTTTTGGCCGCAGGCTGTCCTGTATGAAATGAACGTGCGCCAGCTCACGCCCGAAGGCACGCTGCGCGCGGCAACTTCAAAACTGCCTTTCCTCAAAGACCTCGGCGTCGACGCCGTGTGGCTCATGCCGGTCTATCCGATCGGGGAGGCCGGGCGCAAAGGCTCGCTCGGCTCCTACTATTCGATCCGCGACTACTGCGCCGTGAACCCCGAGCTGGGCACGATGGCCGACTTCGACGCCTTCGTCGCCGAGGCCCACCGCCTCGGCATGCGGGTCCTGCTCGACTGGGTGGCCAACCACACGGCGCGCGACGCGCGGTGGATCGCCGAAAAGCCCGCCTCGTGGTACGAACGCGACGCCGCGGGCCGTCCCGCCGTGCCGTGGGACTGGTCCGACACCGCCAAACTCAACTACGCCGACCGCGACGTGTGGCGCGCGCAGGCCGACGCCATGGAGTTCTGGCTCACGCAGCACGACGTCGACGGATTCCGCTGCGACATGGCGATGCTGGTTCCCATCGAGTTCTGGAACGAGACCTCGCTGCGCCTGCGGCGTGTGAAGCCCGATCTGTTCATGCTGGCCGAGGCCGAGGAGCGGAATCTTTTCGAGGAGGGGGCTTTCGACGCCTGCTACGCCTGGCGGATGCACCACCTGATGAACGACGTGGCCCGGCAGCGCACCCGCGTCACGGCCCTGCGCGACTACATCTACGCCGACCGCGACGACTATCCCGACTCGGCCATGCGGCTGGCGTTCACGTCGAACCACGACGAGAATTCGTGGAACGGCTCCGAATTTTCCAGATTGGGCGATGCGCGCGAGATCATGGCGGTCTTCACGTTCGTCGTGCCGCGCGGCCTGCCGCTGATCTACACCGGGCAGGAGATCGGCTACGACCATTCGTTCGCCTTCTTCGACCGCGATCCGATTCCGTCCTACGCTTCCAACGCCTTCACGGAGTTCTACCGCCGCCTCACGGCGTTGCGCCACGACAACCCGGCCCTGGCGGCGGGGGAGCGGGGCGGCGCGATGACCGAGATCCGCAACAACGCCGAGGACTGCCTGATGACCTTTGTCCGCGAGACCGGCGGCAACCGGGTCGTGGCGGTGATGAACCTCTCGCCCTACGCCATCCATGCCGATTACTATACGGGCATCTACGCCGGGATGTACACCGATGCCATGACGGGAGAACCTTTCGAACTCCGGGGCCGCGTCGAGGAGGATATGGCGCCGTGGAGCTACCGGATACTGACACGCTGAATGAAATAACAAACCGATCGAACTATGCGAAAAACGTTTTGTCTGCTGGCGGCCCTGCTGCTGGCGGCGGGGCCTGCGGGAGCCTCGGGCGACGGAGCCGGAAAGAACCGGGAGTGCGCCGCCGGAATGAACCTCATGCGGAATCAATGGTCCGGCAAGCGGGTCGCCTTTCTCGGCGATTCGATCACGGACGAACGCCATGTCGGCACGACGAAAAACTACTGGCAGTATCTGTCCGAGATGCTGGGCATCGTGCCTTTCGTCTACGGAATCAACGGACACCAGTGGTCCGATGTGCTGGGGCAGGCCCGGAAGCTGTATGCCGAGCGGGGCGACGCCGTGGATGCCGTCGTCGTCTTTGCCGGGACCAACGATTTCAATGCCGGCGTGCCGCTGGGCGAGTGGTACGAGGTCCGGGAGGCGGAGTGCCCGATGCCGGGTCCCTCCGTGGGGACGCGGATGCGCCGCACGCCTTCGGCGGACACCGGGACCCTCTGCGGACGGATCAACGCCGTGCTGGCCTTTCTCAAAGAGCACTATCCGACCAAGCAGGTCATCCTGCTCACGCCGCTTCACCGCGGTTATGCGCGTTTCAGCGACCGGAACGTTCAGCCCGACGAATCGTACCCCAACCGGCTGGGGCTCTATGCCGACGCCTATGTCGCCAAAATCCGCGAGGCCGGGAGCGTCTGGGCGGTTCCGGTGATCGACCTCAACAGCATCAGCGGTCTTTATCCCGTCGCCGATTCGCATGTCCGTTATTTCAGCGACGGGCAGACCGACCGTCTGCATCCCAACGCCGCGGGTCACGAGCGTATGGCCAAAGCCCTGGCGTATCAGTTGCTGGCGTTCCCGGCCTGTTTCGACTGACGACACCGGAATCCGGCCTTTATCCGGCAGCGGACCCTGACGAACGGAACGGGGTCGGTGCCGTAACGGCACTTTTAGGATGTCGCGGACCTTTTGCCGTACCGCCCGGGGGCGTTCCCGTCCGTTCCTTTTCCAGCGCAGAGTCTTCGATACTTTCGCTCGGAAAAAAATGCAAGCGAACTTGCTTTTTTCTCTCGGCTTATTCGTACTTTGGCTTCGCCGAAGATACTCCGCCTCGGAAAAAATACAAGCGAGCTTGCTTTTTTCTCTCGGCTTATTCGTATCTTTGTTCCCGAGGTTATGAGAAAGATTGCGATCCTTTGTCTGCTGCTCGTCGGCGCACTGCCCGCCCTTGCGGGAAGCTACCGCCCGGACGAGATTCCCAATGTCCAGCGCATGGACCGGCGGCGCTATGTCTCGAATCCCGATGGCATTCTCTCCGCGGGAGCCGTGGCGCGCATCGACTCCCTCTGCGCGTCGCTGCGCGAACGGGGGCTTGCGCAGGTGGCGGTCGTCGCTGTCGATGACATTGCGGGCGGCGACGCTTTTTCGTTCGCCGTCGAACTGTTCCGCAGCTGGGGCGT
>OLGF01001638.1_pt1 | contig 23341 bp, 17 predicted proteins | sample 1604971 | NCBI WGS metagenome assembly OLGF01 (sample SAMEA3888902, study PRJEB22519) | human gut metagenome | biome: human gut; feature: human-associated habitat; material: faeces | place: Denmark | collected 2011 | reverse complement strand
CCCTGAACCTGATGGGTTCCGGGGGCCTTTCTGCTTTAAATTAGAGCTTCTTTTCGGCAAAGCGCATGAGGATGACGGCCACCTCGGCGCGGGTGGCGGTGCCGGCGGGGTCGAGCCGACCGCCGTCCTTTCCGGTCAGCAGACCCTCGCCCACGGCCCAGCACAGGGCGTCCGCCGCATAACCGCTGGCCGCGTCCTTGTCGGCAAAGCCGTCCAGGCCGCCTGTGGGCTCCGGTGTGCCCGCATAGCGGTACAGCATGGCCGCTAATTGCTCCCGGGTCACCGCGTCCTCCGGACCGAAGGCCCCGGTGTCATACCCGGCCACAATCCCCTGGGCCGCCGCCCAGTTCACCGCGCCGGCATACCACGCGTCCGCCGCCACGTCGGTGAAGCCCGCCCCGCCGGGGGCGGCAGGACTGCCCGCCAGGTTCCAGAGCACCTGCGCCGTCATGGCGCGGGTCAGCACCGCGCCGGGGTCAAAGGTGACGGCGCTGGTACCGTCCATGAGGCCCTTTTCATACACATAGGCCACCGCATCATAGTACCACTCGCCGCTGCTCACGTCGGTGAAGGGCAGGGATTCGGGCTGTTCCGGCTCGGTTTCGATCGCGGTGAAGACCGCCTCGACCTCCACCTTGGAAGCGGGCATTTTGAAGGTATATTTGCCGTCGCCCTTGTCGGTGAGCTTGATGGAATCGCCATCCTTGCCGGTGACGGTCAGCTTGTCCAGCTCATAGCCCTCGTCGGGCTTCACGGTGATGGTCACGGTGGTGCCTCTGGAGGCGCGGGTGGGGCTTACCTTCACGCTGCCGTTGTCCGTGTCCTCCACGCTCACCGTGTACCGGGTGGAGCTGGAGGAGGAGCCGCCGGAAGAGCTGTTTTTCGAGAATGTCGCATGGACGGTGCAGTCCTTTGTCACATTCTGAACGGTGTAGGTGCCGTTATCGTTCTGCACCACGGCTGCGGCGGTGCTGTCATCGACGGTCACATCAGAGATGGAATATCCGCTGTCGGCGGCGACGGTGAAGGTCTGACTGCCGCCATTGGCTACGGCCACCCTGCCGCTGGGAGTAATGGTGCCGCCTTCGCCGGCGGTGGCGGTGATGGTAAAGCCCTGCGCGGGGTCTTTTGTTCCATCGCCTACCACCACGCTGCCAATATCCGTAGTAATATTCTTGGCCGAGTCATCTGTGTAGGCCAGTTTGATCTTTAGCTGCTTGTCTTCTTTGGTAGTCTTGTTGTCCGCAATGGTAACAGGGAAGGAGCCGGTACCATTTCCGTCCTTTTCGCCCGTCTTTGTTGTTACCCCAAGAACAATATCGCCGCCCAAAATTGGATTCGAATTGTTAAAAGTACAACCGGAAATAGTCAGGGACTTGACGCTGGCCCGCGCGCCGGTGATATCATCGGCTTCAGTCCCGTCACCCGTGCCGCGTTCAGCGACTTTAATGGGGCCGGAAGCACCGCAATTTCCTTCAAACCTAGTGTTGGTGATCGAGATCACGGCATCCTGTACGGCGACCAGGTTCAGGTCGATGGCATAGTTAATGCCGCCGCAGTTCGTAAAGGTGCAGCCGTCAATGGTCAGTTTTTTCGCGTTGGTCAGATACATGCCCTGTCCACCGCTCACTCCTGCCTTGGAGTTTTGCACGGTGCAGTTGGTCATGGTCAGGTTCAGACCGCTGACAACAGTTGCGCTCTGATTCTGAGAGGTAATGAGGATGGATTTATCCGCCGTTCCATTCCTGCCGGTGTCGCCGTCTACGGTCAGATTGTTCAAGGTGAGGTTCGTGTTGGTCTGGTCGGCATGTTCGCCCGAAGCTGCCACACAGTTGATGGTGCCGTACAGGGTCTTGCCGCTGCCCTCAATGGTGAGGGTGCTGCCCGCTGTGATGGAAATGTCTTTTGTCACATCCTGCAGCAGGGTGAGGGTGTGATCTTCTGCGGCCAGCGCGGCGGTCAGAGCATTATCAAAAGAGGTGAATTTCTCCTCCCCAACCTGTGCCACAAGGACGCCTTCTTGCGTCTTTTCAAAGGTGTCCCCAGGGGCCAGCGTGATGGTGGGGATGTCCGCATCCTTGGCCGCCTGATAGGCCAGCTCAACCGCAACCTCGCTGCCATTTTCGGCCTTCACATTGGAGATGGTCACCGGGAACGCGCCGGTGGAGGGCGCGGCGGCATTGTTCTCTCCCTTCCCCTGGGAACCCAGTTGAATCTTGGCCCCCTCGGAGAAGGTGCAGTCCGCAACCACAGCGGAGGCAATGGTGGCGGGTTTTACTTCTCCGTCTCCCGACGGCTTCACATCTGTTGCCACGTCGTCCTCGCCGTTGCGCTGGTTCAGCTTGATGGCATTCTTCTCATAGCTGCCCGTAAAGGTACAGCCCCGGATCTCCACCGTGGAACCCTGGATGCCGCAGAGGTTCCAGTTGATTCCGTACTTCAGGCCGTCCTCTCCGGCGTTGAAGGTGCAGCCTTTAATCACCAGAGACTGGCAGTTGGGCAAATACATAAACGAGGAGTTTGTCTTGTCTCCGGCGGTATTGCCGGTAAAGGTACAGTCCGTCAGGGTCAGGTGCAGTCTGGGGGGATTGGGGCGCGTCTGCACATTGGTCAGGGCAAACTGTCCCTCCTTAAACTCCGTTCTGCTGATAGTCAGGTATACGTCCTTACCGTCGAGAGCGTCGCCCTTCACCGCCTCATTATAGGCGGCTACCGTAGTGAAGGGCTCCTCCTGCGTGCCCTTTCCCTCCTCTGTGGGTACGGGCTCCTGTGGCTCGTCGCCGGGCTCCGTCCTGGCGTCCGCGCTTGTTTCCTCCGTCTGTTCCATTCCGGCGATGGGAAGGGGCTGCTCCACGTCCGCCGCAAAGGCGGACGGCATCAGCGTCAGCAGCATGCACGCCGTCAGGCACACCGACAAGATGCGTTTCTCCATGATTCTGTTTTCCTCCTTTTTGATGTCAGGGGTCGTGGCCGCAGAAAATGTGTGTCAATACCACTCCGCCGTACCGGAGGTTCCCGCAGGATGCCATTCGGACTGCATACAAAACATCTTAAAACAGGAAGCGCGGGTCTCCGGCCAGGTGAAACAGCATTGGCCGGCAAACCACCCCCTTTTGGAAAAGTGTACCTTTTAAAATGGTGGAAATGCAGGAAAATCTATGTTAAAATGTAATTGATATCGCCGTATTTCTGTGCTATACTTCACACTAGGTAGTGCGACTATTTCATTTGTAAACGTACACTTTTTCAAACATACAAAGCGCCTCTGGAATATTCCAGAGGCGCTTTTTGCATATAGTTCCGTTACAGCAGGGTGAAATCCAGCAGCTCGTGGCCCCACGCCCGCTCGGGGGCGTCCAGCCCGCGGCCGCCCACCATCAGCTCGCCGCACTGGTTGTCGTAGGGGTCTTGCCGCCAGGCGGGCATGGGGGGCGTCAGGGGGGCCTGGAAGGCGGAATTGGCTACCATCCGCCAGGGGTCCAGGCTGCCGAAGTAGTGGGCCCGGCGGGCGTCCTCCCCGCTGCGGCGGGCGGAGGAGCCGAAGGAGCAGTCCGCCCACAGCCAGCCGTGGGGGGCCAGGTAGAACATGGCCCAGTCGTGGGGGCCCACCCGGCCGGGCCGGACGGCCAGCCCGCTCTGCCACCGGGCGGGGATGCCCGCGATACGGCACAGGGTGATGAAGAGCAGGGCGAACACCCCGCAGTCCCCCCGGAGGGTCTTGGCGCACTGGTCGGCGATGCAGTCCAGCTGGAGGTAGGCGGGCTGATAGCGGTAGTCCACCTGTCCGGTGACGTAGTCGTAGATGGCCTTCGCCTTTTCCGCCGGGTTGGCGCACCCCTCGGTCAGCCGGGCCGCCAGCGCCCGCAGGTAGGGGGTAAAGACGATGTGGGGCGGCTGCTCCTCCAGGTCAAAGTCCGGCTGCGCCAGCTCCAGAGAGAGGGACATGGGAGCCGTGTACTCCGCCCGGAAGAGGTAACGGTAGGTGACGGAGAACTCCCCCACGCCGTTTGTTTTCCACCACATGGTGCGCTGTGGTGCATACTCCGGCGCGGCCACCCCGCCGGGGGTGCAGTCCAGCAGCTCAATATTGCTCTGCTGGGGGCAGGCCGCCGGGAGGGGCAGCCACGCCTGCACCTCCTGGCCCGCAACAGGCACCAGCGCCCGGATATCCGCCTTCAGGGTAATGCGGGCGGTGAGGGAGCCTTCCCGCTCCATCCGGGCCAGCACGGCATCCCGCTCCGCGTTGTCCACCGCCTCGTGGACAAGCCCCGGTGCCTCCTTCGGGTAGATGCGCAGGGACTCCAGGAACTCCCGGTGTACCCGCAGCTCCCCGTCCACCATCCGCCAGTCGATGCGCCCGCCGTCCAGCAGGGCGTCGAACTGCGCCTCGGTAAAGCCGGGCCACTCCGCCCGTACCAGGGCCACCGCCTCGGGGCGGGTGTAGGGGTAGTCGTAGGGCAGGCGGGTCAGCCGCAGCCGCTCCGCCTCCAGCCGGGGGGCCAGCAGGGGCTGGACGCCGGAGGAGAGCCGGGCGTCGATCAGCCGGAGCGCCCCCGCCAGATCCCCCATATCCCTGCGGCGGGCGATGTCGGCGGGCAGGGCGTCGTTCAGGTGGAGAAAGGCCTCATTCTGGTTGTGCATAAATATCCCCCTTTGCGTTTCCTGTCCCCAGCATAGCACAAACCGGCGGGCAAAACAACCGGGCCGGGACAGCAGCCTGTCGAAAAGTCTTTTCGACAGGCTGCTGAACTTTTTGAACCTTCAAAAAGGTTCAAAAAGTTGTTTGATCCAACGCGAAAGGGAACCCTGACGGTTCCCTTTCACACTATCCCTCCCTCCGAACCATCCGGTAGGGAGTTTTTTCAGTTTCAACGCTCCCCGCGCGGCTGGCGCACGGGGAGCGTTTTATCTTTTCTTTATTCGTGTTTGCTCCGGGTTCAGCCGAACGCCGCCTTCTGTCCCGGGTGATCGGTTCCCATGGTGGATTTGAGGTTGTAGCGCACATCCTCCATGTGCTCCTCCATGCACTGGCGCGCCCCCTCCGCATCCCCCTCGATAACCTTGCTGAACAGAGCCTCGTGGGCCACAATGGAGCTGTACGAGATGCCGCTGTTGTTGATGGTGAACTGCCGGGAGATGTCCAGCAGCTCATAGAGGTACTCGTATACGCTGGAGAGCACGGCGTTGTGGGCGGCCCTGACCAGGGCCTGGTGGAAGCCGTGGGAGAGCTTGCGCAGGTTCTGCACCGACTCCTCGGTGCCGTCGTTGACCTTCTTGGCCTCCCGCATGTCCCGGAGCAGCTTCTGGATGGAGGCGATATCCTCGTCGGTGCGCCGCTGGGCGGCGTGATAGGCCGCGAAGGTCTCCAGCACGATACGCAGCTCCAGCAGATCCCGGATGGTGTCCGCCGTGGCGTCGAAGGAAAAATCCATCTTGCTGACCAGGCTCTGCGCGGAGGTGTTCTTCACATAGGTGCCGTCGCCGGGGCTGCTGTCCAGCACCCCCATATACTCCAGGATCTTGAGCGCCTCACGGATGGGGACACGGCTGACGTTGAACTTCTCGGCCAGCTCCCGCTCGGAGGGCAGCTTCTGGCCCGCCTGAAGCTCTCCATCGGCAATCATCTGGCGGATGTTGTCAATCACGTACTCGTAGAAGCGGCCGCTGCCGTCCGCCTGCTTGGTTGGGAGATTCATCGGACTCCTCCTTTTATCCTCAAGTACTTTTTCCTTATTTTATCATAATCTGAGGTCAAATAGAAGGGATCTCTCAAAAAATCCCCCAGCCGGAGTCAAAGACGGATGATGCCATGCTTGGCCTTGCTCTGGGCGTAGGCCTGCTCCACATACTCCCGCAGCCCGGGACGGAACTTGGGGTGGGCGCAGTTCTCAATCAGGACATGGGCCCGCTCGTAGGCCGTCAGGCCCCGCAGATCCGCCAGGCCCTGCTCGGTGACGATGATCTCGGTGTCGTGCTCCGTGTGATCCACGTGGGCCACGTGGGGCACAATGCAGGAGATGGCGCCGTCCTTGGCGGTGGAGGCGGTGGAGAAAATGGCGATGCCCGAGTTGCGGGCGTAGTCGCCGGAGCCGCCGATGCCGTTCATGACGGCCCCCTCGCCGATGTGGGTGGAGTTGACGTTGCCCGCCAGATCCACCTCGATGGCGGTGTTCATGGCGATGATGCTCAGGCGGCGGATCACCTCGGGGGCGTTGCTGAGCTCCTGGGGCCGGAGGATGATCTTGCCCTTGTAGTCGTCGATATGGGCATAGAACCGCTCCCGGGCGGAGGGGGAGATGGTGAGGGCCGTGCCGCTGGCGCAGGCCACCTTGCCCGCGTCGATGAGCTCCACCACCGCGTCCTGCATGACCTCGGTATAGACGCTCAGGTGCTCCAGCTCGGAGCGGGCCAGGGCGGAGAGCACCGCGTTGGCCACGCCGCCCACACCGGACTGCATGGGGGGCAGAGGGTTAGGCAGGCGGCCGGCCGCCACCTCGCTCTGTAGGAATTTGACAATATGGCTGGCAATGGCCTCCATATCCGGGGTGGGGGCAGGGAGATCCTGGTTGGTGTCCTCGCAGTTGGTGAGGATGACCGCGGCGACCTTGTCCGGGTCGCAGGGCAGATAGGGGGAGCCCACCCGGTCGTCGGGCTTGAAGATCTCAATGGCCTGGGTGTGGGGCGCCCGCTCCAGGGTCAGGATGTCGTGCATGCCCTCCACCTCCAGGGGGATGGCCTCGTTGACCTCCAGGATGAGCTTGTCGGCATACTTCACCAGGGTATCGTCAATGCCCACCGAGAAGGGGAGCACCAGACTGCCGTCGGCCCGGATGGCGGCCACCTCGATGACGGCCACGTCGATCTTCCCCAGGTAGCCGTTTTTGATCAGGTAGGGGCCGTGGCTCACATGGGTGTCCACATATTGAATCCGGTCGGCGTTGGCCAGGGCGCGGAGATCCCGGTTGCCCTGAAAGCCATACCGCCGCTTCATCACGCCGGAGCGGGCCAGCACTCCGTCCAGCTGGTCGCCCACGTTGCCCCCGGTGATTACGGTGATGCCCAGCTCCTCGCCCTCCTCGGCGCGCCGGGCCAGCTCGGCCGGAAGCACCTTGGGATAGCCGATGACCGTAAAGCCGCTGAAGCCCACGGTCATGCCGTTTTTGATATGCGCCGCCGCCGCCCTGGGAGTGGTCACCTTGCGCAGCAGCGCCTCGTTGCAAATGCGGTCCATTCGGAATACCGATCCTTTCTTTTTTCTCTAATTGGTATACCATTTTGAGGAAAAAAAGCCCGGCGGAGCCTTGCGGTTCCCCGCCGGGCCTCAAACGAGGGCTCTTGTTCAGTCCGCCAGCTCCAGAAGCGTGGCGCCGCCCTGGCCGCCGCCCATGCACAGGGTGGCAATGCCGTACCGGGTGCGGGTGCGCTTCATGCCGTGAACCAGGGTGGTCAGGATGCGCCCGCCGGTGGCGCCCAGGGGGTGCCCCATGGCGATGGCACCGCCGCTGACGTTTACCTTGGCCATGTCCAGCCCCAGCTCGCGGATCACCGCCAGGGACTGGGCCGCGAAGGCCTCGTTCAGCTCGATCATGCCGATATCGTCCAGTGTGAGCCCCGCCTTCTCCAGCACCTTGCGGACGGCGGGCACCGGGCCGATGCCCATGATGCGGGGATCCACGCCCACGATGGCGTGGGCCACGATGCGGGCCATGGGCTTGACGCCCAGCTCCTTCACCTTCTCGCCGCTCATCAGCAGCAGGGCGGCGCCCGCGTCGCTGCGCCCGCATGAGTTGCCCGCAGTGACCTTGCCCTTGCCGTTGGTGCGGAACACGGGCTTGAGCTTGGCCAGGCCCTCCATGGTGGTGGCCCTGGGCTGCTCGTCGGTGTCAAACACGATGGGCTCCTTTTTCCGCTGGGGGATCACCACGGGGACAATCTCATCCTTGAACACGCCGGCGGCGACCGCCTCGGCGGCCTTGCGCTGGCTGTGGAAGGCGAACTCGTCCATGTCCTCCCGCGAGATGTGGAACTGCTCGGCCACGTTCTCGGCGGTATCGCCCATTCCGAACACGCCGTAGGTCTCCTGGGGCTGGGCCCGCTTAGCCCCCTCCACGATGGGATCCACCAGCACGTTGTTGCCGGTGCCGTAGCCGTACCGGGCGTTCCACAGCTCGAAGTGGGTGGCGCTCATGGCCTCCACACCGCCGGCCACCGCCACGTCTACGTCGCCGCAGCGGATGTCGTTGGCCGCGCAGTTGACCGACTGGAGGGAGGAGCCGCACTGCATCATCAGCGTATAGGCCGGAATCTCCTCCCGGAAGCCCGCCATCAGGGCGCACACCCGGGCGATGTTGGAGGCCACGGCGTTCTGCTTCACCTGGGCGATGACGACCTCCTCCACCAGCTCGGGGGCCAGGCCGGTGCGCTCCATCAGGGCCTTGCACACCAGCCCCCCCATCTCGTGGGCCTGGGTGTTCTTCAGCGTGCCGCCCATGCGGCCCACGGGAGTGCGGACGGCGTCTACAATATAAACCTCGCGCATAAAAGCGTCCTCCTTTTTATGTTCAGGCCCGTGCAATGCCCTGCTCCCTGGCCTCCTGTGCGACGGCATGGGCCACGGTGTCGGCCACGGACTTGTCCAGGGCGGAGGGCAGGATGTAGTCGGCGCTGAGCTGCTCGTCGGTCACCAGGGCGGCCAGGGCTCTGGCCGCGCGGATTTTCATCCCCTCGGTGATCTCCCGGGCCCGCACGGCCAGCGTGCCCTTGAAGATGCCGGGGAAGACCATGACGTTGTTGATCTGGTTGGGAAAATCGCTGCGCCCGGTGCCCACCACCGCCGCGCCGCCCCGCTTCGCCTCGTCCGGCATGATCTCCGGGGTGGGGTTGGCCATGGCGAACACGATGCCATCCTTCATGGTGGACACCATCTCCGCCGTCACCAGGTTGGGCCGGGACACGCCCACGAAGGCGTCCGCCCCCCGCAGGGCGTCGGCCAGAGCGCCGTGCTCGTGATTCCGGTTGGAGATGTGGGAGATCTCCTCCTGTCCGGCGTTGAGCCCCTCATCCCCCTCGCAGATGATGCCGTTGATGTCGCACATGACGATATTGCCGAAGCCCATGGAGATGAGCAGCTTGCCGATGGCGATGCCGGCGGCGCCGGCCCCGTTGATGACGATCTTCATCTGCCCCATCTGCTTGCCGGTCACCCGCATGGCGTTGAGCAGGGCGGCGGCCACCACGATGGCGGTGCCGTGCTGGTCGTCGTGGAACACGGGGATGTCGCACACCTCCTTCAGGCGGCGCTCCACCTCGAAGCAGCGGGGGGCGGCGATGTCCTCCAGGTTGATGCCGCCGAAGCTCTTGGAGATCAGGGCGATGGTCTCCACCAGCTTGTCCACGTCCTTGGTGTCCACACAGATGGGGAAGGCGTCCACCCCGCCGAACTCCTTGAAGAGGGCGCACTTGCCCTCCATCACCGGCATACCGGCGGCCGGGCCGATGTCCCCCAGGCCCAGCACCGCGGAGCCGTCGGTGATCACCGCCACCAGATTGCTCCGGCGGGTGAGGGTAAAGGACTTCTCATAGTCCTTTGCAATTTCCCGGCAGGGCTCGGCCACGCCGGGGGTATACAGAAGGGACAGGTCGTCCCGGGTCTCGATGTGCCTGCGGGCCACCACTTCGATCTTCCCCCGCAGTTCCTCGTGCAGCTTGAGGGATTCCTGATTGACGTCCATAGTACGTTTTTCTTCCTTTCTGCGGCCCGCTCAGACCATCTCTTCGGGGTGGAACACCTCGTCGAACCGCTCGGCGGTGAGGAAGCCCAGGCTGACGCAGGCCTCCTTGAGAGAGATGTACTCGGCGTGGGCCTTCTTGGCGGTCTTGGCCGCGTTGTCATAGCCAATGTAGGGGTTGAGGGCGGTGACCAGCATGAGGGAGTTGTGCAGGTTGTGGCGGCATTTCTCCCGGTTGGCCGTGATGCCCACGGCGCAGTGGTCGTTAAAGGAGCGGATGCAGTCGGTGAGCAGCCGCGCGGACTGGAGGAAGTTGTAGATGCACACCGGCATGAACACGTTCAGCTCGAAGTTGCCCTGGGAGGCCGCCAGGCCCACCGCCACGTCGTTGGCCATCACCTGCACCGCCACCATGGTCACCGCCTCGCACTGGGTGGGGTTGACCTTGCCGGGCATGATGGAGGAGCCGGGCTCGTTCTCCGGGATCTGGATCTCCCCCAGGCCGCACCGGGGGCCGGAGGCCAGCCAGCGCACGTCGTTGGCGATTTTCATCAGATCCGCCGCCAGGGCCTTGAGCGCCCCGTGGGCGAACACCAGCTCGTCCTTGCTGGTGAGGGCGTGGAACTTGTTGGGGGCCGTGACAAAGGCCTTGCCCGTCAGCTCCGATACCGCCTCGGCCACGGCCGTGTCAAAGCCCTTGGGGGCGTTGAGCCCGGTGCCCACGGCGGTCCCGCCCAGGGCCAGCTCCCGCAGGCCGGGCAGCGCCAGCTCCACCATCGCCCTGTCCTTCTCCAGGCTGGTCCGCCAGCCGCTGATCTCCTGGGCCAGGGTGATGGGCACCGCGTCCTGCAGGTGGGTGCGCCCGCTCTTCACCACGTCCCCGTTCTCCCCCTCCAGCCGGCGGAAGGTCTCCACCAGCCCGTCAATGGCCGGCAGCAGCTTGTCCTCCAGCGCCACCGCCGCCGCAATGTGCATGGCCGTGGGGAAGGTGTCGTTGGAGCTCTGGGACATGTTCACGTGGTCGTTGGGGTGGAGCAGCTTCTTCCCCGCCAGCTCGTTGCCCCGGTTGGCCACCACCTCGTTCACGTTCATGTTGGACTGGGTGCCGCTGCCCGTCTGCCACACCACCAGCGGGAAGTGCCCGTCCAGCTTCCCCGCCACCACCTCGTCGCAGGCCCGGCTGATCAGGCCCAGCCTTTCATCGTCCAGCTTCCCCAGCCTGTGGTTGGCCAGCGCCGCCGCCTTCTTCAGAATCCCGAAGGCCCGCACAATCTCCTCCGGCATCTTCTCCGTGCCGATCTGGAAGTTCTGATAGCTCCGCTGGGTCTGCGCACCCCAGTAGCGGTCCGCAGGGACCTCCATCTCCCCCATTGAGTCCCGTTCCATCCGGTAGTCCATCCTGTCTCGCGTCTCCTTTCGTCCGCCCTCAGGCGGGATAGGCCTCGTCGATCTTGTGCAGCGCGGCCTCTTTCAGATTTTTGTAGATGCTCTGCCCGTGGGTGTCCATGCCCACCACCAGGGGGCCGAACTCATTGGCCTGGAGGTCCCACACGGCCTCTGGCATGCCCAGCTCAAACCAAGTCACATCGTTAATGCGCTCAATGCCCTGGGCCAGCTTGGCCGCGCAGCCGGGGGCCGCCTGGAGGTACACGTATCCGTACTGGCCGCAGGCCCGCAGGGTATCGGCGTCCATGCCGCCCTTTCCGATGACCGCCCGTACCCCCATCCGGCCCACTACATCGGCATAGGGCTCCATACGGATGGAGGTGGTGGGGCCGATGACGTTGAGCCGCCAGGAGCCGTCCTCGTTTTTCAGGGCCACCGGGCCGGCGTGGAATACCGCAGCGCCGGCAAAGTCCTTGGGCAGGGGCTTCCCCTCCTCCAGCAGGCCGCGGATACGCAGGTGGGCCATGTCACGGGCCGTAAATACATGCCCGGTCAGATACACCACGTCTCCCACGTGCAGCTTGCGCATGTCCTCTTCCTGGAGAGGTGTGGAAAAATGATAAGTAGCCATCCTTACTATACTCCTTTTTTGCCGTTTTGGAAATCAGAGCAGCTTCTCAACGCGGCCGTCGTCGTAGATGCGGATACCGGCCCGGCGGGCCACCCAGCAGTGGAAGTTGATCGCCACCGGCGCGATGGCGGTGTGGGTGTGGGCCCGCTCCATCTTGAGGGCCAGGCAGACGGTGTCGCCGCCGGTACCCGCCGCGCCCAGGCCCAGGCCGTTGATGGCGTCCTTCAGCTCCGCCTCCAGCGCGGCCAGCTCGGGGTCGGGGTTCACGTCGTCCCACCGGCGGGTGGAGATGGCCTTGCGGCTGAGCTTGGCGGCAATGTCCATCTGGCCGCCGATGCCGATGCCGATGCCGTAGGGGGGGCAGGGCTTGCCGCCGGCGTTGACGGCGGTCTCCAGGATGAAGCGCTTCAGGCCGGAGAGGTTTTTGCCCAGCTTGGCGGTGGTCATAATCTGCATGGCGTTGCCCAGCTCGGCGCCGCAGCCCTTAAAGCTGATGATGAAGTCGACGTATTTCTGGCCGGGGTGGTATTCATACTCGATATTGGGCACGCCCTTGCCGGTGTTGTTTCCCGAGTTCTCCCGGGTCAGGGGGTCCACCATGGAGGGGCGCAGGTAGCCCTTCTTCGTGGCCTCGGCCACGGCCTCCGAGATGGCCTCCCTGGTGCACTCCGGCAGGTTGCCGTCTCCAAAGGAGAGCCAGGTTGTGGGGTAGCCGGGAGACTGGCACACCGCCTTGTCCCCCTCCTTGGCGATGGACAGGTTGTCCACCATGGAGCGGAGCATGCTCTGGGCGGTTTCATTCGTTTCCCGGGCTAGTGCGTCTTTAAGCAGCCCCTTCACATCGGCGGAGATTTCGGTCACGGCGCGGATAACCGCGTCATGAATGGCGGATTTGACAAGTGCTTCGTTCTGATTCATAGCGCAATGCTCCATTCGTAAGGTAATGGGCGCCGCCGTTCCGGCGGCCGCCCGCTGAGGCAGGGCTTACAGCCCCTCAAACAGCCGGTTTATGTCATCCAGCTCCTCCAGGTGCGGCAGCCGCTCAACCAGCGCGGCAACCCGGTCCGGGCCCAGAACCCCGTCGGCCAGGGTGTGAAACTTCTCGTGCTCATAGGCCCAGGTAAAGGGGTTATTGAAGTCGCCATAGGGGTACTCCACCTGACGGGTGAGCACCCGGCCGTCCTCCAGAGTTACCTCCAACCGGTGGGCCCACCGGTTGCGGTCCGCCTGATAGCTGGCCTCCAGCTCCGGGTCGCACACCAGGGTAATCTTGTCCATCAGCCGCCGCACCCGTGGGTCGGAGGTGGCCTCCGGCGTGAAGGCGGACTCCCCCAGGTGGCCGTACACCAGCATGGCCGCGGTGCAGTACTGGCCGCTGAATTTGTAGCCGTAGGGGGTGGATGGCTCCGGATTGTCCACCGTGTTGACCGCCACCTGATAGGTGTGATCCACAATGCGGGTGATGTGCTCCGGCTCCAGCCGGTGCTCCCCCCGCAGCAGTTGGGCGCAGTAGTCCGCCGCGTGGGTGTGGCGACAGCAGGCGTAGGGCTTCAGGGAGTTGGTCAGCAGGGCGCAGTTTTCCCAGCTCAGCGCCCGCGTCAGCGCCTCCGGGTGGTTATCCGGCGTCATGGCGCCCAGCAGGCCCCGGTCTCCCGCCAGAATGTCCTCCGCAGCGGTAAAGCCCAGCGCCGCCAGGCGTGCCGACCGCAGGCCGCAGAGGGTACCGTTGGCGGTGTGCAGGGTCTTGCTCATGGCGCCGTCCTCCAAAAACTGCCACAGGCCGGCCGCCTGCGTCCCTGCCGAGCCAATGGCGTGCAGCAGTTTCTTCCGGTCCAGCCCCATCAGCTTGCCCGCCGCCACGGCAGAGCAGAGCGCCCCCACCACTCCAGTGGTATGCCAGTAGTGGTAGGAGCCTGGGTTGATGGCCTCCCCCACCCGTGCGCCAATCTCGTAGCCCGCGGCAATGGCAGCCAGCACCTCACGCCCGGAGCGGTGAAGCTTCTGCCCCACCGCCAGCGCCGCGGGGATGGTTACCGCCCCCAGGTGGGTGATAGAGGCGTTGTGCACGTCGTCCATATCCATGACATGGGCGCACGCTGCGTTCAGCGCGGCAGCATGTTCGCAGGAGAACCGCTCCAGTCCGCTGTTCCAGGCGGTCGCCTCCTGCTGTCCGTCCCCGGCGGCAAAGTAGCTGCGCCAGATACCCCCCTGCGGCTGAACTGAGCCGGCTGCCGCCACGCCGAGCAGATCCTCCAGATAGAGCTTTGCGTTGTCCACCGCTTTGGAGGGCAGACTCTCATAGCGGACTTCATATAGAAAATCGGAAAGCTGTTTTGTAAGCATTCGGACCTCTTCCTGGCTGTCCCATTGGTCCAGCCAAAACGTGCGCCTTTTTGGAATACCGCACCATGTCATTCCGGTATTCCGCGCAATAGCAGGCGCACATATTTTTCTTTTTATGTAGTATTTTTTTGCTAATATTCCATTTTTATCTCTTTTTTGCTTTTTCTCTGGTATACCAATCCGAATTATAGCAGATTCACTCAGCAATGAGAATACACAAAATAAAAATCGTTACATTTGACAAAAGCCGTCGCTTTTCCTTGGTCATAACAGAGAAATGGCAAGTTGCATCTTTACAAATTGTATGCATAAGTGCTATATTGGCTCCACTGGTATACCGATTCTCCAATAAAGCACGCAATTTAAGTCGTTTTGATGGAACGGAAAGGGATATCCAATTATGAAAACAAACAAGCTTATGATCACCTGCGCCCTCTGCGGCGGCGGTACCACCCGCAAGCAGTCCCCCTACGTCCCCCTGACGCCGGAGGAGCTGGTCGCCGATTCTCTGGCCGCAGTTCGGGCCGGCGCCTGCATCCTGCACATCCATGTCCGCGATGACGAGGGCGCGAACACCATGGAGACCAGCCGCTTTGTGCAGGTGGTCTCCATGATCCGGGAAGCCCTGCGCACCAACCACCTGGATGCCATCATCAATGTCACCACCTCCGGCACCAAGTTCTCCGAGGATATGCGGGTGGCCCACCTGCCCATCCTGATGCCCGAGATGTGCTCCTATGACCCTGGTACCCTCAACTGGGCCAACAGCTACATCTTCCTGAACACGCCCCCCTTCCTGGAGCGGCTGGGCCTGCTCACCCAGGAGCTGGACATCAAGCCCGAAATTGAAATCTTTGACGCCGGTATGCTGGGCAACGTGGATTACTACCTGAAAAAAGGCGTCCTGAAGGCCCCGCTCCACTACCAGCTGGTTCTGGATGTCCCTGGTGGTATGCCGGGCAATATTGACTCGATCAACCATCTGGTTTCCAAGCTGCCGGAGGGCTCCACCTGGTCGATCACCGGAATCGGCAAAGCCCACATGCCCTGTATGCTGGCCGGTCTGGCCGCCGGCTGCGACAACCTGCGCGTCGGTCTGGAGGACAACGTGTTTATGAAGAAGGGCGAATACGCCACCAACGCCCAGTTGGTGGAGCGGGCGGTCAAGCTTGGTATCCTGGCCGGCCGTGAGATTGCCACCGCCGCCGAGGCCCGCGAGATTCTCGGCATCAAGCCTGAGAAGGGCGTTCTTTATCAGCCGTAAATTGACTTGGAAAAGGAGAATGCGCGATGAAATACGATTTTGAAACGATTATTGACCGCGATCCGGCCATCCGCGGCACCGGAAAGTACCGCATCATGAAGGACTCCAAGGGCAATAAGCCCCCCAAGGGTATCGTTCCCCTGTCGGTGGCCGACATGGAGTTCCGCACCGCCCCCTGCGTTATTGACGCAATCAAAGCCGAGGCGGACTTCGGCGTGCTGGGCTACCACCGCCTGACCGACAGCTTTCGGGAGTCCTGCTGCCAGTGGATGAAAACCCGTCACGATTGGGACGTTCAGCCCGACTGGATCGTCCCCTTCGAGCAGGTCGTTCCCGCCCTCTATAACGCTGTCTGGACCTTTACCCAGCCCGGCGACGGCATCCTGATCCAGACCCCCGACTACCATCACTTCACCGGCGCTACCGTAAACACCGGCCGCAAGGTGCTGGAAAACCGCCTGGTGGCGGACGAGAAGGGCCACTATACCGTGGATTTCGACGACTTCCGTGAGAAGGCCAAGCAGGCCAAGCTGTTCTTCCTCTGCTCCCCCCAGAATCCTACCGGCCGCGTCTGGACGGAGGAGGAGCTGCGCAGGATGGGTGAGATCTGCAACGAGTACGGAGTCATGGTGGTGGCCGACGAGATCCACCACGATCTGATCCAGCCCGGATACAAGCACATTGTGTATGCCTCCCTGGGCAAAGAGTTTGCCGACAACTGCGTAATCTGCACCTCCCTGAGCAAGACCTTCAACCTGGCTGGCCTGTGCTACGCCAGCATCATCATCCCCAACGACGAGGTGCGGGCCAAGTTCCAGAAGCAGATGGGCCTCCAGGCCTTCATGCACATCGAGCGCTTCGGCCCCGTGGCCCACGAGGCCGCCTACCGCCACGGCGCCGAGTGGCTGGAGGAGCTCATCCAGGTCATCAAGGGCAACTATGAGTATGTCCGCGACTTCTTCGCCCAGCACTTCCCCGGAGTTGTGGTCACCGAGCTGGAGGGCACCTACCTGGTCTGGTGCGACTTCCGCTGCTTCGGCATGAGCGACGCAGACATGAAGGTGTTCCTCACCGACGAGTGCATGCTCTACCTGGACAACGGCACCGACTTCGGCGCGGCCGGTTCCGGCTACCAGCGCATCAACGTCGCCTGCCCCCGCAAGACCCTGGCAGACGCTCTGGACCGCTTCTATCAGGCCGCCAGGAAGCGCGGCATGGCCCGGTAATTTCCCCGGAAACACGACCAGAATGGATTAGGAGGCTATGACATGTTAGAGAAAAAGGTACCGTTTTGTATCGACCACTTCAGCATCGCCACTACCCACCGCGACCGCCCGATCGACCTGGTGACCAAGCTGGGCTTTACCACCGCCGACTGCTACACCGACCGCACCGTGCACTTCATCTTTGAGAACTCCTACTTCGAGCTGTGCACCTATCAGTTGAACACCACCATCACTTGGCTGACCCAGTCCGTCCCCGCCACCAATCTGCCCAAGGTTCACTCCTATCGCCTGAGCGTCAAGGGGACTGACCCCAATCCCATGCGCAACGCTTTGATCGAGGGCGGCATTGAGACCATCGGCGAGATCAACAACCCCTTCCGCCAGCATGTCCGCTACGGTGAGAAGGAGGGCGAGGCCGGTTACCAGACCTTCTTTATTCAGAACTACGAGCCCTTTACCGACATTCTCTTCGGCTGCACCACCCATCTGGCCAAGGAGCTGATCGTCAAGAACGAGACCAAATTCCCCCACATCAACGGCGCCAAGCGCCTGGCCTACATCACCGGCTACTGCGACAGCAAGGAGCGCTTTGAGGAGGCCGACGCCGCCATCTCCAAGCTCTACAACGCCGCCAAGGGGGCCACTGACACCGGCTTCAACCTGGACACCTATCAGCTGGTGGATCACGACGCCTACGTGGCCGAGTTCGGCTGCGAGCCCCGCAACGACGGCCTGAAGCTGCCCATCGTGGCCGCCGCCTTCTCCGGCTGCCACCTGGAATTTGTGGAAAAGCGCGCCTATGATCTGAACCTGAATTACTTCCACAAGGACGGCAAGCTCTATGTGGACTGCCGCCGTACACTGGGTCTGTTCCTCGTGTTCATGCCCTAACTACCTCATGTGCCCATATGGGGAAGGAGTCTAAAATGTCTATTCCCGATCTCGAAACCTATTTACCCAAGGTCATTTCTTGGCGCAGGGATCTCCATATGCACCCAGAGCTAGGACTCCAAGAAGTCCGTACCTCTAACTTGATTGCAGATCTCCTAACAAAGTTCGGCCTTGATGTGCAGCGTAATTTTGCTGGTACAGCGGTTTTGGGAACACTACATACCAATAAACCTGGCAAAACAGTTGTCCTGCGCGCAGATATGGACGCACTTCCAATCCAAGATGCCAAAGATGTACCCTACCGCTCACAAATTTCAGGTGTCTGTCATGCCTGCGGCCATGATGCCCATACTGCAAATCTTCTTGGTGTTGCGAACTATATTTCCGATCATCGTACTGAATTTTGTGGAACAATAAAGTTCTTGTTTCAGCCTGCGGAAGAACTGTTAGAAGGGGCAAAGCTTGTCTGTCAATCAGGTGTGCTGGATGGCACGGATTACATTCTGGGTCAGCATGCAGTACTGGATGTAGATGTCGGTCAAGTTCAGGTATGCTACGGCCCTTCAAACGGTGGTGGTGATGAATTTACTTTACGGCTCCATGGTGTAGGTTGCCATGGTGCACGTCCGCACACCGGTAAAGATCCTATTTTACTCGCTGCAAAAGTTATCGAGGGATTTCAACAAATTATTAGCCGTGAGCTGGATCCATTAAAGGCCGCTGTCATTTCTGTTTGTTCGGTTCAGGCCGGACAGCATGAATCAAAAAATGTCGTTCCGCAGGAGGCTGTGTTAGCTGGAACCGTGCGCACGCTGGAAGAGGATGTACGCACCTATGTTTTGACTCGGATGGAGGAAATCGTAGCTGGCCTGTGTTCTGCAAGTCGTTGTTCCTATACCTTGGAGCATGTTACAAAAGTGCCTCCCTTGACCAGCGACCAGCAGTTGACCCAATTAGTTGAGAACACCGCAGTGGAATTGGTTGGACGTGAAAACGTCCTATACCGCCCTGCTCCCACAATGGGGGTTGAGGACTTTTCCTGGTATACCAGGAATTATAATGCGTGTATGTTCTACTTTGGCGCCAGAAATGTCGAAAAAGGAATTATTACGCGGGGGCATAATCCAAAGTTTGATATTGATGAAGAATGTTTCAGGGTTGCTATGCCAATGTTTATTCTGCTTTCAAAACGGCTGATGCTGGACTAGTTATCGCATTTCCTACTAATTGACAGAGAGAGGGGAATTGTTTTGGAGCTTGAGTATTTGAAAGTCGCAAATAACCCTATTATGTGGATTTCCGTCCTTCCAGGCGTATTGTTAGTAATCGTGCAGGCGATTGTATTATCTCGAAGAGCCATTGTATCCGGAAGAAAAATGGGTATTACAGAGCGTCAGTTTAAAAGCGCGATTCGGAGTTCCGCTCTGGCCTCAATCGGTCCATCCCTAATCATTGTAACTGGAATGATTGCTTTACTCAGCTCCATGGGAGGCCCTATTGCCTGGATGCGATTAGCCTATATTGGCGCTGTCAACTTTGAGCTTTCTGCCGCTGATCGGGCCGCCTCTGCTGTCGGATGTACCTTGGGAACCTCTAACATGACTATGGAAGCATTTGCCTGCGCCGTATATACCATGGTAATCTGCTGCCTTGGCTGGATTCTTGTTTCTGCCCTTTTTGCACACAAAATGGGTGACTTGCGTGACCGGGTAGCTGGCAACAACAAAGCAAAAATGAGTGTCATCAGTGTCGCTGGCGGTATGGGCGCTTATGGCTATCAGTGCTTTAATCGCGGCATTGTTCTCGCCGGCCCCGATGCACAAACAATGACGGTTATTTTTGGTTTTGGTATTATGTTTGCCTTGGCAATCTATGGTAAAAAGAAAAACGTGGCATGGGTTAGAAAATTTGGAATGATGATCGCCATGTTTAGCGGTATGCTGCTTGGATCCTTTTTCTTGTAAGGTTAATACTTCCATCGCTTGAAAGGGGTATTTCTATGACAGAAAATAAACCAAACACTTCCTCGATTTTTCACACAGACTTCTTGCCCTTTGCCATCCGCTGGGGGCGTGGTTTAAGTCTTTTTGGAATCGTTTTAGCCTTTGGTCCATGCCTTGGATTGGCCGTTATGGGTATTTTCCCATCTGTTAGCGGTGTAATGGCTGGTATCGCCGCTCAGCTCCCCGCAGTAGTCGCTGCATATTTCTATGAACCAATCTCCTACTTTGCCATACTGGGTATTGCAGGCACTTATATGGGCTTTCTTTCGGGAAATGTAAATAACATGAGAGCTCCCTGTGCATCCATCGCTCAGAGCGCTGCTAACGTCGAAGAAGGTAGTGACGAAGGCGGTATCATAGCCACTGTTGGTATTGCTGTCTCCATTTTTATCAATATTGCCTTCCTGACAGTCGGTGTTATTGTAGGCAACTATGTTGTTAGTCTGTTGCCTCAGCATGTTTTGGATGCGTTAAATCTATTGCTCCCGGCTCTGTTTGGCGCACTCTTTGCAAATCAAATTGTAAAAAAGCCAAAGTTAGCGCTTGTCGCCCTCCCGATTACGGGTATCATGGTCCTAATGAATAAGCTTCAGCTCCTTTCCTTCCTCCCTGGCAAGCTGGTTACTCCCATCGTTATGCTTACCTGCGTCTTCGGTACAATGGGAATCGGACTATTTCTCGCCAGTAAAGGTAAAATGGATTAATTGTTATATAAAATACAGAAAGCGAGGATCAATCACACATGAAGTCCGCCTTAAAAAAGGTGTCGCTGATCCTGGCCATCTGCTTTGTAGCATTTCACCTCTACACCGCAGCGTTCGGCACTATGCCGGGCATTGCGCAGAAGTCGATCCACCTGGGCTTCCTGCTGGTGATCTTCTACATCAATGCAATGGTCGACAGCGAGAAGCGTTGGGAGCAAATTTTTCTCGGTATTATGGCACTCTTCGCCCTGGGCGGCTGTGCCTACATCACCATCCTGGATGAAAACCTGCAACTGCGCGCCGGAATTGTGTACGCCAGCGACATTCTGTTTGCCATTCTTCTGATTATCGCTATCTTTGAGGCGTGCCGCCGGAAGATGGGCAATCCCCTGGTCATCATCACCCTGGTCTTTGTGGCCTACGCCTTCCTGGGCAAGTATATTCCCGGCTTCCTCAACCAGCCCGGCATGACGCTGAAGAAGTTCACCTCTTTGGTCTATCTGACCACAGACGGTATCTTCGGCTCCCCCCTCTATGCCTCGGCCTCCTATGTGGTCCTGTTCGTCCTGCTGGGCGCTATCATGAGCGTCTCCGGCATCGGCGACTATATGACCAATCTGGCCACCTCCCTGTTCGGCCACATGCGCGGCGGCCCCGCCAAGGTGGCTGTGGTGGCCTCCGGCTTCTTTGGCTCCATCAGCGGCAGTCCCACGGCCAATGTCATCGGCACCGGCACTTTCACCATTCCTATGATGAAAAAGAACGGCTTTGAGCCCGAGTTTGCCGCGGCGGTTGAGGCCACCGCCTCCACCGGCGGAGCCATCATGCCCCCCATCATGGGCTCCACCGCCTTTATTATGGCGGAAATGCTGGGCATTCCCTATACCGCCGTGGCAAAGGCCGCCCTGATCCCTGCTATTCTCTACTTCCTGGCCGTCCTCTTTGGCGTGGATATCTATGCCGCCAAGCATGGGCTGAAGGGCATTCCCCGCTCCCAACTGCCCAAGGTACGCAGCATGCTCAAGCAGATTTACATGCTTGCCCCCCTGATCTTCCTGATCTTCTGCATGGCCGTGTTCAATATGACCATCGTGCGCTCTGGCCTGCTGACCATCATCGTCACTCTCGTCCTGGTGGAAATCAACCCCAAGACCCGTATGACCAAGGAGCAGTGGCTCCAGATTCCTGTCCAGACGGTAAAGAGCGCCGTTTCCGTCGGCATTGCCTGCGCCATGGCCGGTATTATCAGCGGTGTGATCATGGGCAGCGGCCTGGGCTACCGCATCTCCTCCATCCTGACCAGCGTGGCCGGCACCAGCATGCTGCTGCTGCTCGTTCTGACGATGGTTGTCTCCCTGATCATGGGCATGGGCGTCCCAACCACGGCGGCCTATCTGGTTCTGGCCTCCCTGGTAGCCCCCACGATGATTCAGTTGGGCATTCCCCCGCTGGCCGCCCACATGTTCATCTTCTACTTCGGCTGCATCTCCTCCATCACCCCCCCTGTGGCGCTGGCCGCCTATGCCGGCGCCGGCCTGGCCGGGTGCGATCCAAACAAGACAGGCTACAAGGCGTTCCGTCTGGCCTTCTGTTCCTTCCTCATGCCGTACTTGTTTGTCTACAATCCGGTACTGCTGATGGAGGGCGGCGTGCTGGACATCCTCTGGAGCCTGGTTACCGCGCTCATCGGCGCCTATCTGCTGGCCTCCGGCTTCGAGGGCTTCTTCTTCCGCTGGAGCCTGAAGTGGTTCGAGCGTCCGCTCATGATACTGGGCGCTGTGATGCTGATTGTGCCCGGTATGGTCACCGATTTGGTAGGTATCGCCATCATCGTGGTGGAGTTTGTCACCGAGTTCATGTTTAAGCGTTCGGAGAAGTTCGTCCCCGTTACCGTTTCCCAGTCTACCACGTGACATTTTCCCCCGGGTGAATGCCATTGGAGAGAAAAAGAAAAGGAGATATCGTTATGAAAAAGCTGTCAAAACTTATGTGTCTGTTGCTGGCAGTCGGTATGCTGATGGGAATCGCCTCCTGTAGCAGTGATGCTGGAGAGGGGGGCGGAGGCTCCTCCGGCGGTACGGAAACCGTGCGCATCAGCTGCGGGCCCCTGAACGGCTATCAGAACGTCCTGTATAATTCCATTGCCGACATGATGAACAAAGCCAACCCCGGCAAGTACAGCTTTGCCATTGAGGCCTCCACCGGCTCCGCCGAGAATGCCCGCCTGCTGGCTATGGGCGAAACCGACTTCGGCACCATGGGCATGGATATGACCCTGTCCTGCTACAATGCCGAGGGCGAGTTTGAGGGCCTGCCCGCAGAGCAGATTATGCACGTGGCCACCCACTCCGGCGACGGCGCGACGGTCCACGTTATCACTTCTGCGAAGTCCGATATTAACAGCATTCCCGACCTGGCCGGCACCAAATTCGGTGTCACTGCCGGCATGATGGCCGGTTACCTGGACGATGTTCTGTGGGCCTACGATATGACCACCGATGATCTGGGCAGCGTGGTAAACCTGTCCCTGTCCGACCTGTGCACCGCCCTCCAGGACGGCAATATCGACGCCTTCCTGTACGCCACTCCCGCCCCCGGCACCAACTTTACCGACCTGGCCATGTCCTTTGGCATCAAGGTCGTCGACATCGGCCAGGAGGCCGTTGACAAGCTGATGGCCGAGAAGCCCTGGTACCACACAGTGGTTATCCCCGCCGGCACCTATGACGGCCTGGACCGCGATACCACCACCGTCAGCACCGCCCAGATCACCTACGCCGCCCGGAATTCCGACTTTGACGGCTACGACATCCACGAGGGCGACTATCTGGCCATGTACGGCAGCGCCCTGTTCGGCACCAGCCGGGACATCAAGGTGCTGCTCCGGTCCCTGGCCGAGAAGGTCCACGCCGACGGCCGGGAGTTCGTCACCATCTACTACGGTGCGGACATCACCCCCAAGCAGGCCCAGAAGGCTGCGGATATTTTCACCCAGCTTTGCCCCGGAGCGGACGTGAATCTGCTCAGCGGCGGCCAGCCGGTGTATTACTACCTGATCTCCGCAGAATAAAGCGTTCCCTGCCCGGCGGGAGGCCCCTCTCGCCGGGCGAAGTTTTCGAGAAAGGCCTTGTGGATACAGTACCGTCTCTGAATGTAGGGGCGGCA
>OLGF01001629.1_pt1 | contig 23404 bp, 14 predicted proteins | sample 1604971 | NCBI WGS metagenome assembly OLGF01 (sample SAMEA3888902, study PRJEB22519) | human gut metagenome | biome: human gut; feature: human-associated habitat; material: faeces | place: Denmark | collected 2011 | reverse complement strand
CCGCCATGAGCGGCGGGCCTTTCCTATGTATATATGACGACTGGAGAGCAAGGCATAGAAAAACGAAGGCCCGTGAGCACGACTTGTCGTGCCCACGGGCCCTTTTTCTACGGGACAGAGGGAAGCCGGGATCAGTTGTTGATGCCGGTCCACTGCTCGGAGCCGCCGGCCTTGATGTGGTCGTGGCTGTTTGAAGCCTCCATGATGGGGTAGAAGGCCCAGTGGCTGCTGTTCAGGTCAGAGAAACTGACCAGCCGGTCCAGGCTGCGGTCCACGAAGCTCTGGTCCGGGGTCCGGCCCAGCATGTGGTTGACGATCACGGCCACCTCGGCCCGGGTGATGGAGCCGCTGGGGCGGAAGGTGCCGTCGGGGTAGCCGCCGATCCAGCCGTACTCTGCGGCGCTGGCCACATAGGGGTAGAACCAGTCCTGCGCGGACACATCGGGGAAGCTGCACCGGGCACTGGGAGCCATATCGGCGAAGGAGAGGGCCGCCGCCGCGAACTCAGCCCGGGTGATGGTGCTGTTGGGGTGGAAGGTGCCGTCAGGATAGCCGGTGAACATGCCCAGGGAGGCCAGCGTCTCCACCGCGTCAGCGTACCAGGCGCCGTCGGGCACATCGGAGAAGGAGACCGTGGCGGGCACATTCTGGTCATTCAGAAGGGCGTAGAACATCTGAGCCACCTCGGCCCGGGTCATGTTTCGGTCAGGGCCGAAGGTGCCGTCGGGATAGCCGCTGAGGTAGGCGATGTGGTCCCGGGTATTCAGCCAGCGGTCCACGCCGTTCAGCTTCTGGCTGGCGGTAAAGACAGCGGTGATGGTGTGGTTCTTATGCACCTTTTCGAAGGTGTAGCGGCCCACGGCTCCCACGCTCCTGCCGTCCACCAGCACGTCCGCCAGCTCATAGCCCTCGTCCGCCTGGATGATGAAGCTCTTGTTCCGGTCATAGGCCACCTGCACCCGGCCGTCCGGGCTGATGGAGCCGCCCTCGCCGGCCGTGGCGGTGATGGTCAGATAGGTGATGCCGCCGTCGTCATCGTCGTCGTCATCATCGTCACCGCCCTCGTCGGTCTCCGTAAAGGTGACGCGGATGGTGTGGTTCTCCGTCACCTCCTCAAAGGTGTAGGAGCTGCGGACACGCTCACTGTCTCCGTCCACCCGGACACGGTCGATCTCATAGCCGCGGTCGGGGTCAAAGTCAAAGCGCTGGTCCCCGCCGTCCGGGACGAACACATCCCCCTCCGGGTCGATGCCGCCGCCGCTTCCGGCGGAGGCTTCGATGGTCCAGTAGGAGGGCTCGTCGGGCACGCCGTCTTCGTCCTCATCTGCACCGAAATAGGCCACCACTTCGCTGTCCTCCCGGATATCCTCCAGGGTCCAGCTGCCGGTAAAGGCGTTCTCCGGGTCGTTGTTGGAGTAGACCACATCGCCGTTGACGGTGATGTAGTCCAGGGCACAGCCGTCCTCGGCGTGGATGGTGAAGGGCAGATCATCTCCGGCGTCTACGGTCGCCTCGGTGGGATCGATGGAGCCCTGCTCCTCGTTGTCCGAGGAGGCGGTGACGGTGTACTGCTCCTCCTCCGGCTCCTCCTTGTCGTCGGGCACGCCGTTGTCATTCTCGTCCTCGCCGAAGGTGACCACAACTTCGGCCGCTTCCTGAACATTTTCCAGCGTCCAGGTGCCCTTAAAAGGAGCGGTTATATCGTCGTTGGTGTACTCAGTTTTACTGTTCACCTGGATGGTGTCCAGGGCATAGCCGTCCTTGGCGTCGATGGTGAACTCCACGTCCTCTCCGGCGTTTACGGTCTTGCTGGTCGGATCAATGGAGCCGCCCTCGCCCTCCACGCGGGCGGTGACGGTGTACTGGGTCTCAGTGACATCGGGCTCGCCGTTGCCGTCCTCGTCATAGCCCCAGGCGGCCCAGACCGCCTTGTCCTCATCCATAGAGACAGAGGTCACGGTGTCGGGGGCGGTGTCCTCGACGCTGTAAATGGTTTCGTGGTCGTCCTCAGTCATCCAGCCGATGAAGAGGACGGGGACATCCTGCTGTCCGTTGTACTCCACAGCGTCGTGGGTGGGAGCAGCGATGTCGCTCAGAGTATGCGGGCCTGCCGCCACATCGTTTACCACATATGGATCAGTTTGACCGTCGAACGCGCCGCCGTTGGCGTGGTAGGTCAGGGTATAGGCGTCTTCCGGCTCGTTGGCGTCAGGCACACCGTTGTCGTCCTCGTCCAGACCGAAGGTGACAGAAATCGTGTGATCCTCCGTCACATTGGAGAAGGTGTAGGAGGCCCACTTTTCGGCCACACCAGTGGGGAGGGAGCCGCCGTTATTGGTGAGGACCTGTTCACCTGCTTCGTCCGCATCAATGGTAATGGTGTCCACGGCGTAGCCGCTGGCGGGGGCGATGGTGAAGGTGGCGCTTCCTCCATCGGACACATAGGCTTCTTCAGGATTGATGGAGCCGTTGTCCCCGGCGGTGGCGGTGATGTGGTGGTCATCTTCGGTGACATCCGGTTTGCCGTCGTCGTCCCCGTCCAGGCCCCACACCGCGTAGACCACCATATCGCCGCTGATGGTCACGGTGCGTCCACAGAGGGTGGGCAGAGAATCGCCATCGCCGCGCTCATAGACAGCTTCGCTGTTGTCTGTGGCGGTCCAGCCGATGAACAGCACCTGATGGTTATCCTGCTCGGCGTGGGTGGGCTGATACTCGTCTGTGGATTTCAAAATGTGTCTGTCCCCGTCGTTCAGGCCGGTCTCCGTCTTTTCGGTCGTGCCCTCACTGCCGAAATATCCGCCGTTGGCGTCATAGGTCAGGGTGCGGTCGTACTTGTCCGGAGTGCCGTCTCCGTCATTATCACTAGCAAAGGTGACAGTGATGGCGTAGTTGGACTGGACATCACTCAGGGTAAGGGTGCCGTTGGTATAGCCGGGAATCCCGGGCTTCCCGTCGTTGCGGTAGGTCTTAGTTTCCACTGTGGTATCGTCGATATTCTTCTTCACAATGGTGACGGTGTCCAGGGCGTAGTTTTCCTCGGGCTGGATGGTAAATTCGGCATCCGTCCCGGCGATCACATGGCGGGTCGGGGGCGTGATGGAGCCGTTGCCTCCATCAACAGAAGCGGTGATGCCATAGGACTCATCCTGCACATCGGGCGTGCCGTCGCCGTCGGTGTCATAGCCCCATACGGCGTAGACGGTTGCGTCAGTCTTGGAGACATCCACCTTGGCGGTGAGGATGCTGGGATCATACCCGTTATCCAGGCCGTAAATGGTGTCCTTTTTATCCAGAGACCAGCCCACAAAGGCCACCTTTTTATTGTCATGATCCGCATGGGTGGGCTTGAAATCAGTGGTATTCAACTTGTAGCTGGGCTGTGCCGGGACCTTCTCGGTTTTGACCGTGATAGAAGTATCACTGTCGAAATATCCGCCGTTGGCGTTATAGGTCACGGTGTACTTGGTCTCATTGACATCCGCTGTCCCATCGTTGTCGGTGTCGTAGCCCCAGGCGGCATACAGGGTGGTGTCGGCGTTGACAGTGTAGGGGCTGAGCACGGTGGTGGGGGCGGTATCGTTGGCGGACAGGATCGTAGTGGTCTTGTTAATTGCATCCGTCCAGTCGATGAAAGCTACCGCGACGCCGTTTACAGAGCTGTGGGTGGGGCCGTCGGCCAGGGTTACCTGAGTGCCGCCTGTGATGTTGGACTGGGCAGACGGGACATTGGTCACACTGCCTTGAACTGCGTTGCCGTTGTAAGTGAGGGTAAAGCTTCGCTGAGAGGGGTCATAAGCGTGACTGACGGTAACGGAAGCGACTATATTGCCAGTCGAGTCATACACGACCCGCCCCTGTGGGGTGGTTTCATATCCGGGATAAGAATTTTGGTAAGTATCTTCGTAGCCCGCAATTGCCGTCTCAGTCAGCTGATAGGCGGTTCCCGCCGGGATACCGGAAACGGTTGCGGTCTGGCCGGGTTGGAGCTGGAAGGTCCCATCGGAGTTCAGCGCAGTCTCTGGGCCATCCCCGATCTTGACTGTGACAGGGGCCTTCTGGGTATCCAGCTTCCCGTTTACAGTTCCCTCCGGCGATACGTTGTAAAGCTCCAGTTTGTAGGTGAATGTGGGCTCGGGACTGGGAACACTGCTGCCTGTGGTCTTATTTACCTTCACCGTCAGCGTCCCGGTGGGGGTCTTTTCGGTGCGCAGGCCGTTGTTGCCCAGATGGACGGTGACTGTGGTGTCGTCCACATTATAGACCGGGTGGCGGTAGTGGACGGCGGTGCCGGTCCCGTTGCCGGTCTTGTCGGCGCTGCCGTCGGACACACGGCTCAGCTTGGCGGAGCCTGCTTCAATGTATAGGCCGTCGGCGTCTCCATCTGTGTGGCCGATGAGCGCCTGGGGGTTGAGCACCAGATGGTAGTCGGTGAGCAGGTCGGCCTCAAGCACGCCCTCGTCCCCTGTGCCTTGCGCCTGATAATACCGGTGCTCATAGAAGAAGGCGGCGCCTTGGCCTTTATGCGCCTCCTGAGCGCGCACGATATTATAGGTCGTTCCATCGATCACAACGGTCTCTCGCTCGGGAATAACAGTGGACTGGAGCAGGTGATCCAGGGCCTCCTGGTGCGTCAGCAGCTTCTGGTTGCCGCCTGCAACATTGTCCACCAGCACATACAGGGGGGTGTCCTCGGTGTAGTGGTAGAAGGCGTTGGAGTCGGCGGGGGTAAAGACGGCGGTGGTGGTGCCGTACTGAGCGTCATCCTGGGCGGCGGCATCCCAGGCGTTGCTGTAGAAGCTGGTGGTGCCGTCTTTGGAGTGGGCGATCAGGTACTCATTGTCGTCCTGATCGAATGTGACGGTCTCATCCCGGTCCACCGAGTAGAACAGGCGGATGGGGTAGGCCTCCTGGTTCTGCTGGATGGTGTGGGTGGTCTCACCCAGGGCGTTGGTGGCGCTCTCAGCGGTGACGGTGCGCAGGGGGATCAGGCTGGCCGGGACCTTCCAGGTGAGGGTCTGGGTGTCCCCGCCTGTTGTGACGGTCAGCTCCAGATCAGACAGGTCGGCCGCTCCATAGATCTCGTTGCCCTCCACGGTGCCGGTAAAAGTGTAAGTAGCGCCGTTGTCGCTTGTTGTGGCCTTGACCGCGTGGTCTCCATAGAGCACGGTGGGGGCGCCCACTACCTTCATGTAGGGGCCCAGCTCATCGGTAAAGGTGATGAAGCCGCTCTCCCCGCCGGTGCCCTCTGCGCCCTCGGGGGTCTCTGTGGGAGAGGTGGGCGCCTGAGTGGCAATGTCGTTTGCGATCTCATCAAAGATCTCTTTCCATGCCTCTGCATTGTTGACATCTGTTACCTCGTAGTACGCGTCGTTGTAGGCGAGGCTGGTGACGGAGGCCGGGAAGTCAGAGAAGGTAGCGGTAGAATTGCCAATTCCCCTGTAATACCGCATGATTTCAACGCTGCTGTTTGTTTGATAGTCGTTGAAATAATTATTAAAATCATTGGCGTGCGTATTGGAGGATAGCTCCCCCTTTGGGTTCAGACAGAGTCGGGCCAGGTTGGGGGCGTCTGCAGTGTCCGGATCTACACCGATGGTGATAAACGCCCCCTCGTGGGTATAGTGATCGGCGACCTGGCCCTTTACATAGGCGGCGGTCATCATCATGGCGAAGGACTGGGCGTGGCGGGTTTCATTGCGGTCGCCGACATCTCCGGGCTCAAACTTTTGAATATTATTACTGTTAGTCGTCGGGGGAGCGGTGATGTTGGTATCGCCGTCCTTCGGCTCGCCTTCAGATAGCAGGATGATCTGGGGTGCCCGGTCGACCTGGGCCCCGCCCACCCTAACGGTGGTGTCGGCATTGAGAAGCTGCTGTGCGCCCAGATAAATACCGGACTGGGTGTATTTATCGGTGCCGGAACTCTGCCGATCGATATCAAATGTATTTTCGACGGGATTTGTACTGCTGTTGATCCCATAAGCGGTTACTTTGCCGCCAGTTCCTATGGTGTTGGGATCATAATTAAAATAGTCAGCTTGCGCCCCGTTCTGATAGTGATCCAGAGGCAGCAGCACAGAGGCGTAATCGGAATATCCGATCACCGCGACCCGGTTGTTGGGATTTGCGGCCATCAGGGTGCGGATAGCGGATTCTGTCGCGGTCAGCATGGCTTCCGCTTTTGCATCCGGGTCTCCCATTTTTGGCGACATATCCAGGATCAGCACGGTGTCGATGGGCACACTGACCCTGTCCACAATGGTGGCCGCCGAGCCCAGGCCGGACAGGGCCACCAGAAAGTCGGCGTCAGCCTCTTTCTTCACCGTGTTGTTCTCCAGCCCATCTATGTTGGTGCCGGGCAATGTGATATCCTGGGTGGACACGGACTTGTCCGTCCAGATGCGTCCGATGTCCTTGGTGGTCAGGTAGGCGCTTCCGCCCACACCGAACAGGTCCTCCCAGTCGGTGTAGGTGGTCGTGTCCGCGACCGGAGCCGGGTCCGGGTCCGCCGCCAGGGCCGTGCCGGGCAGCAGGCTGAACAGCATACAGACCGCCAGCAGCCAGCTCAGCGGCTTTCTCAGTTTTCGCATGTCGCATTTCTCCTTTTCTCATCTCGAACAGAGTGTAGTCAGCCCGCCCAGGGCGGGCGGTGTGTTCAGGCGCCCCTCACCTCCTGACAGCCGCCCCAGCCGACGGCGGCCTGTTCCGCCTCCAGCAGGCGCTCATGGGTCTGCTCCACCAGCTGGGCCACAGTGGCCTCGATCTCCGCTCGGGTGGTGTAATACAGCTTCCGCAGGCACCGCGGGTTGCCCTTTTCCGGGGGGACCTGGGCATCCCGGCAGAGCCGGCGGATGCTGACAGAGACCCCGGCCCGGCCGCAGGGGCGGCCGGTGCGGGTGACAAAGATGGGGCCGGAGGAGATCCCCCGCCTCCGGGCGTAGTCCAGCAGCTCCCTCCGGAGGCATTCGGGGAGGCGCTGGGGCATCGCCTCCCCCGGGAGGAGCAGGACCCCCTCGCCCGCCGCCTCCACCGTCACCTGTTCCAGCTCGTGGACCGGCAATCCGGTGGAGGTGAACAGCTTGATCAGCAGATAGACCCGCTCCTGTCTCAGAGCCCGGGCGGTGGACAGCAGGCGCAGGTATTCGCTCCGGGTCAGCTCCAGCTGGGCATCCCTGCCGCAGGAGAGCCGCCCCGTCAGCTGGAACTCCCTGCAGCCCAGCCACTCCAGGAAGCTGTTGGCCGCGGACACGCTGGTGTTGACCGTGCTGGGGGAGTATCCCTGGTCCAGCAGCTGCTCCCGCCACTGGCGCAGGGTGCCCCGGCCGATGCGGCCGCCGGGCAGGGCGGCATACAGCAGCTCCAGCTTCTTTCGGTAGGAGGATACTGTGCTGGGGTTCCGCCCTCGTTCCCCCAGGCTGGACAGATAGGAGCCGATCTGCTCCCGGGTGACCGTGATCCCCTGTGTCTGGGGCTCCTGCAATGCGTTCTCCCCTTGGGAGATGCGGCTCTCTTTCGTTACCCCATACGACTCCCTCCCATTTATAGACAGAATCGTTCTTCTGTCATTAAAATTGCTCCAAAATTTCAAAATACATAATTGGAGTAGTTTATATTTTACCATTTTCTGAAATAGAAATCAATCTTTTTTCCAGATTCAGGCATGACAAATCAGGCCAAAAAACATTTTGTCTTTTTGGCCTGATTTGTCGTGCCTTTTTTCAGAAAATCCTGATGTTTTAGACACTTTTTTCATCTGCCTGGAAAGGAGGAAACTGTCAACGCCGCTCTATCCCGCATATTTTCGATGACGGAAGAACGATTTTGTCATAAGCTAGGAGATCAGCCGCAGCTGATCCAGGGTCCGGGCATGCTCGGCGCCGGTGGAGATGAGGTAGATGCGGGTGGTCTCGATGCTGGAGTGGCCCAGCACGTCAGCCAGCTTTGCCACATCCCGGCTCACCCGGTAGAAACACCGGGCAAACAGGTGGCGCAGGTTGTGGGGAAAGACCTTGGACGGAGCGACCCCGGCCGCCCGGCACACCCCCTTCATCTCTGCCCAGATCTGCTTCCGGGACATGGGCCTGCCGCTTCTGGTGAGGAACAGCTCGCCGGAGGTGATTTTTTTTTGCCGGGCGTACTTCTCCAGCTTCCGGCACAGCTTCCCCGGCAGAAGGATGGTGCGGATCTTCCCCTTCAGGGCGATCTCCGTCCGGCCCTCCCGCACTGCCTCCGCCGTGATATAGCGCACCTCGCTGACCCGGATGCCGGTGGCACAGATGGTCTCCATCAGCAGGGACAGCCGACCCCGCCCCAGGCGGCGGGCCGTCTCCACCAGCCGGGCGTACTCCTCCCGGCTGAGCTCCCGGGCGGAGTCCCGGAACAGCTGCCGCTGCACCCGCAGGTGCTTCACCCGGCAGTCCTCCCAGCCCAGAAAAGCCAGCAGGCGGTCCAGGGCAGTCAGCTTGCCGTTGACCGTGGCGGGGGACTGGCGGGCGGACAGCTCCTCCCTCCAGGCGGCGGCCAGCTCCCGGGTCACCTCACGGCCGCCCAGGAAGGCGGCGAACTGGCGGACCTCCCGCAGGTATTTTTCCAGGGTGGCGGGGCTGCGCTCCTCCTCTCCCAGCTGTCGGGCAAAGGCCGCCAGCGTCTCCTCTGTGATCTTCCGTGGTTCCATATGATTCCTCCTGTGTCTAAAGGTCTTTCCTTAGTTTACCTTGACAGAGGAGGATTATTGCTGTCTGCACTGCAAAAACATCTTCCTTGTGCGGCCGCAGCAAAACAGAGAATGGAAATCTTGACAAGCGGGGGATGCATCTATATAATAAATATGTTTCGCATTTGGACGAAAACACTCGAATCGGATCATAAAGGAGGCAGTCGGGTTGAGTACAGAAAACCAGGCGCAGGAAAACAAAATGGGGGTCATGCCGGAAAACCGGCTGCTGCTGACCATGGCGATCCCCATTGTCATATCCATGCTGGTCCAGGCGCTTTACAATGTGGTGGACAGCGTCTTTGTGGCACAGCTGAGCGAGGACGCGCTGAACGCCGTGTCGCTGGCCTTTCCGGTGCAGAATCTGATGATCGCCGTGGCGGTGGGCACCGGTGTGGGCATCAACGCCCTGCTGTCCAAGAGCCTGGGCGAGGGCAACCAGGCCAAGGCGGACCGCACCGCGATGAATGGACTGTTCCTCAGTGCCCTCAGTTTTCTGGTGTTCGCAGTCATCGGCCTGACCTGTTCCCGCCTGTACTTCACCATCCAGACGGACATCCAGCGGATCGTGGACTACGGCGAGAGCTACATGATGATCTGCTGTGTGTGCTCTTTCGGCGTGTTCTTCCAGATCACACTGGAGCGGACCCTCCAGGCCACCGGCCGTACGCTCTATACTATGTTCACCCAGGCCACCGGCGCCATCATCAACATCATCCTGGACCCCATCATGATCTTCGGCCTGTTCGGCTTCCCCAGGATGGAGGTGGCCGGAGCGGCGCTGGCTACTGTTACCGGACAGATCGTGGCGGCGATCCTGGGCCTGTTCTTCAATTTAAAGAAGAATCCGGACCTCCATCTGTCGGTGCGGGGCTTCCGGCCCAGCCGCACCATCATCGGAGGTATTTACAGCGTGGGCATTCCCTCCATCGTCATGCAGTCCATCGGCTCGGTGATGGTCTTTGGGATGAACCAGATCCTGATCGCCTTCACCCAGACGGCCACCGCCGTCTTTGGCGTGTACTTCAAGCTCCAGTCCTTCATCTTCATGCCCGTCTTTGGATTGAACAATGGGATGGTGCCCATCGTGGCCTATAACTACGGCGCGCGGAAGCCCGCCCGGATCATGAAGACCATCAGGCTCAGCGTCTGCTACGCAGTGGGCATCATGCTGGTGGGGTTGCTCATCTTCCAGTTTGCCTCCCCTGCGCTGCTGCGGCTCTTCCAGTCCGGGGAGAGTGCCTCCGGCGATCTGCTGCGCATCGGAGTGCCGGCACTGCGTATCATTTCTTACAGCTTTTTGTTTGCAGGCTACTGTATCGTGGCCACTGCCGTATTCCAGGCACTGGGGCACGGCGTGCTCAGTCTGGTGGTCTCTGTTGTCCGGCAGCTTTTCGTACTGCTTCCAGTGGCTTTCCTGCTCTCCAGGGTCGGCGGGCTGGACTGGGTCTGGTGGGCCTTCCCCATCGCGGAGCTGGTGGCGGTAGTCCTGTGTACGGTGTTCCTGAGACATGTGTATCACAAGGAGATCGCCCCTCCAGCAGGAGAACGGGAGGCCGCCTGAGCAGAGGGGAGTCCAGAGGATCAGCCCCGCTTTTTTCTGAAAATAAAAACAGTCCGTAATTCTTTTCAGAAGAATTACGGACTGTTTTTGCGTTGGGGTTTAACCCAGAAGATGGAAGGCCACGATGAGACCGGAGAAAACGATGGACACGGTGGAACACAGCTTGATGAGGATGTTCAGGGAGGGGCCGGAGGTGTCCTTGAAGGGATCGCCCACGGTGTCTCCCACCACGGCGGCCTTGTGGCACTCGGAGCCCTTGCCCCCGTGATGGCCGGATTCGATGTACTTCTTGGCGTTGTCCCAGGCACCGCCGGCGTTGGACATGAACACGGCCATGGCAAAGCCGGTGACGGAGACGCCGCCCAGCAGGCCCGCCACACCGACGGGGCCCAGGATCAGGCCGGTGAGGATGGGGACGATGATGGCCAGCAGGGCGGGCTTCACCATCTCCCGCAGAGCGCCCTTGGTGCACAGGGCCACGCAGGAGGCGTAGTCGGGGTCTGCCTTGTACTCCATGATGCCGGCGATCTCCCGGAACTGGCGGCGGACCTCCAGCACGATGGACTGGGCGGCGGTCTGCACCGCGCTCATGGTGTAGGCGGAGAAGACGAAGGTGAGCATGGCGCCGATGAACAGCCCCACCAGCATCAAGGGATTGGTGAGGGACAGGTCCAGGGCCTCCGGGGTCTTCTCCTGGACGATGCTCACATAGGACACCAGCAGGGCCAGGGCGGTGAGGGAGGCGGAGCCGATGGCGAAGCCCTTGCCGGTGGCTGCGGTGGTGTTGCCCAAGGAGTCCAGAGCGTCGGTGCGCTCGCGAACGGCCTCAGGCAGGCCGGACATCTCGGCGATGCCTCCGGCGTTGTCAGCCACGGGACCGTAGGCATCGGTGGCCAGGGTGATGCCCAGAGTGGAGAGCATTCCCACTGCGGCGATGCCGATGCCGTATAGGCCCAGGTTAAAGGATTGGCTGCCGCCGGCGGCGTAGAAGCTGACGATGACGGCCGCGGCCACGATGAGGATGGAGGCCATGGTGGACTTCAACCCCAGGGAGATGCCGCCGATGATGATGGTGGCGGAGCCGGTCTCAGAGGCGTCGGCCAGCTGCTGGGTGGGCTTGTAGGTGTCAGAGGTGTAATACTCGGTGAAATAGCCGATGGCGCAGCCGCCCACCAGCCCGCAGAGGATGGCGATGTAGACCCCCCAATTCCCCAGCATGAGATAGGTCAGGGGGGCGGCGGCCACGGCGGAGAGGGCCGCAGCCAGATAAGTTCCGGTGCGGAGGGAGGTGAGCAGGGACTTCTGGGTGGCATCCTCCTTGGTCTTGACGAAGAAAGAGCCGATGATGGAGCAGACGATGCCGCAGACGGCCAGCATCATGGGCAGGATCATGCCCGCCCAGCCGTACCCGGCGATGGCGCCCAGGGAAAAGGTGGCCAGGATAGAGCCCACATAGGACTCGTACAGGTCGGCACCCATGCCGGCCACATCGCCCACGTTGTCGCCCACGTTGTCCGCGATGGTGGCGGGGTTGCGGGGGTCATCCTCCGGGATGCCAGCCTCCACCTTGCCCACCAGATCGGCGCCCACGTCGGCTGCCTTGGTGTAGATGCCCCCGCCCACCCGGGCGAACAGGGCCATGAAGGAGGCGCCCATGCCGTTCATCACCATGATGTTCCCCAGGGTGAGGGGGTCGTCGATGCCGGCCACGAAGCGGAGGATGACGAACCAGATGGAGATGTCCAGCATGCCCAGACCCACCACAGTGAAACCCATGACAGAGCCGGAGGAGAAGGCCACCCGCAGGCCCTTGTTCAGACTCTCGCTGGCGGCCTGAGCGGTGCGGGCGTTGGAGCTGGTGGCAATTTTCATGCCCACGAAGCCGGCCAGCATGGACCAGATACCTCCGGTGAGAAAGGCGAAGGGGGTGAACTGGGAGAGCATCTCTCCCCCGGTGGCAAAGGCCATCACCAGCAGGACGAGGAAGACCACCAGAAAGACCTTCGCCACAGTGGTGTACTGGTGCTTCAGATAGGCGTTGGCCCCCTCCCGAATGGAGGCGGCGATCTTGGCCATTTTGTCACTGCCTTCGGAGAAGGTCATGACCCTGCGGCTTTGGAGCCAGGCAAACGCAATGGCAATGGCCGCGCCCACGAAACCGATCCAGAACAGATTGTCCATCATTCAACACACTCCTTCGCGCTTGGAAAAAGGGCCCCCGCCAGAGCGGAGGCCCTTCCATGCAACCGCTGTTATGGTCATATTGTACCATACTAGACGGGCTTTGCAATAGAAAATTTATCGTTAAGTAAAAAACAAACCGCAGGAATGGAGAAAAAACGCAGAGATCTGCCTAGACCCGGCGCCAGGTGCTGCGGCTGAACATGACTAAAATTGGGAAGATCTCCAGGCGGCCGATGATCATGCACAGGGAGAGGACCAGCTTGCTCAAGGGGGAGAAAGCGGAGAAATTGCCGGCCGGTCCCACCGCGCCCAGTCCCGGGCCTGTGTTGCTGATGCAGGTGATGACGGAGGTAAGGGTCTCGGTAAAGGGAAAATCGTTCAGGGCGACCACCAGGGAGGCACCCAGGGTGATCATGGCATAACAGGAGATAAAAAGGAGCACGGAGGCGAGCGTGGACTCGTCCACCGGCTTGCCGTCCAGCTTCACGATCTCCACAGAGCGGGGGTGGATGATGCGGTGGACCTCCCGGCGGATGGCCCGGCCAGCCAGCAGGATGCGGGAGCATTTGATGCCGCCGCCGGTGGAACCGGCACAGGCGCCGCACAGCATCAGCAGGATAAAGATAATTTGAGAGAACTGAGGCCACAGGCAGAAGTCTGCCGTGGCGAAGCCGGTGGTGGAGATGATGGAGGAGACCTGAAAAAAGGCATAGCGCAGGCACTGGAGAGGCCCCTGGTACAGGTGCCGGATGTTGAAGGCGATGACGGCGGTGGACAGGCCCACCACCACCAGGAAAAAGCGTAGCTCATCGCTCTGAAGCACTTCCCGGAAGCGGCGGCACAGCAACAGGAAGTACATGGCGAAATTGATGGAGAACAGCAGGGCGAAGACGGCGATGATCATCTCCAGCACGGGGTCGCCATAGGCGCCTACACTGGCATTGCGGTTGGAGAAGCCGCCGGTGCCCGCCGTGGAGAAGGCGTGGATAAAGGAGTCGTACAGAGGCATGCCGGCCAGCTTCAGCAGGGCGACCTCGGCCAGTGTCATGGCGCAGTAGATCCCGTAGAGGATCTTGGAGGTCTGGGACTGCTTGGGGACCAGCTTGGAAAAGACCGGGCCCGGGGTTTCCGCTTGGGTGAGGTAGTGAGAACGGATGCCCAGGGAGGGGAGCAGAGCGGTGAGCAGCACCAGCACGCCCATGCCGCCCATCCAGTGGGTGAATGCCCTCCAGAAGAGGATGCCACGGGGCTGGGCCTCGATGTCAGTGAGGATGGTGGCACCGGTGGTAGTGAAGCCGGACACCGACTCAAACAGGCAGTCCACAAAGGAGGGGAAGGTGCCGGAGAAGTAGAAAGGGAGCGCCCCCATCACGCCGGTGACCAGCCAGATCAGGCCCACGGCAAAGAAGCCCTCCCGGGCGTAGAAATGCCGGGTGGCGGGTACAGCGGACAGGGCCAGTCCCAGAATGGCCATCAGCAGGATGGTCAACAGGAAGGGGGCGGGGTCCTCCTGGTACAGCAGGGCGACCGCCAGCGGCAGGAGCATGAAGAATGCCTCGACCAGCAGGACGCGGCCCACCAGCCGGGATACCAATTTCAGATTCATGACATGCCCCCCGGGGCAGAGAAGGTGTGCTCGCCCTCGTCATAGATGTCGTTGAGATCCTGAAGACGCCTGTCTCGGGAGATGAGGATGACAGAGTCCCCCTCTTGGATGGACGTGGAGCCTTCCGGGATAATGATCTCGCCTCCCCGGGCCACCACGGCCACCAGAATACCGGGCTTCAGGGACAGGTCCCGCAGGGGCGTGCCCAGATGGCGGGTGGAGGCGGTGACGGTAAACTCCATGGCCTCGGCGGCCCCATCCGCGATGCGGTACAGAGCGTTCATCACGCTGCCCTGGGAGTTCTGCATCCCCCGGACCACCTGGAGAATGTGGGAGGTGGCCAGCTGCTTGGGGGAGATGATGCTGTCCAGACCAACGGCCTGGGCGATACGGTTGTAGTTCTGCCGGTTGGATTTGGTGATGACTTTGGAAAGGCCCAGCTGGGCGGCGTACAGGGAGATGATGAGGTTGTCTTCATCCCGGTCGGTGAGAGCCACGAAGGCATCACAGGAGGAGAGGTTCTCTGAGTCCAGAAGCTCCTGATCGGTGCCGTCGCCGCAGATGATGGTGGAATGGGGGAGCAGTTCACTGAGAAAACGGCAGCGGGCCTCGCTGAGTTCTACGATCTTGACCTGCATCTGCATCTTCTCCAGCAGGATGGCCAGATACAGAGAGATCTTACCGCCGCCCACGAGAAAGACCCGCCGCACCTTGGGGGTGTAGCGGCCCAGAAGGCGGAAGAACTGATCCAGGCCGGTGGGACGGCCGATGAGGTAGAGATTATCCCCTGCCTGGGGGACAAAGGAGCCGTTGGGGATGATGACCTCGCCGTCCCGGTCTACGGCGCAGAACAGGAGGGAGAGCTTTTTGACCTGGCTGGACAGGTCCTGAAGCGGATTGCCCACCAGAAAGTCTTCCTCCATCAGGCGGAAGCCCATCAGCTCCACCCGGCCCCGACAGAAGGTCTCGATATTGGCGGCGGAGGGGAAGCGCAGCAGCCGGGAGATCTCCACAGCGGTGGCATTCTCCGGATTGATGACCATGTCGATGCCCAGGTCCCGCTTCAGCTCCGCCAGGCCAGAGGTGTACTCCTGGTTCCGGATCCGGGCGATGGTGTAGCTGGTGCCCATTTTTTTGGCTGTGAGGCAGCAGACCATGTTGACCTCATCGGTGCTGGTGGCAGCGATCAACAGATCGGCGTGCTCTGCCCCAGCTTCCCGAAGGACGGCGGCAGAGACACCATTTCCCTTGACGGACATCACATCCAGCGTGTCAGAGGCACGGCGCAGGGCGGCCTCATGGGTGTCCACGATGGTGATGCTGTGGTCCTCACTGGCGAGCTGGTCGGCCAGGCTGAAGCCCATTTTTCCATTGCCAACGATGATGATATCCAAAACGCAGCACATCCAGGAAAAGATTTACGGCAAAAAGCAAAAGAATATGAGGCCCAGCCGTATCCGGGCCCAAGCAAAGAAAAATGCGCCCTCGACCGAACCGGAGCTGGAGAGGGCGCGTTTTAAAAGGGACTAGATCGTCCACTGACTGTGGATGATGCCTACCAGCTGCCAGCAGGAGTCGGAAGGGGAGAAGACCAGCTTCAGGGAACACCAGTCCAGCCCGGCGTTGGCGGGATCCAGGCCGGGAAAATGAAACTCAACGAAACGGCAGCCGGGGTATGCCTCGGTCAAATTTTCCAAAGCGTTGCCGCTCTGCAGAATACGGTCCACTCCGATCTCAGGGGCCTGGGTGTAGTCGGTATTGAACACATAGGTGGAGAAATATTCGGCTGGAGTCAGCTCGATCAGGCTGCCCAAGCCGTCGGACACGCCCCAGGTGTACACCGTCTGATCAGTGGAGAACTGCCGGACCTGAGCGGCAGTGAAGCGGAGGTCGCTGTCCCGGTCAACAGTGGAATAGGGCGTAAAGGTAACGCCCTCCTCCGGGTGGACGAAAGCGGCCAGAGTATCATAATCCCGCTCCTGAATGGCGCGGACCACTGCACAGGCAGAGCTGAGCAGGGGAAAGTTGTCGCTGGAATTGAACGCTGGCAAGGTATTTGCAGAGCTGCTGCCGGAAGCGGAGGCAGACCCTGCGGAGACAATAATGGAGTTGACCACAGACGGGGTCATGGCCGTCTCCCGCTCTTTCCAGGGAAGGTACTGGGCGGGGCACAGGGTGCCCACAAAAAATCCGAGGAAGAGGGCTAAGAAGCCAGTTATAATGGCAACGCGTTTGATAAAACTCATCTCCTTGCGGCAGAATGAAAAGCATATGAGATCCCCTCTATCCCCGCTCGAGTATCTTTCGGACGGGGAAGAATAGGATAAACTGCAAATTCAAAATAGATTCTGGGAAGCTATTGTAGTACAAAATTGATAAGACGTCAAGCATGGCCTGTCTGAAAGCCGCGCTTTCCGAAAAAACGCAAAGAAAAAATGGAAAAATAAAAATAAAAAAGAATAAAATGGAAGATAAAATTCGCGATTTAAAATAAAAACGACTGGGCGCCGTCCTGCGACGGCGCCCAGTCGATCGATAAGGTACGAGAGAAAATAGGATTGGAACAGCCTGTCAGGAGAAGGAGCTCCCTTGGACGGAGCCTAGATCCTCCCAGCTTGCCGGCAGTTCGCCAGGACTGTACGCGTTCCTATCCTGACGGGAACGCCAGACGCGTCCGCCGAACACACAGCACTCTCCCGTCTGCCACAGTCCCCGACTACCCTGAGGCGGGAGGTAGTCCTTGGCCAGGGCGGGGTCCGTGGTGTGGCAGATGTCCCACAGGGAGAAAGCCAAGTCCGGGCTCCAGCCTGGCTGACCGGTGGCGTCGTGCTGCTGCCAGAGGCGGTAGACCTGTCCGTTCCACCGGTAGGGCTTGCCCACCGGAGTCTCTTCCGTGAGATAGGAGCGGGGGCGCCAGGTGGGGATGGCCTGCTCCTCCGCGATCAGGGCGGTGCCGTCGGCCTCGCCGGACACAGACCGCCCTGCCAGGGCCAGGGCGTCTGCCCCGCCCCGGTGTTCCAGCTCCTCCAGGGCCAGGGTCACGATGTCAGCCACAGAGCTCCACCCCCTTCTGATAGGCATCCTCCAGCTCTGAGCGCAGCTGGGCGGCGCTGCCTGCCTGCTCAAGCGCCGCGATCATCGACTCCTGCTCTTGGAGGAGCGCCTGCTTCTCCTGAAGAGTCTCCTCCAGCTCCCCCAACTGGGCCTGGAAGCCGGCCACATCCCCCAGATACTGCTCCGCTGTCTGGAGAAGCACCGTGTAGCTGCGGGTAGCGTGGGCGTACCGGATGTCCCGGACCTGGAAGCCATACCCTGCGGGCAGCGGGCTTTCCCCCACAACGGCGGGGCGGGACCAGTCGATCTGCTCGATACGGGCCAGCTCCGCCATCTCCCGCTCAAAGACGGCCAGATAGGTCCCGTTGGCGCTTCCCCGCAGGATCAGCCCGCAGGGAACGCCGTCCACCTGGATCTTGTTTGGATACAAGCTCATTGTGTTCTCTCCTCTCTGAACTGTTGTGCCGCCATGCGGCCGGGGATATCCCCCTAAGTGTGGCGGGACGGCCCTCTCAGTTGCCCGGTGCCGTACACCTTGCCCCAGGATCTCCTGGCGGGCCCCGGGAGGCACACCCGCCCGGCTCCGGCATATAATGGGGGTGCATCCACTTGATGTGAGGTGATCCTTTTGACAACGATGCAAGCCACCGTCCTCCAGGTGGGGAACGGTCAGCTCCTGGTCCAAGACCAGAGCACATCCCAGCAGGTCCTTGTGAATACGTCCATCGCGGGCTGTTTTGCCGTAGGCAATCAGGTGTTCATCACCTATAACGGTGTGATGACCGCCAGTATCCCGCCCCAGATCAGCGCGATGAGCATCTGCCTGATCCGCAGCTGACGCGGTGATGGGAAAAGCGCCCCGGACGCCTTTTCAGGCGTCCGGGGCGCTCAGCTTGTGGGAAAAGACTCGCGTAGTTCGCGCCCGCAGGCGCGAATCAAGTTCTGACCTGTTTTCCCCGGCGGCATGTGCGTCGGGGGAAACACTTGAAGCCTGAGACTTTTTCGACAGTCTCTTTTTCGGCCGCGGGTCAGGGGGTCCCCTGATGGGAGAACCAGGAGCGGGCATACTCCGCCACCAGGGGGGCCAGCGTCTTCAGGGACAGGCCGGTGGTGTTCACGCACAGGTGATACCCCTCCTGGCTCCCCCAGGGCAGGTCGGAGAGCATGGCGTGGTGCCGGGCCCGGTGCTGGTCCACCTGCCGGAGCTTCCGCTCCAGCTCTCGGAGAGTGAAACGCTCGTCGTCGGAGCTGCGCTCCCGGCACCGCCGGAGCCTGGACTCCAAATCGGCGTAGACGAACAGCTTCAGGGGGCGGTGCTCCGCCAGGATCAGGTCCGCGTTGCGGCCCACAATGATGCAGTCCCCGTGGGCGGCCAGGGCCCGGAGGACGCGGCGCTGCTCCTGAAGCAGCTGCCGGGAGTCATGGGGCATGGAGGGGAGATAGGCAAAGGTGCGGCCGATGGTCAGTGGGACGCCGCGAAAGTCGCCCTGCTCCAGTGCATCCTCCACATAGCCCTCGTCCAGTGCATTCCTCCGGGCAACGGCGGAGATGATCTCGCGGTCGTAGTAGGGCCAGCCCAGGCAGTCGGACAGCCGCTTGCCCAGCTCCCGGCCGCCGCTGCCGAACTCCCGGCTGACGGTAATGATTTTCATGGATCGGCACTTCCTTTCAAAGAAGCATGGCTCTGTCCAGCGGAGCGGCGCTCCAGAAAGAGGAACATGGACAGACAGAGCAGGATCTGGACCACAGAGGAGGCAGGAGTGCTCAGACCGATCTGGAAGAGGGTGGCCCCCGCCATGCGGCTCATGAGATAGGCTACAGGGATGCGGACGAAGAAGGCACCTATGATACCCTGGATCATGACGAACAGGGTCTTTTCACAGCCATTGTAGTAGCCGGTGAAGCAGAAGAGAAAGGGAGTGAGCATGCAGTCGATGGCATAGGCCTTCAGATAGCTGTGGGAGGCCGCCACGACCTCCGGGTCGGGGGAGAAGATGGCGGAGAGAAGGTCACCGTGGAAGAAGGTGAGCAGGGCCATCACCAGGCCGGCCGCCACAGAGGTGAGGATGCCATACTTCAGGGCCTTTTTCGCCCGGATCGGGTTGCCCGCCCCCATGTTCTGGGCCACAAAGGAGGACATGGACTGCATATAGGCGGAGGGGACCAGCATAATGAAGACGCACACCTTTTCCGCCACCCCCACGCCGGCGGAGGCCGCCACGCCGAAGGAGTTGACGATGGCCTGGATGAGCAGGAAGGAGGTCCCCACCAGCAGCTCCTGAAGGGCCACCGGTGTGCCCAGCCGCAGCTCAGCGCCGATAATGTCCCGGTGGAAGCGCAGGTGTCGCCGGGAGAAAGCGAAGGGCAGAGACCGGCGGCGCAGGCGGATCAGGAACAGGGAGACAAGCACGCTGACGGTCTGGGCGGCCACGGTGGCCAGGGCGGCCCCGGCGGCCCCCATGTGGAACCCGGCCACCAGGAGCAGGTCCCCGAAGATATTGATGACGCAGGCGATGGCAACGGTGAGCAGAGGGGTCCTGGAGTCGCCGATCCCCCGGAAAATGGAGCCCAGGACGTTGTAGGCCACAATAAAGAGGGAGCCGGCCCCGCAGATGCGGATGTACAGCACCGTCTGATGGAACGCGTGCTCAGGCGCGTGCATGAGCCGGGCCAGTACCTCGGCTCCACCCACCAGGACGGCAGTGAGCAGGACGGCGAAGCAGGCGAACAGGCAGATGCCGCCGCCGATGGCGCGGCCCGCATCCTCCGGCTCCCGCCGGCCGATCCGCTCCCCCACCAGAATGGTGATCCCCATGGACAGGCCGGTGACAACCATGGTGACAGTCTGGAGCAGCATGCTGCCGGTGGCTACGCCGGAGACGTCCGCCGTCTGGGCAAACTGGCCCACCACCAGCAGGTCCACGCCGCCGTAGAGCGCCTGCAGGAACAGTGTGAAGAGAACCGGAACGGCAAAACGGATCAGAGAGCTGAAGATGTTCCCCTCCGTCAAGCTGCGCGGTCGTCCCATTTTATCATTCCTCCTGAGTATTTTGTCGCGGCCCGGAGAAAGGCTGTGCCCCGGCAGTCCGGGTGGTCCGCGCCATAACAAAAGCCGGATAAGTTCAGCAGACATCTCAGTCTGCCGCCTTATCCGGCTCATCATTTCCAGCGAATGACTTGCCCTCCGAGCGAGCGGCATTTATTTTATAACAGGTTCCGAGGAAATGTCAAGGGCGAAAATGATGCAGTTTCCGGCCCCGGGCCAAGCGCCCCGGATCGAGGGAGCGCCCGGCGGCCTTCCGGGGGCCTGTGCAGGGGCGCATATCATGCGCTTATTATACTGGGGGGCGGCTCACTGGGGAGACCGGCCTCTGCATGGTGCGTAGCCTTCCGTTCACCGTGCGGCGGGGGCCACGTCCGTTCTGCTGACCTGACTGGATGGAAGGGGGCACCTGCGGCGGCACGGTACACCAGAGGTTTTTCAGATCTTTCCGGAAATAAGAAGACATGCGGAAACAGGTCACCAGAGCGGAGTTCTCCATTTTGGGCGATTTTCACAAAAAAAGAGAAAAGATATCATGGAAATCTCCTCTTTACAAATGACAAAATGTTTATTAAAATATTGACAATAGAATCGTTAAAAAATTAACGATTCTAAGGGGCGGGCCACCGCTCCATTTGGAAAGGAGATACAGCGATATGGCAAAGAAAGCCCAGTATTCTGTGGTAGACAGCAAAGAGAGCTTCGAGGCACTGTTGACCCGGGTCCGTCAGGCCCAGCAGGAGTTTGCCCGCTATTCCCAGGAACGGGTGGACGCCATTTTCAAGGCCGCTGCCATGGCGGCCAACCAGGCCCGCATCCCTCTGGCCAAGGAGGCTGTGGCGGAGACCGGCATGGGGGTCGTAGAGGACAAGGTCATCAAGAACCACTACGCCTCAGAATATATCTATAATACCTATAAGAACGTGAAGACCTGCGGCGTGGTGGAGGAGGACCCCGCCTTTGGCGTGAAGAAGCTCCTGGAGCCTGTGGGGGTGATCGGTGCGGTGATCCCCACCACCAACCCCACCTCCACCGCCATCTTTAAGGTGCTGCTGGCCCTGAAGACCCGCAACGGCATCATCATCAGCCCCCACCCCCGGGCCAAGGGATGCACTGTCTCCGCCGCCAGGCTGGTGCTGGAGGCGGCGGTGGCCGCCGGCGCGCCGGAGGGCATCGTGGGATGGATCGACGTGCCCAGCCTGGAGCTCACCGGCCTGCTGATGGCGGAGGTGGACCTGATCCTGGCCACCGGCGGACCAGGCATGGTGAAGGCGGCCTATTCTTCCGGCAAGCCCGCCGTGGGCGTGGGCGCTGGCAACGTCCCCGCCATCATCGACAGCTCCTCCGATGTGGCCCTGGCGGTCAGCTCGGTGATCCACTCCAAGACTTTTGACAACGGCATGGTGTGCGCCTCGGAGCAGAGCGTCATCGTCCTGGACCCCATCTACGACCAGGTGAAGGCGGAGTTTGCCGCCCGGGGCTGCTACTTCCTGAAAGGAGAGGAGACGGACAGGGTCCGAAAGACCATCCTCATCGACGGCTCCCTGAACAATCAGATCGTGGGCCAGAGCGCCCACCGCATCGGCGAACTGGCCGGCATTCAGACGCCTGAGACCGCCAAGATCCTCATCGGCGAGGTGGACAGCGTGGAGCCCTCTGAGGAGTTCGCTCACGAGAAGCTCTCCCCCGTGCTGGCCATGTACCGGGCCAAGGACTTTGACGACGCGCTGGACAAGGCCGACCGCCTGGTGGCCGACGGTGGCTACGGCCACACTGCCTCCATCTACCTCAATGCGGTGACTCAGCGGGAGAAGCTGGACCGCTTCGCCCAGCGGATGAAGACCTGCCGCATCCTGGTGAACACCCCCTCCTCCCAGGGAGGCATCGGCGACCTGTACAACTTCAAGCTGGCCCCATCCCTGACTCTGGGCTGCGGCTCCTGGGGCGGCAACTCCGTGTCGGAGAACGTGGGCGTCAAGCATCTGCTGAATATCAAGACCGTGGCGGAGAGGAGAGAGAACATGCTCTGGTTCCGGGCACCTCAGAAGGTGTATTTCAAGAAGGGCTGCCTGCCCGTGGCCCTGCGGGAGCTGCGGGAGGTGATGGACAAGAAGAGGGCGTTCATTGTCACCGACCAGTTCCTGTACGCAAACGGTTATGCTAAGCCGGTCACCGACCAGCTGGACCAGATGGGCATCGCCTATGACGTGTTCTATGACGTGGCTCCCGACCCCACCCTGGCCTGTGCCAAGACGGGCGCGGAGCGGATGCGGGCCTTCGGACCTGACTGCATCATCGCCATCGGCGGCGGCTCTGCCATGGACGCGGGCAAGATCATGTGGGTGATGTACGAGCACCCCGAGGCCGATTTCATGGACATGGCCATGCGATTCATGGACATCCGCAAGCGGGTGTACACTTTCCCCAAGATGGGGGAGAAGGCCGCCTTCATCGCCGTCCCCACCTCCGCCGGCACCGGCTCTGAGGTGACCCCCTTTGCCGTCATCACCGACGAGCGCTCCGAGGTGAAGTACCCCCTGGCGGACTATGAGCTGATGCCCACCATGGCCATCGTGGACGCGGACATGATGATGAACGCCCCCAAGGGGCTCACCGCCGCTTCGGGCATCGACGCTGTCACCCACGCCCTGGAGGCCTACGCCTCTATGATGGCCACCGACTACACCGACGGCATCGCCCTGCGGGCCCTCCAGATGATCTTCACTTACCTGCCCCGGGCCTATGACAACGGCCCCAGCGACCCGGAGGCCCGGGAGAAGATGGCCAATGCCGCCACGATGGCGGGCATGGCCTTCGCCAATGCCTTTTTGGGAGTGTGCCACTCCATGGCCCACAAGCTGGGTGCCTTCCACCACCTGCCCCACGGAGTGGCCAACGCCCTGATGATCTGCCACGTGCTCCGGTTCAACGCCGCTCAGGTCCCGGCCAAGATGGGCACCTTCCCCCAGTATGACCACCCCCACACCCTGGAGCGCTATGCCCAGGTGGCGGACGCCTTGGGCGTCCGGGGCGGGAACGACCAGGAGAAGCTGGATAACCTGTGTGCCGCCATCGAGGAGCTGAAGGCGCGGGTGGGCATCAAGGCCACCATCCGGGACTACGGCGTGGACGAGACGTATTTCCTGGACCACCTGAATGAGATGGTGGAGCAGGCATTCGACGACCAGTGTACCGGCGCCAACCCCCGCTACCCCCTGATGAGTGAGATCAAGGAGA
>OLGF01001620.1_pt1 | contig 23460 bp, 29 predicted proteins | sample 1604971 | NCBI WGS metagenome assembly OLGF01 (sample SAMEA3888902, study PRJEB22519) | human gut metagenome | biome: human gut; feature: human-associated habitat; material: faeces | place: Denmark | collected 2011 | reverse complement strand
GTATGCGCTCATTGTCCTGGGGCTGATTTCGTGGGCCGTGTCGCTGGTGCGGAAAATTGCAGGCAGATCGTAATAAACTCACGCAAAATTTATTTGACACCATATATGACACCATGCTATAATAAGACTGAACAGAGAGACAGAGGTGATGTGCCGTGTCAAAATGGGATAAACTATTGGCAAGAATCTGCGGATTATCGCGCGATCTTCGTTTTGACGAGCTGCGCAAGGTGCTGGAAAGCTACGGCTATGAAATGCGCCAGCCAAACGGCGGCAGCAGTCATTGCACGTTCCGCAAGTCCGGCTGCGCGCCAATTACGATTCCCATGCACGAACCGATCAAGAAAGTCTACGTTATGATGGTAAAAGAAGTTGTAGAAAGCGAGGTGTCAAATCGTGAAGACGATTGAGTATTATATGAATCTTCCGTACCGTCTGGAGCTTGTTCCGGACACGGAGGAAGGCGGTTTTGTAGCCTCGTATCCGGAGCTGCGCGGCTGCCTGACCAGCGGCGAAACGGCAGAAGCGGCGCTGAAAAACGCGCAGGACTCCAAACGCGAATGGCTGGCCGCCGCGCTGGAAGATGGCTATGAGATTCCGGAGCCTACGTCTGACGAGGAGTATTCCGGTCAGTTCAAGCTGCGGCTTCCGAAGTCGCTGCACCGCGCCCTTGCGGAAAACTCCAAGCGCGAAGGTATCAGCATGAACCAGTATTGTCTGTACCTGCTGACGAAAAACAACGCTGAATTTCGCCACGGCGCATAACAAATCATAAGATGCAGAACCCTCCATCCAACTGCGGATGGAGGGCTTTTTATCCAAGTCCCATCAGTTCCCGAATGATCCGGTCGGACATTTTGATGGAGCCGACGAGCACCAGCATATTGAATACCAACTCACCAATGTAGTTCCAGACGACCGTTGCCGGGGCAAGTCCTTCCGTTACAACGGGTGGGCTGGACGCAAATTGCGAAAAGATAATACACGCCAGCAAAATGACACAGCCCTCCAAGCAGATGGCGGCGTAGCTCTTGATGAACGCCATGCCGATGCTGCTGGAGGGCTGTCCTGCAAAGCTCGACAGCGGGATCGGCGCAATCGCCGTCGCCATATAGAGCTTAAAAAAGCGGCCATAGACGGTCAGAATCATGACGAGTGACAGCACCCAGATGAACAGCGAACCGAGCAGCGTCACCGCCCAGAGCGGAATGCTCTCCAGCAGACCCACATCTTCAATCGTCGTTGCGATCTCGGCTGGCAGCGTGGATGCTTCCATTGCCGTGAGACCGGACGCACCCATAATCGTCTGGATCGCACCCTGCGCAATCGAGAACAGCGCCGTCATCAGCTCCATGCCGTAGGTGACCGCCGCCTGCGCTAATATAAAGCGGATGAAGCATTTGAACGCCACCTCCGGGCGTTTTAGCTCCGTAAAGCTGCCGCAGGTTTTCATCACGCCGATCACAAAGAACAGAACCAGAAGCGCATACGCAATTGCTTTTAAGGCATCATTGATCCCGACGATCACGTTCCAGATCCCGCCGCCTTTGAAATTTTCCGGACTGGTGGTCAGCAGCGTCCAAATTTCAGCCAGCTTGCTGTTCCATGTTTCCAGCGAGGAATTGAGGTTATCTATGATCCAGTTTCCACTTGAGATGGTATCACCTCCAGTTGTATCGGGGAGAGCATTCTCGCTCTCCCCATATTCTTATCAGCCGGTGATCAGCGTCAGGATCTCCTTGGTGAACGTGATAACAATGCCGCCTGCGACGGTCAGAATGCCGTTCGCGCGCTGGGACGGATCATGCGACTTGAGGGACAGGCCGACCTGCAAAATGCCGAAGCCGAGCAGGATCAAGCCGACCGCGCGAATGAGCGAGAAAATAAAGTCACTCAGGTTATTGACCACGGCCAGCGGATCGCCGTCCGCCGCGAACGCCGGGACAACAAAAACCGCCAGCATGAAAAACACGCTGGCGAAGATCGAGTAGAGCCGTTTGGCTTTGGATTCAAAAGGTTTCTTCAATGAAATTCCTCCTTCAATGGATTCAAATTTTCTGTGCTGCCCACACGGAACAGCGGACGGCCGGTGTAAATGGACGGTTTGCTTCCGTGATGGATGTAAGGCGCTGCACCGCCAAGAGAGCTGTGCGAAATCGCCGGATGGTGCATGAGGTCGTACTTTTCGTCCATGACCGGGCTTGCGCCGCGGATGAACAGCAGCGCATAGCGGTTGTCCAGTTTCCGCACCTCGTCAGGGGTCAGCAGTTCGCGCCCGGACATCTGGAAGTTGGTTGAGTAAGAACCAGATTTGCCCTTCGTCTGCCCGTGCGTTTTCGTATCAATCGTGGCCTTGCCGAGCATCTCGGACACATATTTGTGCGTACTGGATTCGTTGCCGCCGAGATACAAAATGGTATCACAGTTACCTGGAATTGTCTCCCAGCTATCCTTATACAATTCTTTGATCTGTGCCATATTCTGAATGATAACGCTTGCCGAGATGGAACGTGAGCGCATCGTCGCAAGCTCACGGGTAAAGCCTGGCAGCGGCATGGCTGCAAACTCATCCAGCACAAAGCGAACGTGACGCGGCAGCGGGCCGTGATGAATTTGGTCTGCGCTGTAATACAGGGCTTGGAACGCCTGCGCGTAAAGCAGACTCACAAGGAAATTAAACGTGTTGTCGTTGTCGGGAATGACAGCGTAAAGAGCCACTTTCTTCTCGCCCAGCGTGTAAAGGTCCATGTCGTCATGGTCGGTCAGGGCTTGGATCTGCGGCAGATTAAAGGGCGCGAGACGGACAGCCGTACTCACCAAAATCGATTTTGCGGTTTTGCCCGCGGCCAATTTGAAAACCTTATATTGCCGGACAGCGACGCTGTCCGGTTTTCTGCGTTCAATGGATTCAAAAAGCAGATCGAGCGGGGACACATGCCCTTCATCTTCCTCGCGCACCTCGGCATATTCCAGCACACGCATGACCATTGAGAAGTTCTGCTCGTATTCCGGGGCTTCCTGAAACAGCATGAGGATGATCGCCTGCAGGAGTGCGGTTTCGGCTTTGGTCCAGAACGGATCGGACTCGTGGCTGCCCTTTGGGGTAGTGGACTGGATCAGGTTGTTCACAAGCTTCAGCACATCCTTTTCGTCGCGCAGGTAGCAGAACGGATTGTAGCCGTCCGACTGTTCCAGATTCACAAGGTTCAAAACGCGCACGTCATAGCCCTGCTCTTTGAGGTAGCCGCCCGTGGCAAGCAGCACTTCAGATTTGGGGTCTGTTATGACATAATTGGTGTTTGCGGTCAGGATATTCGGCAGCACAAAGCTGCGCGTTTTGGCCGCGCCACTGCCGCCGATGACCAGCACATTGAGCGAGCGGCGGTGTTTGTGCGTATCCAGGCCAAGTCGGACGTGCTGCGTCAGCGGAATGCTCTCCTTCTGCGCGAACTGCGCATTGACGGATGCGGGTGTGGCCCACGCCGCAGAGCCGTGTTCCTCGCCGTCGCGGGTCCTGCCCTGATTCGTCCGATAAAGCAAAACTGCCATGCCATAAGCGGCAAGGCAGATGAGGATCGCGGGCAGGCTTTTGTCTGTCCATATGATATTCGTCGGCTGCTCCAGTGCGCTGGTCAGATTCCGCAGCAGCTCCGGCAGTCCGCCGCCAAGAGACTGCGCCAGCAGGAGGGCAAGCCAGACAACAGGAACAATTCCAATAAGATAAAACAGGGTGTCGTTTGATTTTCGGATAGGCATCACCTCGAAAAATATTTGCAACTAAAATCAGTTGCAAAATTGTTTTGACTGCGCTATACTGATCATAGAAATGAGGGATAGACTTGGGTCAGAAAGAAAAACTAATCAAAAGATTAAAAACCAAGCCGCGTGATTTTACATTTGATGAAGCCGAAACATTGCTGGGGTATTTGACGTACTCTCGCTCCAACAAAGGAAAGACGAGCGGTTCGCGTGTCATGTTTACCAGCGAACAGCATGCGCCGATCTTGCTGCACAAGCCGCATCCGCGGAAAGAGCTTTTGGAGTATCAAGTCAAGCAACTGCTTGAGGTTCTGGAACAGGAGGGATTGATTTGAACAATACAATGCAATATAAGGGCTATGTCGGAAGCGTTGAGTTTTCTGAAGCCGATGGCCTGTTTTTCGGAAAGGTTCTCGGTATCCGCGCATTGATCTCCTATGAGGGGACGAACGCCGCCGAGCTTGTGGCTGATTTTCATGGCGCGGTAGACGATTATCTGTCGCTGTGCGAAGCAGAAAACAACGAGCCGGAAAAAGCCTATAAGGGCAGCTTTAACATCCGGGTATCACCGGAGCTGCACAAGCAGGCTGCGATTTGCGCAATGGCGCAGCAGGTCAGCTTGAATACGCTGGTCGAGGATGCTCTGCGTGAGTACGTTGCAGAGCGGAAAGAAGCCGTATAATAATAAATCGATGGCGCTGACGAAGCATACCGTCAGCGCCATTTTTATATTCTGTTACCGTTCAAAGCCGGTACTCCGTTTCAGATGCGTTTGCTCTGGCAGTCCTTTCTCCATGAACCGTTCCATGAGCACCTTTTTCTTTTCGTAGCCGGTGAGAATGGAATCCACGAACGCGATGCTGTCGTCCTTGGCGTACAGCTCTGCAATTTCGTTCCGGCTGAGCAGCAGGGCCATGTGGACGCGGCTGCGGTCGGTGACGAGCTTGAGCAGCTCTGCTTCGGTCTTACGGAAGCTGTTGACCGTGATCTCTGTGCAGTTACTGCGCTCCGGCAGGCGCGGGGAATCCCAGAACATCGAATTGCCGGAATCGAAGATCGGAGCCATCCGCACAAATTTCAATGTCTGGCTGTCGCGGAGGATACCAAAGTTGTTGAGGTGCCGGTCCGTATTCGTCAGCACGAAATCTGTGAGGACCTGATATTCGAGGAATCCGCGCACACCCTGCTCTGGCAGGCCATGCGTTGTGCAGACGTGGATAAAATGCTCATAGGTCGAGACGGCATTGTCCTTTTTCTCGGAATCCACAACGTCAATCGCCGGAATAAACTCCAGCGCCTCCGACGCAAAGTCCTCGCAAATACAGCCGTACTGCTCGCTTACGCTGCCGGTGAATTTGACCGGGCGATACCGCACATGGTTGGAAAAGCCCTGCTTTTCATGCAGCATGGATGCCAGCACTTCATTGAGACTTTGCTGGGAATTTGCGCCGCGGTTGCCTTTGAGCAGGCAGCGCGTATCGCCGACGATCAACCACTTTTTGATCAGGTCACCCTGCAGCGATGCGCTGGGCGAATACGCTGGTGTCTGGGTGCTTGCCGAAGCTGCACCGTGAGGATGTTGGATCTGCATGGATTCCAGTGGATCGCGGAAGCTGTTGGAGAACAGGCTGACGTCTTTCCACGTCAGTTCGCTGCCATTCGGTCTGATCCAGTAGTGGTCGGACAGACTGAGACCGAGGTTCCGCACGAGCAGGCTCTGTGTGGATGGAATGCCCTCCTGCTGCAAAAGCGCGGCAATGTTGCCCTGACTGATGGGGACGGCACGGCGCAGCCACCATTTGCGCAGACTGTCCGCGCCCTGACTGCCGCCGAGCGGCAGCAGCTCTGGACTCGCACTGGGTGTGACCTTGAGGATAGCGCCGGACAGGTCGTCGAGCTGCAAAGACGCAACAACATCGTCTTTGTGCATCAGATCATATCCTTGCTCTGCCATACGCACCACCTCCCAGCTTTTTCTGCTTCGAGCATACCATAATTCTTCGCGCAAATCCAGTTCGCGTTTATTTTGTGATCTCACTGTGCATTTTTTCTCTGGTCGGAACGCGCGGTTCGACACCGGACAGCTTTTCACGGAAAGACTGAAGCTGCTCGCCAATGGACGGGCGTTCATTCTTCGAGTTCTTCCTGCTCGTAGGCGAGCTGCTGGCGGTATCGTCCGAGGAGCGTTCCGACCGAGACTCTTTTTTTGATGAGCGCTCCTCCTGCAGCTTTTCCAGCGAACCAAAGAGACGCTCGAAAATGACATTTGCCAGTTCCAGATCGGTCGTTGGAATGACGAGATCAATGGGTGCGTCCGGCTGCTCTTTGTCCTGGATACCCGCGAACAGTACCTTGTCCTTTGCCTGACGGCTGAATTCCCGGTACTGCTCTGGTGTCAGGGAAAACGTGCGGATGTCGCGTGTCTGTTGGAGAATTTTCTTGAGACTGGTCTTGCCGTAGACCTTTTTATGGTTGCGCGCCAACGCCAGCAGCATCGCCGCGGCATTCTTTGCCGCAGAGCTTGCCAGCTTGACCGCCACCTCGCCGCCGGAGAGCATCATGTGAACGACCTGCTCGGCGGCTTCGCTGTTTCCTACGTTGATGGGGAATCACCTCCTGTTTGTGAACGAATGCTCTGTTTCTTTTTCGTGTAGGGATTTTTCCTGTGCAGTGACATCCCGCTGCATGACCGCTGCCGAGTCCGCGATCTCGCGGCACAGCTTGATTTTCTGCCGCTCGGCACGGATCTGCTTGTTGAGCTGCGCAAGCTGCTCGTAGATGTCCGCTTTTTCTTCTGCGAGGGCTTGCCGCGAAATGCTGCAGGCATCCAAGATGGCTTTTGCTTCTGCGTACTGCGCGTACTCAGCTTCCATGCCGGATAGCCCTTCTTCATAGAGAGCCTTACTCATGGCAAGGGCTTCCTCCGCAGCCAGCGCATCAAAGAGCTTCTTGCGCTTTTTCTTACGGACGTTTAAGATCGTGCGCTGCTTAGCGAGCTGCGCGGCCTCGCTTTCTGCCTGCTGCACACAGGCGTTCAGATCATCTGCCGTGGAGATGCTATTCTCTTGCAGGAATTTCAGCCGCGCCTTATAGGTTTCGGCTTTCATGATCTCCTTCCGAAGATGCGGCGTCATGCGCGGCGGGTACTGCCGCTTTTCGATGCGGCCAAGCAGATAGCAGTAATGGTAGTATAGTGCAAGGAATCCCTTGTATTTTGGATGCGGGCGATATGGCTGTGGTTTCGGGCGCGGAACAAACGCCGGTCTGATACCGGCTTCAATCTCTGCGAGATTGCCCGCGATGGTGCGTTCAATGTTTTCTTCTGAATATGCCGCGTTTTTGCGTTCCGGATACATGAAACGCTCCTGCCCGCGCAATCGGAAACCGAGACGGTTGCCGTGGTGGATCTCGTAGCCCTTATGCTCCATGAGCAGGAAAAAGTGACCGAGATCGTTGGCATCCGTAATTGCGTCACGCAGGTCCGCTTCCAGCATGGAACGGAACGTTGGTTGCCCTTTGGACTGACGGAGCCATTCAATATAGCTGACCGCTTTGGAGGGCTTGCCCTCCATAATGACAGACAGCCCATGCTCCCGGCAGAGCTTATCCGAAATTGTGCGAATCTGCTGGTAGTAGCTTTTGGCGTTGCTGTGGTATTTTCGCCCCGTCACCAGATTCACAGAATTGAAAACCATGTGCGCATGGATATGTTCTTTGTCCACATGAACGCCAATGACGACCTCATAATCCGCAAGGTGTTCCTTTGCAAATGCCTGTGCAATTTCCAATGCCAGTTCTGGCGTGATCTCACCGGGCTTGAATGATTGGATGATGTGGTAATACTGAACGCCGTCGCGGTTATTCTTCGCTTCCTTGGTTGCAAGCATTTGGTGGCAAGCATGCCCCTTGTCGCAGTTCAGATAAGCCGTCAGGACTTCCTCATCCGTTTTGTCAGGGTTTACCGCATAATTGATTGCCAGATCCAGTCTGGCGTGCCGGGCGAGGATCTTGGTTACTGCCATGACTGCTGACTGAGCTGGTACATGAGTTCATAAACACGATCCAGCATCCGCAGGGCGCGCGTGACCTCGTCGCGGCTGGCAAACCCGGCGTTCGCTTTTCGGGCAAGCTGGTTGATGTTGTTGCCGATCTGGTGGATCTCCGCGCGCAGCCTGCGAAGTTCTTCCGAGGGTGCGGCTTGGATGCTTTCTCCGAGGATCAGCTTGCGCAGGTAAGCCGACAGCGGCAGGCCGCTGGCCTGTAAGCCCTTTTCCAGCGCGGCGCGTTCGTCCTCGTCCAATCGGATGTGCAGGTTATATTGATTCTTCCGCACGGCGCTCCTTTCTCCGCCCGCAGGCGGCATGTTGGGGTCAGGGTTCTCCCTGCAAGCTGCGTTTTGGTACCAAAACGCTATGCTTGCGCTCTTGCCGCGAGGCGGCGAGAGCCTGACGCCCCGCCAAAAGTCGGGGCAAGAATAGATGCCTTCGTGCTGCTTTGGCCATTCAAATCGGTTTTTGAATGACGTAGTCGCTACAATAGTCGCTATGGAATTTTGAAATTCAGATTTTTGCCTTTTGTAGTCGCTACAATAGTCGCTACGCAGCGTTCAATTCCGTCTCCAGCCGCTTTCTGGCAAGATCTGCGTACACGTCGGTGACCTCAATGCCGGTTGCGTCATAACCTTCTTTCACCGCAGCCAGAACTGTCGTGCCGGAGCCTGCAAAGGGATCTAAAATATGACCACCCGGTTCTGTAATCCGGACAAGATCCTGCATAAGCTGCAAGGGCTTCTCGGTCAGGTGGATGCGGTTCTGCGGGTTGCCGTATTTGAACACACCCGGCAAACACGGCACGGGGCGGCTGACCGGCATATCTCCGTTCGAGCCCCAGACGATGTATTCTGCCTGTTGCCGAAAACGCCCCTTCTGCGGGCGTGAGTTTCCCTTATCCCACACGGCAATCCCGCGCCAGATCCAGCCTGCCCACTGGAGCGCATCGCTGGCGCAGGGGAGCTGCCGCCAGTCAATGAACATACAGACCGGCGCACCGGGCTTGGCTGCGCGTCTGGCAAGGTACAGCCACTCTGCCGCCCAGCGGGTCCATGAGCGCTGATCCTTGGCGTCGCCGTCAAAATCAGGCGGCGCGTTGCCGCCCATGCTGGAATACTTCTTTGCGGTGGCTTTGGATTTCTCCGCCTGTGTGCGGCCACCGGACGCATACGGCGGATCTGTGATGACGGCGTCAAATGTGCTGGGAGGAAAGCTCTCCAGCACCGTAAGGCTGTCTCCGTGGATGATCTCCCATCTGGGCTTATCGCGCATGGGCATCCGCTCCCTTCGTTTTCTGTTTTGGTTTTTGCTTCGGTTTTGGTTTAGGCGGGTCTTGATATTCCTCGATGCGAGAAATACCGTCCTTTCCTGTTACAATGACGGGACGGTGAACGCGCTGCCCCATGCTTAAAAGCGTTTCCTCAATACATTCCGCAACTTCTCCGATATAGTACATATCCCACGGGAATTCATCTTCGCTCTTATTCAGAAACGCGAGGATCGTCTGATAGACCGCATTGTCGATCTCATCAAGACGCTCGGTTTGTGCGCTGGTGAATTCCGGATAGTGTTCATCTGACATTTTCAGCTCTCCTGCGTTCCGTAGTTTTGCCAGCCCGATTCTGCACCCGTTCGTGCGTCAGTTCAAAAACGCTGAGATATTCCGCAGTCGCGTTTGCCAACAACGTATAATCACGCGAACCTGGGCAGCAGGCATACCACTGCGGCGTTTTCCCGTCGACCCAGATGTGCGGTTCCGTATTGCGAAGATTCGGATTCGTGCTGCGGCAGCTTCTGCTGATGACATCCCCAATTTTCATACGAACACTGTCAATTTCGCCTTTCGTAGGATTCAGAATGGAAACTGTCAGGTATGGATACTGATTCGCAACGATATCTTTTGTAAACCGTGCTTTGACCCGCAGATCGCCAAGACTGCCGTAGCAGCATTCGCCAATGAATTGCGGATCATGGATCACGCGCCCATCCCCATAGATTTTTCTCAGTTCGTCCAGAAAGAAATTTGTCATGCTGCCTCCTTCCTGCTATCCTGTTTCCAGAACATTGCGTCAATGTCCGCAAACGTCTGGCTGCGGTTGAATTTCTCTGTGACCTTGCCGGGAACGATTTGCAGACGCATCATTTTTTGCCACAGATCCGGATGATGGTCGTACAAATGTCGCAGCTCGGACAGCTTGGCATTCGGGCAAAACCAGCAGCCGCCGCGGTCGGTAAACTCGTACACAGGGGAAAGCAGTCCTGCTTGTTTGCAGAGCTGCTTCGCGTCATCCTCGGTGTATCCGTATTTCTCCAGCAGCGACACCTGATTGCCGCCTAGCCGTGCCAGACGCTGCGGTTCGTCCTTTGCAATGCCAATGTACTGCACGGTATCTGACGGCAGTGTTTTCTGATATTGCCGGATCGGGTGCATTTTGCAGTCGCGCTGGACATAGCATTTCCCGCACATAGGAAAAGAGCGGATCATGTCTTTCTTCGGCCCGCGTGTGACCTTTCCCATAAAAACAGAGGTGTAGGTTTTCTCGCTCCGAAGCACACGGACAGGTACGCCCAACTTTTCAAGGGCAGGGATTGCGACCTGATAGATAAACGCCTGATGTTCTGGCACTTCGCCTGAGGTGCTATTATCAAACATGACCTCACAGTACACCGCTTCGTCCAACAGTTCGCCATGCTCTAAGGCCAATAAAATCGTCGCAATGCTGTCTTTTCCAAAGGAACAGGATACGACATGCTTTGGACTCATGTGCGCTCGTCCTCCAGTTCCGCACAGGCCATCCGCAGCTGCTCTGTCTTGTCCATCTGCTCCCATGCGGCCTGCGGGTGCATAAAATGGCAGTTGTTGCAGACTTCTGCGAAGAACGGCTTGTCCAGATCCAGCGCGCGGATCATGCCTGCCGGGGTGAAGTCAAAGACGCGGCGGACAGCTTCGATCAGAAATGAGTCGTCATAGTACCCGCTCTCCTGCGTGTCGATCTCGACGGCAACCGGTTCGGTCTGCCCAATGGCATAGGCGAGGCTGACCGTACACACATCGGCAAGACCGGCGGCAACGATGTTCTTTGCCACATAACGCGCCATATATGCGCCGCTGCGGTCAACTTTCGTGCCGTCCTTTCCGGAAAGCGCACCGCCGCCGTGGGGCGCAAGTCCGCCGTAGGTGTCGACCATCAGCTTGCGGCCGGTGAGGCCGGTATCTGCTTCAAAGCCGCCCAGCACAAACCTGCCGGATGGGTTGATGAAAATTTTCGTCTGCTCGTCGATGCGCACGTCATGGCAGGCGCGGTCAATGACCAGCCTGCGGAGTTCCTCGCGCAGCTCGGTAGGGTCTTTGTCCGCATCGTGCTGGCAGGAGATCACGATGGTGTCCACGCGCTCCGGCACACCGAACGCATACTGCACGGACACCTGCGCTTTGCCGTCCGGCCCAATGCCAGAGATCAGCTTTTCTTCCCGGCAGGTGGTGAGCAGACTCGTGATTCGGTTTGCCAGTACGACCGGCGCGGGCAGCAGCTCGACCGTTTCCCAGCAAGCGTAGCCGTACATGATGCCCTGATCGCCTGCGCCTAGCGTATCCCCATCGACTGCACCTGCAATATCGGGGCTTTGCGTATGCAGTCGCACCTCTACATGATAATTACAGTCATATCCGGCTCTTTGAACCGTTTGTCGCACAATGGTCTCCACGTCAGGGCTTGCCGTCGTGCGGAGTTCTCCGGCAACAAGAATTTTGCCCACCGTTGCCAGCACTTCACAGGCAACGCGGGCATTGGGATCATCTTTGAGGCAGGCGTCCAGAACGTTGTCCGCAATCGTGTCGCAGAGCTTGTCCGGGTGACCTGCCGTGACGGACTCTGCCGTCAGGATGTAGTTATCTTTCATGCGTCGATTTTCCTTTCTTCGGCTGATTGATCACCTTTCCATGCTGCATGACGAACAGCTTTTCGCGGGAGTACAGGCGCGTATAGGTCTGGATCTGCTTGTCGGTCAAAGAACAAAATTCCTCGCCGCTGCCTTGGGCGAGGAAGAACGTGCCGTGGATAATGTCATACGGTATGCCATTGCGATTCCGCAGGAAGCGGTTTTCCGGCAGGCCGAGGAGTTTGGCTTCTTCGTTGCACACCAGCAGGACATTATGATCATCAAACGGTTCGACGGCCTGAATGAAACCACCCACAATAGCCTGCATACTCGCCAAGCTGCCATCAATCTCCATGACATACGGATCTTTGGTGGGTTCCACGACCAGAATGCGCATGGGATTATCGCTCATAGTTATCTTTCTCCTTTCCGTGGCGGCTGCAATTGCGGTCATTGACGTCCGTGATTGTCACATATTCCCCAATCAGGCACAGGGCTTCGCCGTAGCTGTGGCACTCGCCGCTGAAAATGCGGTGGGTGAGTTCCTTCGCCTGATCCCGCAATCCTGCTTCGCGCAGCGTCCTCGCTGCGATGCCGACAAGGTTAAAAATATTGCCGTCCTGCCCGATCAGTGGGCAGGGCGGCTTTTCGACGCCCGGTTCGGATTTCTCTAAAAATCCACCCAGACGATTCGGCACATAATCACTGAGCCATGTCCCGCCAATCGTTCCGTATGTGGTAAGTCTCCACATGGCGAGTTTGCCGACATCAAGATCAACACCTTCAAAGTCAAACAGCATGTTGGTGTGACCGTCGTACTCAAACAGAGATGCCCGTTCAAACCGGCTGCCATTGCGCAGGATTCCGGCATCCGTGAGCATTTCGTTGATCCCTTCCAACCATTCCTGCGGATCACCGCCGCAGCCTTGCAGGATCAGCCCTTCCCGGTCGCTCATTTTGTGAAGATCACCGGCCTGAATTCTCCGGATGGCGTTATCGCTCATGGCTGGCCTCCTTCCGCTGCGGCGGCTTGGTCTGCACTTTCTTTGGATACGGTTCAATGCCGCATTCCTTGAGGCAGTTCTTGAACGCATATTTGAGACAGCCGACCGGCAGACCGTTCTGCTCATAGCCCGTTTTGATACCGAGATAGTAGTCTCTTGGCGGCAGGGACGGTTTCAGATGCAGCTCTGGGTTCATAATATAAGCCATGACCGGGACGCGCTGCCCGTCAAACGTCCGCACTTCCAACGTCTGCTTGATGTACAGGCGCGGATAACCTTCATAGCGGTCGAGCGATGCCTCGCACTGGTCGGTCAACTCCCACAAAAGGCCGTAGACACAAGCACCTTCCTTGGGTTCGACTGTCGCAACGCCGCTGCCGCGAAAGCGCAGGTCATAATTGTCCAGAACAGCCTGCCCGTAGACGCTCGCGTCCGGGCAGCGGTAGCGCATTTGGTTCAGATTGATATTGCTGCCGTAGGCAAAATACAGTGGTTTGTCCATCGTCATTCCTCCAACAGCTCCAGCGCGCCGATCTCCTGCAAAACATGAATGAGCGCGGCAGCACGTTCTTCCGTGCTGCCCTCCGGCAGCTCGCAGGGCTGCTCCGTCATGCGGCGGATCGTGTTCTGCATATAACGGATATATCCTTCCGTGCCGTCGAACGTGCCTGCATCAAAATGTAAGGCACGGAGCTGGGTTAAAATTTCGATGGGCGTACCCTCGTATGTGGATTCTTCAATACAAATTCTCATTCGGTCACCTCTCCTGTTCCTGCTGAGATGTTCGGTTTTTGTGGCTGCTTGCATAGCAGTCCTTGTCATATCGCCAGGCGCGGTTATGAAAAGCTTTTCATAACCGCGCTTATCGTTATCCCGACGAAATGAAAAGTAAGCGAGGACTTTCCTTGTAAACAGGAGCAGCCCTCGCAAATTTCTTTTCATAACGCTTATGGACTCAATGATTTCAGCCAATCCATTAACTTACTGTCAGATTGCCATGTACCCTGCTTAGGAACAGGCGTTGGATATGCTTGTTCCAAAGCCTTCCTTTTCATCTCGGTGTCAGCACGTGCATATGTTTCCGTCGTCTTAATATCAACATGACCCAGAATATCGCGTATATAGACGATATTGACACCAGACTGGAGGAGGTGCATAGCTTTTGTATGCCGCAAAATATGTGGTGTGATTTTTTTATGGCCATCAGGTGCATACTTCTGCAAAATATAGGTAATCCCTGCACGAGTAAAAGATTTTCCTTGTGAATTCAAAATTAGCTGTTGAGTTCGTTTTTCTGGGCTGGATAAGTTTTGCCTTTGGATATAACTTTTAAGCAGATCCGCTGTTTTTGCTGAAAGCGGTACCTCTCGGGATTTATTCCCTTTCCCCGTAAGTTGTACACGCGCATACCGTCCGAAATGTATGTCTCCAACGGTCAGATCCAGAAGTTCAGAAACTCTTGCCCCTGTGTCATAGAGCAGACAGAGTATAAGCAAATCTCGAAACCCTTTTTCGGTACAAGGATTTGGTTTCTCTAACATTTCCTTGATTTCCTCATATGAAAGGTACTGTAAGACTGGCGTTGGACACTTTTTTGTGGGAATTTGGAGGATTCTTTCGCAGGCGTAAATATAGCGTGGATTTTCTCTACGGGTAAACTTAAAAAAGGCTTTTATGGCGGACAAGCGTTGATTTCGCGTTGAGGCAGAATTCTTCTGTTTCTCACAGAGCCAATTCAGGTACCCCTCAATTAAATCGGGAGACAGGGTCTCAACTGTAATCTTGCGAACTGGCAGTCCGCGTTCTTCCTCACAATACTGAAGCAAACGGGAAAAAGCCGTTTCATAGGAGGCGAGTGTGTTATCGCTGACTCCGCGCTGGCATGGTAAATAGGACAATAAATATTTACTAAGCAACGATGCAAAATCTGTAGTCCTCACAATTCCACCTGCCTCCCAGGAAAGACATCAAAATTATGTTCCATTGCTGAAACAATGTGCGGAAAAGCCTCTGCGGTTAAGCGCAGGTACTGCTGTGTCGAGTAAAGGCCCACATGGCCCATATATGCGGACAGATACGGAAGTTTGGCGTTTAAATCCTCGCCAGCCTCAACCCACTTCTGTAAACAATGCACCGCGAAAGTGTGACGCAAGTCGTGAATTCTGGGGCCTTTTCCTTTGCCTCCATAAGATATTCCTGCACAGTAAAGCGTCTGTCGCCACGCATAGAGAATGGTACCGGAAGCGTAGTGTCCGCCACATGGCGTCTGAAAAAATGCTGCCTCGTCTTTTCTGTGTTTGCCAACATTTGAAACATACTGGAAGCAGCGGAATGTTAACGACTCGGACATTGGAACCAGACGTTCCTTGCCAAACTTACTGTTTCGTATATACAGGATACCTTGATCCAAATCGACATCTGCCATAACAAGATTCAATGCCTCTGAAATCCGCAGACCGCAGCCATAAAGCATTCGGAACAGCAAACTCATCACATAAACGCGCTGCGGAGAAATCGGCGTGTATGGAAGTCCATCTGCGGCTGCAAATAAGCGTACAATCTCACTATGGCTAAAAATATATGGTACAAAGCTGGATTGAACCCTTCGGATATCCCTGTCAACATATGCGTCTATGCCAGCTTTCTCTAAGTACTGCATGAATCGCCGGATTTCTGTGGCACGGTAATAATGGTTGCGAGGAGTTTCATTGATATCCTTTTCATTCCAGCACTCAACCGCGCTTTTGGAGGCATAATCCAATGGTTCCCCGTTTGCAAGACACATTCGCAGAAAGCGGAGCAGCATACCCATCGGTTTCTGAATCTGGACTCCAATAGTTTCCTTTTCAACTAAGTATTCATAGCACCTTTCAGATAAAATATTTTGAAATCCGACCTTTTCATAAAACTCGACCTGACCAATCATAGCAGCACCTCCACATCCAATGCACAGCCCCGAAGATGATGCGTATCGACCTGCAAATACTTCTTTACCGTATCGGTTGAGGTATGCCCCAAGATGTTTGCAATGGTTGAAATGGGAATGTTTTCTTCCATGAGTCTCGTTGCCAAGGTGTGCCGCAGTGAATGCATACCATGCTTGCGCTTGGATAGATCAATTTTTGCCATCCGCGCATAACGTACAATGATACCGCTAAGAGAGGACGTATCTGAAAATGCCATGATTGGTGTCCGTCCTGTCAAGAAAACATTTTGTATCGTAGTTTTAGGCCGTCCATATTTTAAGTAATCAATGATTGCCCAACCAACATCATCCGGTAGTGGTAAATCGACACGCTTTTGCGTTTTAGACTGTATAAAAGACAGCCTGCTGTTCTCCCAATCTATATCTCCAAGACACAACGCACGGATATCTCCGACTCGAAGTCCAAGTTTTGTTACAAGCAGCAAAATTGCGTAATCTCTTTTTCCCATAGGATTAGCCCGGTCCACCGCAGATAGCAGTTGATCTACATCTTCATGTTCCCATACGGATGGCAGCGGATTCTTCCGCAAAGATCGTTTCGCTGGAATATTGCGGGAATAATCTTCACTTACATATCCATTGTGAAACAAGAACTGCAAGAAAAGGCTTAGCGTGCGTCTGTGGTGTTCTACCGCATCATCGCTCAATGTAATAATAGTGCCTAAGAACCCAATTACCGTTTTGTGAGAAATTTCAGATATAGCAATTTTGTTTGAGTGCAAGTAGTTGAAAAATTTGCGCAGATCTGCTTGCCGCCTATATACAGTAGCCTCAGAGGTACCCTTCCCCCGACAGTCATCACCAAATTCGTCACTGAGGTTCTGGAACTCTGTAGTAAGTTGGAGGTTTCCCCTTAACCGTCTGGCGCGGAAAAACGCGCCATGCGTATTAAAGTCATTCAGCAGCGTAATTGTTCTCCATGCGTACTGTGTGGTGCATGGCAACTCATGAACAAGTCGGCCATCAAATTCAACAGGATAACACTTTTCAAGGAACTTCTTCCCCACACTGGAAGAATAGCATTCAATTCCTTGTGCTGCCCCAAATATGAGCAGCCGCTTTATTACTGTCCGAAAATTTGTAAGCCGGGATTCACTATATCCGGCTGCAACCAATGCCCGATCAAAGGCAACCGTCAATTCCTGTATTGATTTTTTACCGTCCATAAAGATGCCTCCTAAAATATTATGCAAAGAATGCAAGCTAATTTTATCGGCTATTACTTATTTTGAACAGCTTACTTTTCATTTCGTCGGGATAACGATAAGCGCGGTTACCTTCCAGATTGGCAAGCAGATGGTCGCGCGTGTTCTTGAATTCATCGCCGTTCAGCCCCATCCGCACGAGCCAGACACGGAACGTGAACAATTCATTGTCGCTCACCGTCTTGCGCATGACGCTGGTGCGCTGGGCGATGGCCTGCGCGGACATGGCGAGGCACAGATTGACGTAGGCTTTTGCGCGACCGGCGTGGAGGGTAGAATTGAAGCAGCGCCATTCAATGGTGCCGCGATAAAAGACAGAGTGAAGATTCAGCGCGTAATAGCGCGTCCAGTTGTAATGCTCGTGCGCAGAAATGCAGCCTTCGTACCAGATGTTCTCCAACTGCGTCAAATCCGTCGTCGGTTCATTGGACAGCCGCCTTGCCCGCTGCAGCATGGGTTCGCGCACACGCTGACACCAGCGGTTGACGCGGGCTGGGTCCGTTTTCAGGGCTTTGAACAGCAGATCTTCTTTGGAATACATGATACTGAGCAGATTCTTGAGACTCTGGCGGTTATGATTGGAGGCATCCACATGGACGTGCATCCCGCAGGAGTCGTTGACTTTTCCGCCTGCCTGCCGGATACGGCGCACACACTCCTGAAATTTTTCCATTTCGTCATAGGTGAGCTTCGGCGTTACCATTTCCACGCGATATTCTGGATCGGTTGTTCTGCGATAGTGCCCATCGTCATTCCACTCTGCGCGGATACTGCCGTCGCTCATGATGCGCCACTGCTTGCCCTCCCGATCCGGTACATACCAGCTATCATAATTATCATAGTTGCGCTGTGGCGTCGTTCCAAAATACATGCCAAGCGCCTCTGCCGCTTCTGCTCGCGTGATGCCGGTCAGCTCGATCTCCACGCCGAAGCATTGATCTTTGATGCCAATCATCGCTCCGGTTCTTTCGGCTTATCGCCCTTTGTCTGCGGAGGAGTACGTTTCTCTGGCTCCTGATAAACGTAGGTATCTTTCTTTTCGTCGAACACCATGTTAAAATCGGCAGCTTCTGCGCCGTGAATCTGAAACGCCATCTCATAAGCCTCCCGGCTGCCGCCCTCCGGGATATTCCCGTCAATCGGCTCTCCGGCTAAAAGGACAACATGACCGACGTTGTGACCAATATCTTCATCCGCCCACTGCAGATCAACTTCCACCTCCGGGAACATCTGTGATAGCTTGTCTATGACTGGCATAGGTGTGTCCCATGCTGTCAGGAAGTGAATGCTTTGTGATTCCTGATCGAAGTGAACGTCATAAGCATTCCACTTTGTTCCCCAGTTCCGATTGCACCAGCCGTACCAATCTCCGCAGCCATATTGCAGGAAGTTAGAGATCACGACTTGCCCCATGGCGATGACATCTGAAATGGGCGTGTATTTGCTGGCTCTGGAAATCCGCTGTGCATCCAGCGTCATAAACTGCTCGCCTTTGCTTCGACCAACAATGCCGGCTAACTTCTGATATTCCTCACTGCTCAATTTGGAAACGCCCATGTCCGGCGCGGCTGGGTTCAGCGCCATCATGCAGACATACAGAGCCTCGTCTGTGCGGGAGCCAGCTTCAATGTTGAGGCTTTCCGGCATGGGGATGATTTTATTGAAGTCAATACTGCCAAAGCCGAGTTCATCACTTTTGATTTTGTCAAGCATGGCATGAACCTGTTCGCTGTCACCCTCAAACTTCAAAATGTTTGTAATATGGTTTGGCATAGGTCACCTGCTTTCTTGTGCGTAGATTTTCGCATCCGCTGCGCGGATGCGGCGGCCAATGGCTTCTATGACTGTCACGGTCACGCTGTTGCCTGCTTGCTTGTATGCCTGCGCATCGGAGTTGATAGCGAGGATCTTGTCGATTTGATCCTCACTGAACCCCTGCAAACGGAAACACTCCCGCGGCATCAGCCTTCGGACTCTGCCGCCGCGCAGGACAATGCCATGTGTGTTCGCTGTGTCCACCGTATGGGCAACGCCTGCAAACACACGCCCACGGCGCGTATTGCTGCCCGCGAAGCCAAGGTCGATGGAATAGCCTTCATGCGCTTCCTTGTAGCCTTTCTTCGTTGCTTCCTTAATGTAGAGAACGCCGGAGTTTTGCCCCTTGAAGTTGGTAAGGGAACCGTCCTGCCGGGTATGCAAACATCTGGCGTTCGGCGTGATCTTCGGATCGCCCTTCGTCAGATCTACAAAGTAGAGTCCGGATTGTCTGCTGGTGTCCTGTGTGCAGGCGATTCCGGCAGAATCATAGACTCGTTTGCCCAGCCGTCCATGGACGATCTGTACAAGAGCTTTTGCATCTGCTCCAAAGACAGGAAGTATTTTTCCGGCGCATCGGGGATCAAGATATCCGATAAGGAACAGCCGCCGTCTTGATTGAGGGACTCCAAAATGTTTGCTGTTAAGCACAGTCCATTCGACATGATACCCCAGGTCATAAAGCGCGGAGAGGATGACACCAAATGTCCGGCCTCGGTCATGCGAAAGGAGCCCAGGCACGTTTTCAAGAAAAAGATACGCCGGTCGCTTTTCTTTAACCACTCTGGCCAGTTCAAAGAAGAGAGTGCCTCTTGCATCTTCAAATCCTTTTCTCCTGCCAGCTGTAGAAAACGCCTGGCAGGGGAAGCCTCCGCACAGGAGGTCAAAGTCGGGGAGTTCTTTGGGGTCAATGGTTCTTGCGTCGGGATAGTAGACTTCCTCCTTTCCGGGCGCGTGGATGGCGCGATAGCTGGCGTCTGCGTATTTGTCGATCTCGCAATGCCCAATACACTGAAATCCGCCTGCCAAGTCCAAGCCTGCCCGGAAACCGCCGACGCCTGCGAACATATCAAAATATCGGATTATACGTTCAGCTTTCTTCACCTTCTTCCTGCAGCGCACGCAAAAAGCCGAGAACGTCATCGTCAACGCTCCCGGCTGGCTGCGGCTGCGAAATTGTTTGTGGATGGGAACTGCTTTGCAGCTCCGTTTGGAGAATTGTTTTTAGATCCAGCAGGAATTGCTTCCGCTGCGCCTGTTGGCACAGCGCCAGACAGAGCCAGTTTGTGCGCTGCCCGGCAGGGATCGCGGACAGAATCTCCCATGCCTGCCGGTGGAGTGGATTGTCCAAAAACAGCGTCGTACCAAAACGGGCCGTTTGCGGCTTATCCTGCATGGCCTGCTACCTGCGATGCCAGCCGCTCGTATGCCTGCGCGTTTAATTTGTCATCGTCCAAAATGACAGGATGCAGAACACTGCCCTGCGGCAGGTATCGTTTCATAAGTCCGGCCCCACCGCCGAGGAACACGACCGGCATGGCGCGGCAGTCCAGACCTGCTTCGGCAATGGCAGAGAGAATACGCTTTGCATAGATTCCGGCTTCCCGCTGGATGATGGCTTTCACACGGTCGTCCATGCTGTCCGGGCTGCCGCGCAGGACATTTTCAATCTGCGCACCGGTAAGAGACAGATTCAGACTCCGGCGCACCTGCTCCGCGATCTCATCCAGACAGCGGATCATGCCAAGCTCCAAGCTGCGGCAGGAGCTTGCGTTCGGAATACGGTTGTCCAGCCGCATAATATCCACGGTCCACCCGCCGATGTCCGCAAGGATCACGGACGGCTCGTTCAGCAGATCGCTGTGCTGGAGGATCGCTGCATAGCCCTGCGGAAACAGCTTCACATCCTGCACGGAAATCTCATACGAAATCCCTTCATACAAAAAAGAGACCGGCTTGTTCTCGCGCAGCAGATGTGCCCGGAATGCTTTCTTTTCCCGGCCGAAGCTCGTCAGCGGCAAGCCAGCCGCAAGGATCACCGGCGTTGTAGTCGGCGCGTTCCGGTACGCGATCTCTTTGGCGATGGCCGCCAGCGTCAGTAAGTAATAGTTTTCATCCGCCGTCTTATCCTTCTGGAGCGGCTGCCGCCCGCTGCCGACGACGTAGTATTTTCCGTCATAGCAGAGGACGTTTTTCTGCGTGTACGGTTCATGCTCGTATTCTGCCAAGCCGGAGGGGAATGAGCAATGCGCGGTTTTCATGGCTGCATAGCCATGATCCACGCCAATGGTAATGGGTTCTGTCATCGTTCTTCCACCTTTTCTTTCCGTTTGTTCATATCCTTCTGCGGTGCGCGTTCCTCTGGGAGCAGCTTCCCAAAGCCCAGCCCACGCAGCGTCTTTTCATACAGCTTTTTCTCAAACGCCAGATACTCTGGAGAGGTGTAATCGGTATGAAGCGAAACAGCTTTTTCATAGCACGGCGCGACGATCTCATACTCCACAGAGCCGAAACGGTCCGCGGTCAGGTATCGCAGCATCCCGTAACCGTCCATTTCCTCGAATTTCCCCATATTATCTTCCGTGGCAAACTCCGCACTGATATGAAAGCGCGTCAACTCGGCAGCGCTCTTATAAAGCACAAATCCACCCGGATCAAGGTAGGGCGCAACCGCCTTATAGAACCGCCGACAGTGTTCCCGGCTGTTTAGCTGCGGGACCAGCTTTACAAGGGCTGTTTCCAGCGCTTTGTTCTTTTGGGACAACTTCCTGTTACCGATTTGCAGATTGTTATAAGCAATAGAGAGCTGAACCGCCGTGCGCTCTTGGGACGCTTGCTGCTCGCGCATGGCCTCATATTTGACCTTCAGCGCCGGGTATTCGCGGATCGCAGTCAGCATTTCAGATAATCTCATCTGCGCTTCCTCCGATACCGTGAAAACCGCTGCAGCACCTGCAAACGATTGTCAATCTTGCACGATGCCTGATCAACCGCGTCCATATCCTTGTCCAGCTTCTTGTGGATGTGTTCCAGCGCGTCGCGGTCATTGCAGCAGTCCACCAGAACATAGGTGCTGCCCGTGGAGAACACCTCGCGCCTGCCATATGGGTCGCGGAGACTGGCAATGAGCCGCTGGCCGACCTTCTTCCGGTACGCAACCTGCAATGCTTCCGGTTCTCCGCAGACACCGTACCGCTTCAAGATCCGCGCAACCTCGTCGGAGGAGATCTTCTGGTGCGTCATCAGCTTCTCCAGGATCTCTGCGGCGGCGTCCTCCGGAACGCCAGAGTATCCGGAATATCCATCTAAATATGCCGTCATGTTTGGAACTCCTTTCTGCGCGCAAACGGCCATCCCGCAATGGGATGGCCGCTTCGTTTGTTACGCTGCCGCAGGAAGCTCCGCAGCATCGTCCAGTTCTTTCCGGGGTGAGAGAAACTCCACCTCGGTCGCTTTGAGCAGGAAGCCGGGCTGCCGCTCCGGTTCCTCGGCAAAGGTGATCGTTTCAAAATCACCGCTGGCCGCAATCTTGCAGCCCTTTCTGGCAAACTCCGCGCAGCGTTCTGCGAGGATACCGCGCACCTTGATCGAGATAAAATCGGTCAGCTTTTCTCCATCCGGAGATTTGTAGCGGCGGTCCGAGGCAATGCGCATGATGGCGTAGGGCTTGCCGGTTTCTTCGTTGGTCTTGAGGACGGGATCTCCCGTCAGGTTGCCGATGGCAATCATTTTCAGCATAGTAAAGTCCTTCTTTCATTAGAATTACGCCCATTCGACGACGAACAGGACGCAGAGGATGTTGGCGTTTGTGACTGGCTGGGACAGGGCGCTGACAACTGCGTCATAGGTGAGCGTCAGGCTTTCTTCCTCGTTGATCTGCCACGGGGAAGTGAGTTCAAACTGCTCCGTGCTGCCGGTCTTGCTGGTCTGTGCGCTGTTGATCTTGAAGCCAATCTGGTTGCTGTCCACCTTGGCGTGGGACATATCCGAAGCATACGGCACCAGTGTCCAGCCATTTTCTGCCGTCAGGGTCACGGAGGACACCTGCACAGCGGCTGTGGAGTGGTTGACGATCTCCGCATTGGAGACGTAGACCTTCCCGTTCTGGTCAACCGTCACCGGCAGCACAGCCGGAACAACGACGGAGAAAACCGTCGCTTCTTCCCAATGCGCATAGTAGGTGGTAGACGCTACCTCTTTGAATACGGTATTGCCATCTACCTGCGTGCCGCCTGTCTCCTGCGTGAACCAGCCGAGGAACGCATAGCCCTTGCGAGTCGGCTCCGTGGGCAGATTCAACTTTTCGCCATAGGTCTGGTCGGTTGTTTCGGTTTTGCCGGTACCGAGATCCCATGTGATCTGGTATTCTGCCGGGGCAAACTGTGCGTAGAATGTCCGCGCGGCTGTGATCGTGACCGTGCTGTATAACGTGCCGTTTGTCTTTTCCGTGTACCAGCCGGAGAATGTGTGACCTGCCTTGACCGGCGTGTAACCGGGAGCAACGGCGGTCTGGTTGGGCGCGACGGAGGTCGTCACGCTGTTCTTGCCGCCAACCGTGCCGCCGTTGGACGCGGCATCCCACGTCACGATCAGCGCGACATTCGCGCCGCAGTCGTCGCACTTTCCGTCGCCGTTTGCGTCCACATGATCCGCGTATTCATTGGCGGTCGCCTTGCAGACGGAACAGGTTTTTGTGCGCTTGTGCTGGGTATCGCTTACGCTTGACCACTTGCCGTAAGTAAAAGAATGGCCAGCGTACTCAT
>OLGF01001618.1_pt1 | contig 23481 bp, 20 predicted proteins | sample 1604971 | NCBI WGS metagenome assembly OLGF01 (sample SAMEA3888902, study PRJEB22519) | human gut metagenome | biome: human gut; feature: human-associated habitat; material: faeces | place: Denmark | collected 2011 | reverse complement strand
TAGCCGTAGCCCTGCTGGCCGTAGCCGCCGAAGCAGTTGAAATCCTGACGCACCTGCGAAGCCGTGAAGCCCATTTTTTCGGAAAGCTCCTTGGAGGAAATACGCGTCACCCCGCGCTTGTCCAAGTGCCGCAAAAAGCGGTAGTAGCGCGGCAGACGCCGAATGACGGGCATGGAAATATACGGTTTCTTCTGCATATCATCACCTCGTTTGACAAAATTTTAGCACATCATAAAGACCAGTGCAAGTGTTTTTTATAAATAAGAAAAGAAAAACGGGCGGCCAGACCCTAAAAAGGAGGGTGGCCGCCCACGCTTTTCAAATCCATGTCGGGTTACAGAAGTTGCTCCAAACGATCGCGGATCGCGAGGAGGAAGCCCTCGGTGTCCACTTTCTTTGCATTCGGCAGGGTAGACATCGCCGCAAGGTCGCCGGTCATGATGCCGTCCTCTTCGATCGTCTGCAAGGTTGCCTTTTCAAGCTTGTCCGCAAAGGCGCTCAGCTCCGGCAGGTCGTCCAGCTCGCCACGCTTCTTCAGGGCACCGGACCATGCAAAGATGGTGGCCATGGGGTTGGTGGAGGTCTCTTCGCCCTTGAGGTACTTGTAGTAGTGGCGGGTCACGGTGCCGTGAGCCGCCTCGAATTCCATGGTGCCGTCAGGAGCCACCAACACGGAGGTCATCATGGCGAGACTGCCGAAAGCGGTGGAGACCATGTCGCTCATGACGTCGCCGTCATAGTTCTTGCAGGCCCAGATATAGCCGCCCTCGCTGCGGATGACCCGGGCCACGGCGTCGTCGATGAGGGTATAGAAGTAGGTCAGGCCCAGCTTTTCAAACTCCGCCTTGTACCGAGCCTCGTACTCCTCTTCAAAGATCTGCTTGAAGTCCCCGTCGTAGACCTTGGCGATGGTATCCTTGGTGGAGAACCACAGGTCCTGCTTGATGTCGATGGCGTACTGGAAGCAGGCCCGGGCAAAGGAACGGATGGAGGAATCCTTGTTGTGGGCGCCCTGCCACACGGCGGGACCGTCCACCTTCTGGACTACTACGGTCTGCTCTTTTCCCGAGACGCCCCGGAAGGTCATGGTGCACTCACCCGGCTCATCGGTGTGGAAATCCACGCTCTTGTACACGTCGCCGTAGGCGTGACGGGCGATGGTGATGGGCTTTTTCCAGTTCTTTACCACGGGCTTGATGGCGTCGATCAGGATGGGGGTGCGGAACACGGTGCCGTCCAGAATGGAACGGATGGTGCCGTTGGGGCTCTTCCACATCTCCGTCAGCTGGGGATACTCCTCCATGCGCTGCTTGTTGGGGGTAATGGTGGCGCACTTGACCGCCACACCGTATTTTCGGGTGGCGTTGGCGGCGTCCACCGTCACCTGGTCCTTGGTCTCATTGCGGTGCAGCAGCCCCAGGTCATAATACTCGGTCTTGAGATCCACGAAGGGGAGGATCAAAGTGTCCTTGATCCAGCTCCAGAGGATGCGGGTCATCTCGTCGCCGTCCATCTCCACGATGGGCGTGGTCATTTTGATTTTTTCCATGTCATTCAGTCCTCTTTGCGTAATAATTCATCAAACAGCCGTCCAGGATGATCTCCTTTTCGTCCGCCGTCAGTCCACGGACGTGGAGCAGCAGATCCGCCACATCACCGTTTTTCCGGATCACCTTGGCGGGAATGTCCTCCCGGCCGGAGGCGATGGCTTCCCGGATGCCGGGGACAAAGACGCAGTCGCCGTTTTCGTAGGGGAAGTCGGTGCCCTGGTCCAGGGTAAAGGGCAGGATGCCCCAGTTGATGCAGTTTGACCGGTAGCGCTTGGTGGCGAACTCGTAGCAGATGTTGGCGAAGCCTCCCAGCACCTTCTGGCAGGAGGCGGCCTGTTCCCGGGCGGAGCCGTCACCGGGACGATTGGCAAAGACGCAGGAGCCGAACTGGGTGGTCTTCAGCAGCGCGTCGCCGTCGCCCACCTTATCCAGCAACGACTTGAGGGTCTCCGGAGCCTGGCCCTCCAGCCGCTGTGCTTCCAGCGCCGCTGCGGCCTTGGCCCGGCCCACATAGGCCGGTTCCCGGCGGGAGAGGGTGAACTCCGCCAGGCGCAGGGGATTGGAGCGGTAGGAGGAGGTCTCGCCGGAGGGGATCAGCTCATCGGTGGTGGTGACGGGATCCCGCAGTACGGAGGCCACCTGCAGCAGCAGCTCCTCTCCCAGCGGCGGGATGGCGGGCCACTCGGCAATGTTGGGGCCGTAGTGGAGGAGGGCCTCCGGTCGGGCCTTGCCATAGCCGAAGTACACCCGGCGGCCATAGACCCCACCGTCGAAGGTGCGGCGCACCGGGGCCGGGGCGGGATAGTCCACCTCGGCGGCGGAGGTGACCACGCCGTGGTTCCGAGCCGTGGCGGCGATGGAGCGGGCGTCCATCAGCAGCACGCCGGACAGCTGGCCGTCACCGGGCTTGGAACCCTCCCGGTTGGGGAAGTTGCGGGTGGTGTGGCGCACGGAGAGGGCGTTGTTGGCGGGGACATCCCCGGCTCCGAAGCAGGGGCCGCAGAAGCAGGGCTTGAAGAGGACCCCGGCCTCCAGCAGCGCCTGCTGCACGCCGTTTTGCATCAGTTCCAGATTCACCGGGATGGAGGGGGGATACACCGACAGAGAGAAGGGGCCGCAGCCCACGTCACCGCCGGAGAGAATGGCGGCGGCCTCAGCAATGTTGTCATACATTCCGCCGGCGCACCCGGCGATGATCCCCTGCTGCACCACCAGCTTGCCGTCCACCAGTTGGTCGGTGAGGGAGAGGGTGGCCTTGCCGCCGAACTGCTCCGCCGCCCGCTGCTCCACCTGACGCAGATAATCGCCGGGATCGTGGAGCAGCTCCCGCAGCGTCACCGCTTCGGAGGGGTGGAAGGGGAGGGCGGCCATGGGCTCCAGCCGGGAGAGGTCTATGGAGATCATGGCATCGTAGCAGGCGCCCTCCTCCGGGGCCAGCCGGGTATAGGCCTCCGGCCGTCCGTGGATGGTCAGGTACTCCGCCACGGCATCGTCCGTCTGCCAGATGGAGGACAGGCACGCCGTCTCCGTGGTCATTACGTCGATGCCGATGCGGTAATCCATGGGCAGGTGGGCCACGCCGGGGCCGGCAAATTCCAGAATTCTGTTTTTGGCGAAGCCGTTTCCATACACGGCCCCGCACAGGGCGATGGCCACGTCGTGGGGACCCACGCCGTGGGGCGGCGTGCCGGTGAGCCACACCAGCACCACCTGCGGGGCGGCGATGTCATAGGTGTTTTTCAGCAGCTGCTTCACGATCTCCGGGCCGCCCTCGCCCACGCCCATGGTACCCAGAGCGCCGTAGCGGGTGTGGCTGTCGGAGCCGAGGATCATGCGGCCGCAGCCGGCCATCATCTCCCGCGCATACTGGTGGATCACCGCCTGATTGGCGGGGACGTAGTTTCCGCCGTACTTCACGGCGGCAGACAGGCCGAAGGCGTGGTCGTCCTCGTTGATGGTGCCGCCCACGGCGCAGAGACTGTTGTGACAGTTGGTGAGAACGTAAGGCACCGGGAACTCCCGCAGGCCGCTGGCCTTGGCGGTCTGAATGATGCCCACATAGGTGATGTCGTGGGAGATGAGACTATCGAAGGTCAGGTGAAGCTGCTCCTCCCACGGCCCCCGGTGGTGACGGCGGAGGATCTGATAGGCCATGGTCTTATCCCGGCCGCTGCCGGCGGCGGGGATCGGTACGGGTACGCCGCCCTGCAGCATGACGCTGCCGCTGTGCAGTTGGATCATCGGTAAGCACCCCTTTTCGGATGATGGTTTTGTTGGATACAGTATAACACAAAAAAGCCAGGATGCAAGAGAAAATGAATGAATAAAATGAAATTCTTGCAATTTCTCCCTGAGCAGACCGGAGATAATCTAATATAAATGGGTTGTGCATGGATATTTTGAAAGTTACAAAAATTTTTCTTGCAAAATGGAGGAAAATGAGATACAATACGGGAAAATCACAGCCGCCGGGGAAACAGGCCGCCGGGGAAGGGAGCAGGAAATGAAGGAAAACGGCGTCATTCAGGAGTACACCGGGTCGCTGAGCCGTCAGATCCGGGAGGAATATCACATCAGTGAGGAATATTACCACGGCGAGATCAAACGGGGTCTGCGCAATAGCGACGGCACCGGCGTTATGGTGGGCGTCACCAAGGTGGGCAGCGTGCAGGGCTATCTGCTGCAGGACGGCCAGCGCATCCCCATCCCCGGAAGGCTTTACTACCGGGGCATCGAGCTCAACGACATTGTGGAGGCCCACCGGGCGGAGGGAACCTTCGGGTTCGAGGAGGTGGCGTATCTGCTGCTGATGGGATATCTGCCCTCGCAGGGGGAGCTGCGGCACTTCAATGAGATCATGAACCGGGCCAGAAAACTGCCGGAGGGCTTCACCGAGGGGATGATTATGCGGCGCACCAGCGGCAACATCATGAATGAACTGGGCCGCAGCATCCTGTCGCTGTACTCCTACGACCCGGATCCGGACGATCTGTCGGTGGACAATCTGCTGCGCCAGTCGGTGGAGCTTATCGGGTATTTTCCCTCCATCGTGGCCAATGCCTACGCCGTCAAGCGCCACCATTTCGGCGGCGAGTCCCTGCACATCCACTACCCGGAGGAGGGACTCAGCACGGCGGAGAACTTCCTGCGGATGATCCGTCCGGATAAAAGCTACACCGAGGAGGAGGCCCATCTGCTGGATATGATGCTGATGCTCCATGCCGAGCACGGCGGCGGCAACAACTCCACCTTCGTGTGCCGGGCGCTGTCCTCCAGCGGTACGGATACTTACAGCGCCATCGCCGGAGCGGTGGGCTCCCTGAAGGGGCCGCTCCACGGCGGCGCCAATGCCAAGGTCATGGAGATGTTCCACTACATTCAGGAGAATGTGGATCCCCACGACGACGGATCCATCCGGGACTATCTGGTGCGTCTGCTGGACGGGGAGGCCGGGGATCGCTCCGGCAAGCTCTACGGCTTGGGCCACGCCGTGTACACCCTGTCGGATCCCCGTGCGGTGCTGCTGAAGAAGTATGCCCGGCACATGGCACAGATCAAGGGGTACGAGGAGGAGTTCGACCTACTGCAGAAGGTGGAGGAGCTGGGCATCCCGCTGGTGCAGGAGCGGCGTCACAGCGACACCCCCATGTGCGCCAACGTGGATATGTACTCCGGGCTGGTGTATACCATGCTGGACATCCCGGAAGATGTGTTCACGCCGCTGTTCGCCTCCGCCCGTATTGCAGGCTGGTGTGCCAACCGCATGGAGGAGGTCATCACCGGTCACCGCATCATGCGTCCGGCCTACCGGGCCGTCACCATTCGGGGCCACTACGTCCCCATGGAGGAGCGCACCTCCCGCATCAAGGAATTTGACCTGTAAGTGAAAGCTCCCCCTCCTGCATCGGCAGGAGGGGGAGCTTTATGAGAAAAATGATAACAAATGGTAGAATTATGGCGGAAATATACGATTTGTTTACGCCAGGAAGCCCTTGAGGATGGTCTCCTCTGCTTCCTCCGGGGAAAGACCCAGTGTCTCCAGCTTCAGCAGCTGATCCCCGGCGATCTTGCCGATGGCGGCCTCGTGGATCAGCTGGGCGTCCGGACAGTTGGCGGTGATGGCGGGGATGGACTCGATGTGGGCCTGCCCCATGATGATGGAGTCGCACTGCACATGGCCGAAGCACTGGCTGTTGCCCACCATCACCGGGTGGAACACCTGACGGGAGGTGTCCTGCGCCACGGAGCGGGAGATGACACGGCCCTTGGCCCCCTCGCCGTTGAGCTGGATGGTCATGTCGCTCTCGGCGGTCTGGGCCCCGTGGGTCAGCAGGCGCTCCGTCACCACCACCTCGCTGCCGGCCTCGCAGTAGAACTGGGTGTCCCGCAGGGTGGAGTCGATGCCCCGGATCTGGATGGTGTCCATCTGCATGGTGGAGTTCTCCCCCAGATAGACAATGGTCTGGGGGTTCATGATGTTCTTGCCGGTCTCGCCCTTGGCGTCCTCGCCGTAGTGCTTCTCCGTGTAGCGCACGCGGCAGTTCTTGCCGATGTGGAAGGTGTGGATGCCGTCGTGGCGGCTCTCGTCGCAGCCGGAGTTGTGGATGCCGCAGCCCGCCACGATGGTGACGTCGCAGTCGTCGGCTACATAAAAGTCGTTATACACCATGTCGTTCATGCCCGTCTGGCTGATGATGACGGGGATGTGGCAGGTCTCTCCCTTGGTACCCTCTTTGAAGTGGATGTCGATACCGGGCTTGCCGTCGGCACGGGGGTCGATGGCGATATGCTCCGTGGACTGACGGGCCTCGCAGCCCATGTCCTTGCGGATGTTGAAGGCCCCCACGGGCTTGCCGGTGAGGTCTGCGATCTTTTCCAGCAGGCTGGCGTCGATCTCGGTGATCATAGCTGCACCTCCTTGTGCTCCAGTACGGGACAGCCGCCCAGGGTGTCCGCCAAAATCAGGGGGAAGATCTCCTCCGTATTGCCCCGGTGGGCGATCTGCCCGCCGGAGATGACCACGATCTCGTCTGCCAGACGGATGATGCGCTCCTGATGGGAGATGATGATCATGGTGGCCCGGTGCTGCTGATGGATCTGCTCGAAGGTCTCCGTCAGGCGGGCGAAGCTCCACAGGTCGATGCCGGCCTCCGGCTCGTCGAAGATCATGAGGCTCCCCTGCCGGGCCAGAATGGTGGCGATCTCGATGCGCTTGACCTCGCCGCCGGAGAGGGACACATCCACCTCACGCTCCAGATAGTCGTTGGCGCACAGGCCCACACGGGTCAGGTACTGGCAGCACTGGTCCTTGGTGAGCTTTTCCTTGCCCGCCGCCAGAAGCAGCAGGTCATGGACGGTGATGCCCTTGAAGCGGGGGGGCTGCTGGAAGCCGTAGCTGATGCCCAGTCTGGCCCGCTCCGTGATGGAGAGGTGGGTGATATCCTGCCCATTATACAGGATCTGGCCCGATGTGGGCTCCGCCAGACCCATGATGACCTTGGCCATGGTGGTCTTGCCGCCGCCGTTGGGGCCGGTAAAGACCACCAGTTTCTCATCGGGAATGGTGATGCTGATGTCCTTGAGGATGTCCTGTTCCCCGTCGGGGGTGGACACCCGGTAACTGATGTGTTTCAGTTCCAGCATGGAACGATTCCTCCTTTGGAGTATATTGGACCCCGTCGAAAGGGACGGGATAGGACACAAAAAGCCTTACAAAATATATATTTTAGCAGAGTTTTCGGGAAAAAGCAATGGACAGGGACGTTTTTTCCCACCGGAGCATAGAATAATGCGAGAAAAAGGGGGGCTGCATATGGAGAAGAGGGAACACATGGACCCGCAGCGCTGCGACCGCATCTGGCAGCGGGTATCGCCGGAGTTGGACCCGTACCCGGAGGTGCGGGCCGCCTGTCGGGAGCCATCGGGAGAACCGGGGGCAGAGAATATTCCGGAGAGGACGGGGGCTGCGGCGGTGCCTGCTGCACCGGAGATACCGGCGGAGCCGGCGGAGAGCGGGTGCTGCCTTGCAGGCAGAGCTATGGGCAGCATCCGGCTCATTCAGGACTTCATCGAGGATGAGCTGGCGGACCGGAGGACCTATCTGGCCTATGCCGCCTGCGCCCCGAATGTGGCTGCCCGCCGCCTGCTGCGGCAGCTGGCAGGGGAGGAGGGGAGCCACGCCCGCCGTCTCATGGGGGTGTACTATCTGGTGACGGGCTGCTGCTATCAGCCCCGCTTGCAGGGGGGACGGGTGGAGAGTCTGCCGTGGCGGGAGGTGCTGCGGACCCGGTATCACGCCGAGACCTGCGGCGGTCTGCGCTATGCACAGGCGGCGGAGGCCACGGAGGACGTGTGTCTGCGGGAGATATGGGAGGAGCTGTCGGCGGCGGAATATCGCCATGCCCGGCAGCTGCTGAGCCTGTTGGAGCAGATGGTGCTTGCATAGTCCGGCGGATGGTGCTATCCTATGGAAAACATCGGCAACAAAGGAGGATCTCCCATGAGAGAGCACATCAGCCGGGAGGCGGCGTGGGCCGCCCTGCGGAGGTATAATCAGGAGCCGTTCCACCTGCAGCACGCCCTGACGGTGGAGGGGGTCATGCAGTGGTATGCCAAGGAGTTGGGCTACGGCGACGATGCCGAATTCTGGGGCATTGTGGGCTTGCTCCACGACATCGACTTTGAACGCTGGCCGGAGGAGCACTGCCAAAAGGCACCGGAGCTGCTGCGGGAGGCAGGCTGCGGCGAGGACATCATCCACGCCGTGTGCAGCCACGGCTGCGGCCTGTGCTGCGACGTGGCTCCGGAGCATGAGATGGAGAAGGTGCTGTTTGCAGCAGATGAGCTGACGGGCCTGATCGGGGCAGCGGCGTTGATGCGGCCCAGCCGCAGCTGTCAGGATATGGAGCTGAAGAGCCTGAAAAAGAAGTACAAGGACAAGAAGTTCGCCGCCGGGTGCTCCCGTGACGTCATCGCCCAAGGGGCGGAGCGTCTGGGCTGGGAGCTGGATATGCTGCTGGAGCGGACGCTGGAGACCATGCGCTCCTGTGAGGGGCAGGTGGCCCGCACCATGGAGCAGCTGTGAGAAAATGTGCGGGGCATCAGCCCCGCACATTTTTCGTTAAAAAGCTTACGCCTGCACCAGCTTCAGCACGTCCTCCCTGGAGATAAGACCCACGGAGCGGTTCACCAGCTGACCATTGCGGAACACCAGCAGCGTGGGGATGCTGGCCACGGCGTATTGCAGCGCCAGCGCCCGGTTTTCATCCACATCCACCTTCACGATCTTGCAGGGAGCCACGCCGTCCAGCTCCTCCAGAATAGGGGCCAGCATCCTGCAGGGGCCGCACCAGGCGGCCCAAAAATCCACCAGCACCGTTTCGTTGGACTGAAGCACTTCCTGCGGGAAGGTCTGTGCGTTTGCGTGTACGATGGCCATAGTTAAGATCTCCTTTTCTATTTCTATTTGCCGGTAGTATACCACACCTGCTGCCAAATAACCGTGATATTTGCAACAGTGACGGAAGAATTTCCCGGAAATAGGGGGAAATGCGGCGAAGGGGAAATTTTCGGGAGGGACGGCGCAGCCGTCCCTCCCGATTTTTACGGTTAGTCCTTGTTGTTGAGCTTGCCCAGATAGCGGTAGATGCTGGCCTCGGAGCTGTGGAGCTCCCGTGCCACATGGCTCACGGAGCCCTTCAGCAGAAACACGCCCTTGCGGTTCAGCGCATCCATGATCTCCATCTTCTCGTCCTGCGTCAGACGGTCCACCGGCACGGGATAGTCCGCAATGACGGAGGAGACGATGCTGGCAGTGGCGCCGGCGATGGAGGAGGGATAGGTGTGCTCGTCGTTTTCCACGATGAGGTGGGTGCCGCTGGGGGCACCGGGGGTCAGCAGGCTGCCGCACAGGTCCATGACACGGGCGGACAGCTCCCGGTAGCGGCTGCTGTCAAAGTTGATGCACAGCAGGCCCACCAGACGGCCGTGGGGATCCTTGATGAACAGGGAGTTGGAGCACAGCTTCTTTCCGGTGACGGAGGTGCTTTCAAACCGCAGCACGTAGTCCTGCGTCTCATAGAGACGGCTGGTCAGGAATTCCAGCATCTTGTTGCTGAGGGGGGAGCCTAAATGCCGCCCCGTCAGTTCGCCGTTGGCGATGGCAATGATCTCATTGGAGTCATCCAGCAGCTCATGCAGAGCCACCTCGTAGTCCGGCCCCAAAATTTTACCCAAAAAGTCTACCAGTAGGGTGTAGTGGCGTTTCATCTCTCTGTCCATAGGAACCTCCTGCGCTCCCCGCCATGGGAGCGACTATTCTTTGATGTCGTTGTTCTGGCCGTCATGAGGGGTGTCGGCCTTCTGAGCCTGCTTGGCGGGTTCGGGCTTGGCCGTGGGGTGAGCGGGCTTCTTAGGGGCGGGCTTTTTGGCCGCAGGCTTCTTGGCGGCACTGAGCTTCTCGGCCTTCTCCGCCTCGGCCCGCTTGGCATCCTCCTCGGCACGCTTAGCGTCCTCTACGGCCTTCTGAGCCTGCTTGGCGTTCTCTTCCTCCTCCAGCACACGGTAGGCCACCTTGCCCACCAGCGTCTTGGGCAGCTCCTCACGGAACTCGATGTCGGAGGGCATGGCGTACTTGGCGATGTGCTTGCGGCAGTAGTCCAGCAGCTCCTTCTTGCAGGCCTCCGTGGGCTGATAGCCGGGCTTGAGCACCACGAATGCCTTGACCCGCTGCATCTTGATGGGGTCCTTGACGCCGATGACGCAGCTGAGGTGGACGTAGTCGTGGCCATCCAGAATATTCTCCAACTGGGAGGGATAGACGTTGTAGCCGTTGGTGACGATCATGCGCTTGATGCGCTGACGGAAGTAGATGAAGCCATCCTCGTCCATCATGCCCAGGTCGCCGGTGTGGATCCAGGCAAGGCCGTCGGCGTGGGTCTGCTTGGTCTGGGCCGTCTCCTCCGGATGGTTGACGTACTCCAGCATCACGGTGGGGCCGGACAGGCAGATCTCGCCCTCCTCACCGTAGGGGACCTCCTCCTGAGTGCCGGGCTTGACGATCTTGTAATAGGTGTCCGGGAAGGGGATGCCGATGGAGCCCTCCTTCTGCTTGTGGATGGGGGTCAGGCAGCTGGCGGTGACGCACTCGGTGGTGCCGTAGCCCTCCCGGACGCTGACGGTGGCACCGTGGTCGTGGAGGAACTTGTCAAAGCGCTTCTTCAGCTCAATGGACAGACTGTCACCGCCGGAGAACACACCCTTCAGGCAGCTGAGGTCGGCGCCTTCGATCTCCTTGACCCGCAGCAGTGCCTCGAACAGGGAGGGGACGCCGGCGATGAGATTGGGCTTGTGCTTCTTGATGAGCTCGGCGTAGCTCTGAGGGGTGAAGCGGGGGATCAGGATGCAGTGGCCGCCGTTGGCCACCATGGAGTGGATGGACACGCCCAGTCCGAAGCCGTGGAACATGGGCATGATGGCCAGCATCTTGTGACCCGGATGGAAGAAGGGGTTGGTGGCCACGATCTGGGCGGCCAGAGCGTTAAAGTTGCGGTTGGAGAGCAGGATGCCCTTGGTGACGCCGGTGGTGCCGCCGGAGTAGAGGATGGCGGCGGGATCGGTGTCCTTGCGCTTGATGCGGTAGATCTCCACGTGCTCGCCACGCTTCAGGAAATCCTTCCACAGCACCACGCCGGGGCCACGGGGGACCTTGGGGTTCTTGCGGCCCTCGGTGAGCTGATAGCCCACCCGCAGCAGGGGCTTGAGCTCATCGGCCACGGAGGTGACGATGAGGCAGGGCAGATCCACCGTCTTGCGGACGCTTTCAAACTTGGGGTAGAACTGATCCAGCGTGATGGCCGCCACGGAGTTGGAGTCCCGCAGATAGAAGGAGATCTCGCTCTCGGCGGACAGAGGGTGGACCATGTTGGCGATGGCGCCCACCATGTTCACGGCGTAGAACATACACAGGGTCTGAGGGGCGTTGGGCATACAGATGGTGACCTTGTCGCCCTCCCGGATACCGATGGCCTTCAGGCTCTTGGCGCAGGCGTTGATCTTCTGCCACATCTCGGCGTAGGTGGTGGTTTTGCCCATGAACTCATAGGCAATGTAATTGGGGTACTGACGTACCATCTCCTCGACCCGGCCGCACATGGACAGGGTGGAGTAGTTCAGGGTAGAGGGGACCTCGGGGTCCTTGGATGCCAGCCACGGGGCCTTGATCTGTACCGTCTCACTCATAGATAACTTCCTCCTTCATAGGTTTCTCCAGCTCCTCCGGGTGCTCCAGCAGATGCTTCAGCAGCCGGACGGACTTGGAATAGTAATAGCCGTCCGCCAAACGCTCGTCAATGGTGAGACCCAGATCCAGCGTCTCCTTCATGGTCATGGTGCCGTCCGGGGCGTAGATGGGCCGCACGGCCTTCTCCCCGATGATGCAGAACAGGGAGCAGGTACCCCAGTTGGTCAGGTGGTGATAGCCGCACTTGAGCTTGATGGAGCCCAGATTGGAGATGACCACGGAGCTGTAATAGGGGTCCGTGGCGATGATGTCCGCCGGCACCCAACCGTGCTTATCCAGCCACATGAGGAAGTGGATGGCGGCCTTGCTGACGAAGCGGGGGATCCTGTTGAGGATATCCATGGCTCCAGTGGAGGGGTCTACCTTGTCCGACCGGCACTCCGTCACCTGACGGCGGATGTAGTCGTGGATGTCGGAGAGGGTGTACTCGTCCTTGCAGTGCAGGAAGGCCAGCGCCTCGGCGCCCTTATCGGAGAACTGCTTCTTCACCACGAAGGAGGCGGATACCTCGTTGCGCTGATAGAAGTTGCTGTTGACGATGAAGCGGTTCAGCTTGGGGCGCAGGGTGATGGTTTTCATCAGGGCTGCCAGCACCAGATGGAACATGGTATAGGGAAACTCCGTCTCCGTCTCATTCTTCTTGGCGATATAGGCGTTCATGTTGGTCAGGTCGATGCGCTGGGAGATGTAGGCCTCGTTGTCGCATCGGTTGGGGTAGAGGATGCCGGTGACATAGTGCAGGGAGTCCAGCTCCCGCATCAGGTGGCCGTCCTTGCGGTCGCCCCGGCGCTTTTTCTGTGTTTCCATTGGCTTCTCCTATTATGAAATATCTGTTTTTACAAGTTTATGTTGTGCCGCATATTAGATGCGGCCAGTAACAATTTGACCCCATAATAAGCTATTATAACAGACTGCCCAGAGAAATGCCACTTTTTTTTGCATTTTTCGCAGACGGGGGAGAGGGGGCCGCCGAGAAGAGAGAAATGTGTACAATTTTGCAATACAAAGTGTCTTCCTACTGAAATATCAGTTGCCATATGCCGGAAGGGCCAAATAGCGCCTATGATGTGGGAAGGGGACTTTCACAGGCTTTTCCCTCCGGCGGCCCACTGTTCCCAGTAGCTTTTTCTTTTATTGCCTCCGGCGGCATACTTTTTGTCAACAGCGACAAAAAGTATGCAAAAAGCGCCGCCAGAGACCAATGGTCTCTGGACTCCCTTTACCTTCAAGAACTACCGTTCGTTATGGGCCGTAGCGGGAACTGACTCAGCAACAGACCCGCTGCCGCTCCCACTCAGGCGAAGGAGCGTGTGGGTCTATGGTTTTGAGTACGGATTCCCACGCCGGGTCTACGCCCCGGCTCGGAATGACAGAATTATCTTATGAGAGAACTTCCAGCGGCCCCAATTACCTTCTACTTTCTTGATGTGGCAATCCGTGCCCCACGATAGAATAGCAAGCTTCTTCAACCTCCCAATGCAGCGGCAGCGTGAGTAGAAGCAGACCAATTCCCTGCTTCGGCAAATTTTAGGTAGCAACTCTTGCAAATGACGAAGGAAGTGCAGAAACCATGGGTTTCTGCTGGCGTTCTTTGGAAACCACCGAAGCGCCGCCTGTGGCGGATGAAGCGAGGTGGTTTCGAGGAAGTGTCCCGGTTTTCATGCCACAATATGGCTGGAAACCGGCTGACACGACGGTGAAACTTTCTGCTGCTATTGGCAGAAAGTCACCCGTCGGAGACAAGACAAAAAAGAAAAACTGCTGGGAAGAGTGATCCATGGGAGTCAAAAGGAAAAAGGGCGCCGGCTTGCGCCAGCGCCCTCGATGCAGCTCTTTTATTGGAGCGGCAGAAGCTTTGTATTGCCGTCAAAAGCCCGGAAGTGCATCAGAACTCCGCATTGCCCACGGTGCGGGGATGCAGCTCCACGTCCCGGATGTTGCTGACACCTGTCAGGTACATCACCATCCGCTCGAAGCCCAGACCGAAGCCTGCGTGCTTGCAGGAGCCGTAGCGCCGCAGATCGCAGTACCACCAGTAGTCCTCCGGGTTCATGCCCAGCTGGCGGATGCGCTCCTCCAGTACCTCCAGTCGCTCCTCGCGCTGGCTGCCGCCGATGATCTCACCAATGCCGGGGACCAGACAGTCCGCCGCCGCCACCGTCTTGCCGTCATCGTTCATCCGCATATAGAAGGCCTTGATCTCGGCGGGATAGTCGGTGACGAACACCGGGCGCTTGAACACCTGCTCCGTCAGGAACCGCTCGTGCTCCGTCTGGAGGTCGGTACCCCAGTCTACCTTGAAGTCGAACTGGTCATTGTGCTGCTTCAGGATCTCCACCGCCTCGGTATAGCTGACCCGGCCGAAATCGGAGGTCATCACATGGGTCAGGCGCTCCTTGAGCCCCTTATCCACGAAGCTGTTGAAGAAGTTGATCTCATCGGGGCAGCGCTCCAGCACCCGGCGGATGATGTGCTTGATCATGGCCTCGGCCACATCCATATCCCCCGCCAGATCGGTAAAGGCCATCTCCGGCTCGATCATCCAGAACTCGGCGGCGTGGCGCTGGGTGTTGGAATTCTCCGCCCGGAAGGTGGGACCGAAGGTATACACGTCACCAAAGGCCATGGCGAAGTTCTCGGCATTCAGCTGGCCGGACACGGTGAGGCTGGTCTTTTTGCCGAAGAAGTCCTTGCTGTAATCCACCTGCCCGTCTTCGGTCCGGGGAACGTCGTTGAGATCCAGCGTCGTCACCTGAAACATCTCGCCGGCGCCTTCGCAGTCGGAGCCGGTGATGATGGGAGTGTGGACATATACGAAGCCACGGCTCTGGAAGAACTCGTGGATGGCGTAGGCTGCTACGCTGCGGACCCGGAAGGTAGCGGAGAACAGGTTGGTGCGGGGCCGCAGATGCTGGATGGTCCGCAGGAACTCCACGCTGTGGCGCTTTTTCTGCAGAGGATAGTCCGGGGTGGACTTGCCCTCCACCTCGATGGAGGAGGCCTTTATCTCCAGAGGCTGCTTGGCCTCCGGCGTCAGCACCACGGCGCCACGGACGATGAGAGCGGCGCCCACGTTCTGCCCGGCGATCTCCTTATAATTGTTCAGCTCATCAGCGGACATGACCACCTGCAAATTCTTGAAGCAGGAGCCGTCATTGAGCTCGATGAACCCAAAGGTTTTCATATCCCGGATGGTGCGGGCCCAGCCGCACACGGTGACTTCCTTGCCGTCCAGCTGTTCCTGGTCGGCAAAAAGGGCAGCGATCTTCATTCGCTCCATCGTGCGTTCCTCCTTGCACTAAAATCGGTATAACGTAGATTATAACCGCCCGTCGCCACTTTTGCAAGAGCCCGTCCCATCGGGAGCAAAAAAAGTTTTTCCGCCTATGGAAAAGGACTTGACACGGCGGGAACACATGGTATAATAAGCATATGATTAGAAAGTAAAGTTTTGCTTATGGAGGTGCGGCATGACCCAACGGGAACGGCAGATACTCAACTGGATCGAAGCGGATCCCATGATCTCCCAGCAGGAGCTGGCGGAGCGGGCGGGCATCACACGGTCCAGCGTGGCGGTGCATATTTCCAACCTGATGAAAAAGGGCTGCATCGCCGGAAAGGGCTACATCGTGACCCGCAGCCCCTACGTCACGGTGGTGGGCGGTATGAACATGGACATCGGCGGCTGGCCCAGTGAGGAACTGGTGGCACAGGATTCCAACCCCGGCCGGGTGCGGATGAGCCCCGGCGGCGTAGGCCGGAACATTGCCCACAACATGAGCCTGATGGGGCTGGATGTGCGGCTGCTGACAGCCTTCGGCGACGATGTGTACGCCCAGAAGCTGGCGGCGGTGTGCGGCGAGCTGGGCATCGATATCTCCCAGTCCCCGGTGATCCCCGGCGGTCACACCTCCACCTATCTTTTCATCAACGACCAGCAGGGGGATATGCAGCTGGCGGTGTCGGATATGGACATCTATCGGAATCTGACGCCCCGTGTGCTGGCGGGGCGCAAGCAGCTGCTGGAGGGCAGTCAGGTGGTGGTCATCGACACCAACCTCCCGGCGGAGAGCATCGCATGGCTGGCGGATAACTGCCACGCCCCTATTTTTGCCGACCCCGTGTCCACGGTGAAGGCCGAGAAGCTGCGGCCGGTGCTGGGAAAGCTCCACACCCTGAAGCCAAACCGGCTGGAGGCGGAGCTGCTGTCCGGCGTACCCATCACCGGTACCGACAGCCTCCACCGTGCGGCGCAGACCCTGCTGGAGACGGGACTGCATCGGGTATTCATCTCACTGGGAGCCGACGGCGTCTATGCCGCCGATCAGAGCGGCAGCGTGACCCTGCCCGCCCCCAAGGCGGAGATGGTCAGCACCACCGGCTGCGGCGATTCCTTTATGGCGGCTTTGACGTGGGCCTATCTGCAGGGCAGCGATCTGGAGAGGTCGGCCCGTGCGGGTCTGGCGGCCTCCTCCCTGACCATGGAGAGCGCCGAGACCATCCACCCCTCCATGAGCGAGGCGGAGCTGCTGCGGCGCATGGCCCTGTAAGTCATTCCTTATTGTTTCTATACATTTCAATCCGAACCCAATCGAATTTATCAACAGGAGGAACTGAATCATGCTGAATCGTTATCTGGACATTTCCACTGAGGTCAAAGAGGCTCTGGAGCAGGGCAAGCCCGTGGTGGCGCTGGAGAGCACCATCATCTCCCACGGTATGCCCTATCCCCAGAATGTGGAGACCGCTATGAACGTGGAGAAGCTCATCCGTGAAAACGGCGCTGTGCCTGCCACCATCGCCATCATCAAGGGCCGCCTGAAGGCTGGTCTGACCGCCGAGGAGATCGACTATCTGGGCCGTGCCGGTCACGCTGTGCCTAAGGCCAGCCGCCGTGACCTGCCGGTGCTGGTGGCCAAGGGCAGCGACGGCGCCTGCACCGTGACCACCACCATGATGATCGCCCATATGGCAGGGATCCAGGTCTTTGCCACCGGCGGCATCGGCGGCGTACACCGTGGCGCCGAGACCACCATGGACATCTCCGCTGATCTGGAGGAGCTGGGCCAGACCCCTGTGATGGTGGTGTGCGCCGGTGCCAAGTCCATTCTGGATCTGGGTCTGACGCTGGAGTATCTGGAGACCAAGGGCGTGCCTGTCATCGGCTACGGCACCAACGAACTGCCCGCCTTCTACACCCGCAAGTCCGGCTTCGGCGTGGACTACGAGCTGGATACCCCGGAGGAGTTGGCCGCTGCCTTCCACGCCGAGCGTGAGTTGGGCATGAAGAACGGTATGCTGGTCACCAATCCCATCCCGGAGAAGTACTCCATGGATCACAAGGTCATCGACAAGGCCATCGAGCAGGCTCTGGCCGAGGCCAAGGCGCAGGGCATCCACGGCAAGGAGACCACGCCCTTCCTGCTGGCCAAGGTGAAGGATCTCACCGGCGGTGACAGTCTGGAGAGCAACATCCAGCTGGTGTACAACAACGCCGTTCTGGGCGCCAAGACCGCCTGCGCTCTGGCCGCTCTGAAGGACTGATGCAGGAGCTGCTGGCGGCCCTGTCGGACTGGCTGGGCGTCTATCTGCTGGTCATCAATGCGGCGGCCTTCGCTGTGTACGGAGCCGATAAGCGGCGGGCCAAGCAGGGACGCTGGCGTGTGCCGGAAAAGACATTGTTTCTGCTGGCCATCGTGGGCGGCAGCGTGGGGGCCTTGCTGGGGATGTGGACCTTTCACCACAAGACCCGGCACTGGTACTTCCGCTGTGGCATCCCGGCTATTCTGGTGGTGCAGCTGGCGCTGGCGGGCTGGCTGTGGCTGCGCTGAACGAGCATCCGAAGAACCATAAAAGATCCGCACTGTGAAGTGTCACAGTGCGGATCTTTCTATGTTATCTTGAGGGTTTTCGGTAAAATATTGATGATTTTGGCTTACTCCGCCTGATAGACCACCTTGCCGTCCACGATGGTGCAGTAGGCCTCGGCCCCGATGGTGGTCAGGGGATCCGCCGTCCACAGCACCAGATCGGCGTCCTTGCCGGGTTCCAGACTGCCCACACGGCTGTCGATGCCCAAGCTGCGGGCGGGGTTGATGGTGATGGCCCGCCACGCCTCTTCCAAGGGGAGACCTGCGTTTGCGGCGAGACCGGCGCACATGGGCAGCTTCTCCAGCGGGATCACCGGGGCGTCGGTGATGATGCTGACGGTGAGTCCGGCGTGGTACAGGGCGCCGGGGGTGGTGAAGCTCTTGTGGCGCAGCTCGGCCTTGCTCTTGCTGCCCAGCGTGGGACCTACGAACACCGGCAGGCCCTCCTTGGCCAGCTCGTCGGAGATAAGCTCGCCGTCGGTACAGTGGTCCAGTGTGGCCTTGACGCCGAACTCCTTGGCGATACGGACGGCGGTGAGGATGTCGTCGGCCCGGTGGGCGTGGCACTTCAGGGGGATCTCGCCGTTGATGACCGGCAGCATGGCCTCCAGCTTCATGTCGAAGGGGGGGTTCTTCCCGGCCAGCTTGTCATCCCGGTAACGCCGGGTCTTGAACAGCAGCTCCCGCAGCAGCGCCGCCACCGCCATCCGGGTCATGGGGCTCTTCTTCAGGCCCTGTCCGTAGCAGCCCTTGGGGTTTTCGCCGAAGGCGCATTTCATGGCGGCAGGCTCCTTCAGCAGCATATTGTCTACCCGTTTACCGGCCAGCTTCAGCACCGTGAAGGTGCCGCCCACCACGTTGGCGCTGCCGGGGCCGGTGCAGGCGGTGGTGACACCGCCCCGCAGGGCGTTGGGGAAGGCACCGTCCTGAGGATTGATGGAGTCGATGGCCCGCAGCTGCGGCGTCAGGGGGTCCACGATCTCATTGTAGTCCATGCCCTCCCAGCGCAGACACTCATTGTCCAGACCGATGTGACAGTGGGCCTCCACGCAGCCGGGGGTCAGCAGACGGCCGCCTGCGTCGATGACGGTGCAGCCCTCCGGGGCGTCGATGTGGGGGGCGACGGCGGTGATGCGGCCATCCTCCGCCAGCAGGCAGCCGTTGGGCAGCTCCGGCCCGACGATGGGCTTGATGTGGGCGTTCTGAATGAGGATCATGGCGATCCCTCCTGTTTTCATAGGCTCGGATGATATCCGGCGATTCTTAATATATATTAGGATACCACGTCGAGGCGGGAAAGTACAGGGGAAAATCCGCTCCGGCGGGCTTTGTGTATTTCCCAGAAAAACACGGCAGAAATTCAGCCAAACGCACAAATTTTTGCCGGAAATCTACTTGACGCTGGGACGGGTTTATGCTATAATCCTGAATTGCGTGGGTTTGGAGCCTGCGAATTTTGCCATGCAGGGCGATATTTCAACGAGGAGGCTCTCCATGCTGGAAGAATTGTCTTGCGAAAACCGGGTGGTGGGCCTGAAGCAGACACGCCGCCTGTTGGCTGCCGGTCATGCCGGACGGGTCTTTCTGGCAAAGGATGCCGACCCGGCGCTGGTGGAGCCGCTGCTGGCGGCCTGCCGTGCAGTGGGAGTGCCTGCCGTGACAGAGTTTACCATGTCACAGCTGGGCCGGGCCGCCGGCATCGCCGTGGGGACCGCCGCAGCCGCCGTCCCCAGCCGTTAAAACGGTTTTTCCGGAATAAAATTTCTTATTCCGTGGAAAATAAAGGGAGTCATCCCAACAAATCTTTAGAAAGGAGTTCATTGCATGCCTACTTTTAATCAGCTGGTCAAGCAGGGCCGGAAACAGGCTACCTACAAGTCCAATTCCCCCGCTATGCAGAAGGGCCTGAATACGCTGAAGAACAAGGAGACCAACCTGTCCTCCCCTCAGAAGCGTGGCGTCTGCACCGCCGTGAGAACTGCGACCCCCAAGAAGCCTAACTCCGCACTGCGCAAGATCGCCCGTGTCCGTCTGACCAACGGCTATGAGGTCACCGCCTACATTCCCGGTGTTGGTCACTCTCTGCAGGAGCACTCTGTGGTCATGATCCGTGGCGGCCGTGTCAAGGACCTGCCCGGCGTCCGTTACCACATCATCCGTGGTACGCTGGATACCCAGGGTGTCAATGGCCGTATGCAGGCTCGCTCCAAGTACGGCGCCAAGCGTCCCAAGAGCAAGTAAGCACATCTGAATTGAGCTTTGCCGAAAAGGTTTTTATATATGTATTACCTCTTTGGCAGGCCGTACAGCGGTGAAAGCGCCGCTGAGTACCTATGAAATCATATTCTTATGAAGGAGGGAAGCAAAGTGCCCAGAAGAGGTAATGTTCCCAAGAGAGAAATTTTGCCCGATCCTATGTACGGCTCCGTGCTGGTGACCAAGCTTGTCAACAGCATCATGCTGGACGGTAAGAAGGGCGTGGCTCAGAAGGTCGTGTATGGTGCCTTTGACATCATCAAGGAAAAGACCGATAAGGAGCCCCTGGAAGTTTTCACCGAGGCTATGGAAAACATTATGCCCAGCCTCGAGGTTAAGGCCCGCCGTGTGGGCGGTGCCACCTATCAGGTCCCCATGGAGGTGCGTCCCGCCCGTCGTCAGACCCTGGGTCTGCGCTGGCTGACCGCATATTCCCGCGCCCGCAGCGAGCGCACCATGGCTGAGCGCCTGGCAGGCGAGATTATGGATGCTGCCAACAATACCGGCAGCGCAGTCAAGAAACGCGAAGATACCCACAAGATGGCCGAATCCAATAAGGCATTCGCCCACTTCCGTTGGTAATCGGAGCGGAATCGTTAGAAAAAGGAGAACGGTATGCCGAGAAAGGTTACACTGGACAATACAAGAAATATCGGCATCATGGCCCACATTGATGCAGGAAAGACCACCACTACTGAGCGTATCTTGTACTACACGGGCGTCAATTACAAAATTGGCGAGACCCATGAGGGTACGGCCACCATGGACTGGATGGAGCAGGAGCAGGAGCGTGGTATCACCATCACCTCCGCTGCAACCACCTGCTATTGGAAGGGCTCCAAGGATCAGTTCCCCCAGACCCGTATCAACATCATCGACACGCCGGGCCATGTGGACTTCACTGTGGAGGTGGAGCGTTCTCTGCGTGTGCTGGACGGCTCTGTTACGGTTATGTGCGCCAAGGGCGGCGTGGAGCCCCAGTCTGAGACCGTGTGGCGTCAGGCTGACCACTACCATGTGCCCCGGATGATCTATGTGAACAAAATGGACATCACCGGCGCGGACTTCTACCATGTCCTGGACATGGTGCATGACCGTCTCAAGTGCAACGCCGTGCCCATTCAGCTCCCCATAGGGAAGGAGGATACCTTCAAGGGTATCATCGACCTGGTGGAAATGAATGCCGATATGTATTACGATCAGCTGGGCAAGGATATGCGCGTGGAGCCCATCCCCGAGGACATGATGGATCTGGCCACCCAGTATCGGGAAAAGCTGCTGGATGCCGTGTCCATGTTCGATGATGAGATCATGGAGATGTATCTGGAGGGTCAGGAGATCCCCACGGATAAGATCCGCAAGGCCATCCGCCAGGCCACCGTGGCCGTGGAGATGGTGCCTGTGGTCTGCGGCTCTTCCTACCGCAATAAGGGCGTTCAGAAGCTGCTGGATGCCATTGTGGACTATATGCCCGCCCCCACCGATGTCCCTGCTATTAAGGGCACCAACCCCAAGACCGACGAGGAGGAGGACCGTCATCCCTCCGATGATGAACCCTTCTCCGCCCTGGCCTTTAAGATCATGACCGATCCCTATGTGGGCCGGCTCTGCTTCTTCCGTGTCTACTCCGGCACGCTGAACACCGGCTCCGCCGTGCTCAACGCCACCAAGGGTAAGCGCGAGCGTGTGGGCCGTCTGCTGCAGATGCACGCCAACCACCGTGAGGATCTGGAAACGGTCTATTCCGGCGATATCGCCGCCGTGGTAGGTCTGAAGAACACCACCACCGGCGATACCCTGTGCGATGAAAAGCACCCCATTATCCTGGAGTCTATGGAGTTCCCCGAGCCCGTGATCCGCGTGGCCATCGAGCCCAAGACCAAGGCCGGTCAGGAGAAGATGGGCATCGCTCTGGCCAAGCTGGCCGAGGAGGATCCCACCTTCCGGGCCTACACCGACGAGGAGACGGGTCAGACCATCATCGCCGGTATGGGTGAGCTGCATCTGGAGATCATCGTGGACCGTCTGCTGCGTGAGTTCAAGGTAGAGGCCAATGTGGGCGCTCCTCAAGTGGCTTACAAGGAGACCGTCCGCAAGAAGGTCAACCACGAGACCAAGTACAAGCGCCAGAGCGGTGGCTCCGGCCAGTACGGTCACGTGAAGATCACGCTGGAGCCCAACGAGTCCGGCAAGGGCTACGAGTTTGTCAATGCCGTCGTGGGCGGCGCCATTCCCAAGGAGTATATCCCCGCCATCGACGCCGGTATTCAGGGCGCCATGCAGGCGGGCGTGTTGGCCGGCTATCCCGTGGTGGATGTGAAGGTCACGCTGTACGATGGTTCTTACCACGAGGTGGACTCCTCCGAAATGGCCTTTAAGATCGCCGGCTCCATGGCCTTTAAAGAGGCTATGCGTGAGGCGGATCCCGTCCTGCTGGAGCCCATCATGAAGGTGTGCGTTATCGTACCCGACGAGTATATGGGCGACGTCATCGGCGATTTGAATGCCCGCCGTGGCCAGATTCAGGGCTACGAGATGCGCTCCGGCGCCCAGCAGATCGATGCCTTTGTCCCCCTGTCCGAGATGTTCGGCTATGCTACCAACCTGCGCTCCCGCACCCAGGGCCGTGGTCAGTACACCATGGAACCCAGCCACTATGTGGAGCTGCCCAAGAGTCTGCAGGAGAAGCTGGTCAGCAAGCGCAGCGGCCATGAGGCGTAAATCCTAAATTTTAGGTTGCTTTTCTGCCGCAGATACTGTAAAATAGCAATGTCGAGCAAAACATTGCACTTTAAGAATTTGCAAAACTGTTAAGGAGGATCATTTCAAATGGCCAAGCAGAAATTTGAGAGAACTAAGCCCCATGTTAACATCGGCACCATCGGTCACATCGACCATGGTAAGACCACTCTGACCGCTGCCATCACCAAGTACCTGGCGCTGCAGGGCGGTGCTGAGTACACCGACTACTCTTCCATCGATAAGGCTCCCGAGGAGCGCGAGCGTGGTATCACCATCAACACCGCCCACGTCGAGTATGAGACGGCCAAGCGTCACTATGCTCACGTGGACTGCCCGGGTCACGCCGACTATATCAAGAACATGATCACCGGTGCTGCCCAGATGGACGGCGCTATCCTGGTCATCGCTGCCACCGACGGCCCCATGGCTCAGACTCGTGAGCACCTGCTGCTGGCCCGTCAGGTGAACGTGCCCTCTGTGCTGGTGTTCCTGAACAAGTGCGACCAGGTCGACGACGAGGAGCTGCTGGAGCTGGTGGAGATGGAGGTCCGTGAGCTGCTGGACTTCTACGGCTTCCCCGGCGATGATACCCCCATCATCCGTGGTTCCGCTCTGAACGCCCTGATCTCCGAGTCCACCGATCCCAACGCTCCTGAGTATGCCTGCATCAAGGAGCTGATGGACGCTGTTGACACTTGGATCCCCACCCCCGACCGCAAGGAGGATATGCCCTTCCTGATGCCCGTCGAGGACGTGTTCACCA
>OLGF01001612.1_pt1 | contig 23551 bp, 18 predicted proteins | sample 1604971 | NCBI WGS metagenome assembly OLGF01 (sample SAMEA3888902, study PRJEB22519) | human gut metagenome | biome: human gut; feature: human-associated habitat; material: faeces | place: Denmark | collected 2011 | reverse complement strand
AACAGCATACAGAGCAGGGTCAGGTCGGTACTGAAACGCTCATCTTTCCAGGCCAGGGCGGCAGCTACTACTACCGGAACCAGAGCGGCCGAGAGCGTCTTGGGACGGCTGGCCAGCCACCAGGCTTGAATTGAATTGGTCTTGACGTCTTGTGTGTGCATGATGTAGAATGAGGTTTGTTTCCGCAAAAGTAATAAGAATTTACTAAAACAACTCTTTGTGTCCGGCTTTTTCAAGGCTTCCGCCATCCGTCCTGAAAAGGAATGCCTACTTTGGCGGTTTCCGCTTTTTGCCGTATCTTTGCAATCAGTCAATCCGCAGGCTGTTCAAGCCGGCCGGAATTTGTTTTTTTAGTAATGAAAATGCAGAAGGAAGATTTTGAAATCATGGCGCCGGTAGGCTCGTGGGAGTCACTGGCAGCCGCCATAAAGGCAGGTGCCGGTTCGGTATATTTTGGCGTGGAGAGCCTGAACATGCGGGCCGGTTCGGCCAGCCGTTTCACGCTTGACGATTTGCCCGTTATCGTCAGTCAGTGTGCCGAGGCGGGCGTGCGGGCTTACCTGACCGTGAATACCATTATTTATGACGAGGAAATGGAACTGATGCAGCGCATCTGCCGGACTGCCAAGCAGGCCGGCATTACGGCCATCATTGCGTCGGACACGGCCGTGCTGACCTATTGCCGCGAGATTGGCGTGGAGGTGCACCTGTCTACGCAGCTCAACATTTCCAACACCGCAGCCCTGCGCTTCTATGCCCAATATGCCGACGTAACCGTGCTGGCGCGTGAGCTCAACCTCAAGCAGGTGAGCCAGATTTACCGGAATATTCAGGAGGAACCGATTTGCGGTCCCGGCGGGCAGCCCGTGCGCATTGAGATGTTTTGCCACGGCGCGCTGTGCATGGCCGTGAGCGGTAAGTGTTACCTCTCGCTCGACAACCTGGGCAGCTCGGCCAACCGCGGAGCCTGCCTGCAGGTGTGCCGCCGCGCCTACACCGTGCGCGACCGCGACAGCGGCGTAGAGCTTGACGTGGACAACAAGTACATCATGAGCCCCAAGGACCTGTGTACCATCGGTTTCATCGACCGCATGATGAAGGCCGGCGTGCGCGTGTTCAAGATTGAAGGCCGTGCGCGCGGTGCCGATTACGTGTACACCACCGTAAGCTGCTACAAGGAGGCCATCAGTGCCGTGCTCGACGGCACCTTTACGTCGGAGCGCGTGGAGGAGTGGAAAAAACGCCTGCAAACGGTGTTCAACCGCGGCTTCTGGGACGGTTACTACCTGGGCCAGCGTCTGGGCGAGTGGAGCCGCAACTACGGCTCGTCGGCCACGGAGCGCAAGGAATACGTGGGCAAGGGCGTGAAATACTTTTCCAAACTGGGCGTGGCTGAAATTCTGGTGGAGGCCGGCCATATTGACCAGGGCGACCGGCTGCTCATTACCGGTCCGACCACCGGCGCGCTTTACGTCACGGCCGACGACATCCGGCTGGACGACCGCACCGTGCCGCAGGCCGTCAAGGGCGACCGCATCTCGCTGCTCGTGCCCGAAAAGGTGCGCGCCTCAGACAAGGTGTACCGTATTGTAAAAGTAAAACACGATGACGATGAGATATGATTTTGACGAAATAGTGAACCGCCGGCATACCGACTGTCTGAAGTACGAAATGATGCGCCAGCAGACGGGGCGCGACGACCTGCTGCCCCTGTGGGTGGCCGACATGGACTTCCGCACGCCGCCTTTCATCCTGCGCACCATCAGTGAGCGCCTGCAGCAGGGCATACTGGGCTATCCGTTCAAACCCACGCGTTACGACGGCAGCATCATCAGCTGGCTCGGGCGCCGCCATGGTTTCAGCGTGGAGGCCGAGGCCATACACTACCTGCCGGGCATCGTGCCGGGACTGGCCTTTGCCGTAGCCGCCTTTACGGAAAAGGGAGACGGCGTACTGATTCAGCCGCCCGTTTATCACCCGTTCCACCACGTGGTGACCACTTCCGGCCGCCGGCTGGTGGAGTCGCCGCTGAAACTCACCGAGGCCGGGCGTTACGAAATGGATTTTGACGACCTTGAGAGCAAGCTGCCGGAGTGTCGCCTGATGCTGCTCTGCAATCCGCACAACCCCGGGGGCTTTACGTGGCCGGCCCACGTGCTGGAGCGCCTGGCGGAGCTGTGCGACCGCTACGGCGTGACGGTGGTGTCGGACGAGATTCACGCCGACCTCACCTTGCCCGGACACCGGCACACGCCGTTTGCCACCGTCAGCCCGGTGGCCCGCCGCATCAGCCTGACCATGATGGCGCCCAGCAAGGCCTTCAACATGCCGGGCGTGGTGGCTGCCTATTGCGTGGTGTCCGATGCGGCCCTGCGTGAGCGCTACTTCAGTTTTCTCGACGGCAACGACCTGGCCTTTGGCAACATCTTTGGCTATGAGGCCACCGTGGCCTGCTATTCCGAAGAGGGGGAGGACTGGCTCAACCAGATGCTGCAGTATGTGGACGCCAACATAGACTTTACCCGTCAGTACCTGGCCGACCATTGCCCCGGCGTGAGCATGCTTCGCCCCGAGGCTTCGTTCCTCGTGTTTCTGGACAACCGCGGGCTAGGGCTGGGCAGTCAGCGCGAGCTGGTGGACTTTTATGAGCAGCAGGCGCGCCTCTTCCTGAACGACGGCAGCATGTTCGGGCGCGAAGCCGAGGGCTTCATGCGTCTTAACGTGGCTACGCCGCGAGCCATACTGGCCGAGGCTTTGGGCCGACTGTCTGAAGCCGTCAGTCGCTTGTCCTGAAAATAGCGCCGTCGCATATCGTAGGAACCAGGTCGGACTTTGTCTTTGCAAGGTCCGACCTGGTTTTTTCTTCCACCCACTCTGTTTTTCCGATGTCCGGTCTTGTTTCCGCAGCCCGGTCTTTCTGAAAAAAAAACGGAAGCCTGCGGTTTAATTGGGGCAAAATATTTAATTTTGCGCTGCTGAAATGTGACCTCTTTTTTTCTCGTGAGCGTCCCGCAGGCAGGGACAGCTTGTCAAACAATCTTTCCATGGAGCGGCAAAACCATATTGATTTAATCAAGTGCGTGATGATAGTGCTGATGGTGGCCTTTCATCTGCAATACATAGAACATCTGTATCCCACGGCCAAGCAGGTTGTGTTCACCTTCCACATGCCGGTATTCCTGCTCATTTCCGGCTTTTTTACGTCCGTGCGCAAGTCCGGGTCCGACTTTCTTCATCGCTTGGGGCGCATTGCGCTGCCCTACGTGCTGGCCGAGGCGGCCTATGTGGTGGCGTCGGCCTATATGCCGGTGGCCGGAGGTGTGGAGCGGCTTTCGGTGGGCGTGGTGCTGGACAAGGTGTTCCTCCATCCGCTGGGCCCTTACTGGTACTTGCATACGCTGGCCGTGGCCACCACGGTCAGTTGGCTGGTGGCGCGCCTGAGGCGTCTGACCGAGGGGGCACAGGTGGTGCTGACGGCCGGTTTGCTACTGGCCCTGAGTGCCTGGGGCGGATGGCTCTCGCTGACGGGTGCGGTGTATTTCTCCATCGGGCTGGCGCTCCGGCAGTGGGGCGTGGGCCTGTTTGCGGTCGGCAGAGCCACGCTGTGGAGTCTCCTGCTTGTAGTGGGCCTGTGTCTGTTTCCCGAAAACCGCAACGCCCTGACTTTGGGCGGCTTGGGCGTGAGTCTGCTGGTGGGCAATTTCTTGACCGCCCTGTGTCAGCACCTGCCGCAGCGCGTATTGCGCGGCCCGCTCTGGCTGGGGCGCAACACGTTGCCCATTCTGCTGTTCTCGCCCGTGTTCACCATGGCCGTCAAGCCGCTGGCCCGCTGGCTGGAGCCGGTTGACGCCACGGGACTACTCTTCCTGCTGTTCGCGCTGGTGATTGCCGTGGGCGGCAGCGTGGCGATGGCCTGGGTGGCCGACCGTCTGGGCCTCTCGCGCCGACTGTTCCTGGGCAATCTGCTGAGCCGGTAGCTTCCGAAGCTGGTTATGAATGATTCTTTCCTCTTGCCCGGGGCGTGGCCACGGGCAAGAATTTAATAAGTTTGGATAGCCCCCAACAGAAAGCGCCGGGTCCGCTCACTTTGCTGCGTTCAGCAAGTGGGCGGACCCGGCGAATGGTATGGCATAAGCCGCGCGGCGTTATTTGGGTACTTTTACCTTTTTGACGGTGGTGTACGACGTGCCGCTGGCGGTGGTGACGTATCCCTTCAGGTAATAGGTTGAGTTGGCCGACAGGCTGATGGAGCGTGTGGTGGTCAGTGTGCCGCGTGTGCCGGAGCGCTGGCCGGTGGCCGAACTCGTCTTGCCCCAACTGAGGCCGATGTCCTTAATTGAAGCGGCCGTTGCTCCGCTGGCTTTTACGGTTACGTGGTAGTTGTATTTTCCGTTGCGCTTGGTGCCTTGCGAAACGCTGGTTATTTTGACTGAAGCCGAGGCGCTGCCTGAACTGCCGCCGTCGCCGCTGTCGTCGTCATCGCTGCATGAGGTGAGGAATACGGGTGCGCAAAGGGCCAGAGCCAGGCCGCATAGCAGTAATTTTCGTGTCAGGTTTTTTGAATGGATTTTCATGATGATTGTTTTTATGGGTTGAAGTCTGAATGTGATTGACAAACTGTCGTTTTCTCGGGAATGGGACAACAGACGGGTTTGTGATGGTACAAAGGTACAAAAAAGGTTGAGTCAGTGCCGGAGTTCCGGGGCGAATTGCTGTTTGCTTTCTGAAAAAGGTATGTCTCTTGTGGAGTTATGGCCATTTCTTTTTGTAACAATCAGGCAGGAAGCCGTTTCTGAACATTTCAGATACAGCCTCCTGCCTGGTTGTTTCCTGCCGGTGGGAAATTTATTTTTTTGCCTTGGCTTTGTGGCGATAGGTCTTCCAAATCAGGAATCCGATGCCAACGGCGCAAAGAACGAGGATGACATCGCTGATGATGCTGTTGTAGCGCTCAATTTGTGCCATGAACATTTCGGGCTTCAGGGTCTTGCCCAGTACGAAACCCAGTGTGGCCAGAATGGAGTTCCATATGCCGGCACCCAGAATGGTGTAGAGCAGGAATTTGCCGAAGTGCATTTTGGACAGACCGGCCGGAATGGAGATGAGCTGGCGGATAACGGGCACGAGGCGACCGATGAGGGTGGCCAGAGCACCGTGCTCCTCAAAATATTTTTCGGCTTTCTCTACCTTTTCCCGATTGATGAGGCACATGTGCCCGAGCTGGCTGTCGGCAAACCGGTAGACGATGGGGCGGCCCAGCCACCACGAGATGGCGTAGTTGAAAATGGCTCCCAGTGCGGCGCCAATGGTGGCAAACAGCAGCACGAGCCAGATGTCGGCCCGCTGGTTGGCGGCCAGATAGGCGGCCGGCGGCACTACGATTTCAGACGGGAAGGGAATAAAGGAACTCTCGATGGTCATGAGCAGCATGACCCACAGATAAACTTGCATTTCCGGCATTTCTAAAAACCAATTGATAATGCTGGCAATGTCGAATGATGAGAACATGTTGGATATAAGATTTTGTGTAACAAATGTTTTTTCCGATAACGAAGCGTGCATTAGGAATAGGGTAAGCAGCTTCTCTCTTATGCCGCAAAGTTAGTGTAAGTCTTTCGGAGTACAAAGGAAAAAAACTATTTTTTGTGTAAAAGGAAGGAAGAATCCTGTAAAAAATGAACCTTCATTTCGCTGAACGGAATATTTTGTGTAAATTTGCGCTCGGATTAAGCACTTGTGGCGAAATTGGTAGACGCGCCAGACTTAGGATCTGGTGACTTCGGTCGTGTAGGTTCGAGTCCTATCAGGTGCACATACAAAAATTGGGCGGAAGTTATATTCAGTACTTCCGCCCAATTTTTGTATGTAGGGTGATGTGTTATAAAAGGTCTTATTCCAGATCCACCACCGTAATGCCGGCTCCACCAAACTGTACATGCTCGTCGTGATAATTGGCTACGCCGTTGACCGTGCCCAGATATTCGCGCGTCAGCTGGCGCAGGGCACCCGTGCCCGTGCCGTGCAGGATGCGCACGCGGGGCACTTCGAGCAGAATGGCGTCGTCAATAAACGTGCGCAGCGTGTTGAGCGCCTCGTCGGCCCGGAGGCCGCGGATGTCGATGTCGGGCTTGAAGTGGAGCTTCTTTTCGTAGATGGAGTCGCGCGTTTCCTTGCTCAGGTAGGTGGCCACGCGGCTGATGCTTTCCGTCTTGGGCGGCGTGGCGGCCTCCAGGCGGTTGAGCTTGACGTTGGTGCGCATCATGCCGAAGAGCACAAAGGCATTCTGGCCCTCGATGCTCTCAATGGTACCCACGGTGGTCTGCCCCTTGATGCGTACCGTGTCGCCCGGCTGCAGCGGTTTGTCGGACTTGGGTTGTTGCGTGGGCTTCGGGGCAGTTACGGCTTTTTGTCCGGCGGCCTGCTGGCGGGCCTGGTCGCGCTGTTCCTTTTGCTTGCGGCGGCGCTGTATCTGTGCCATCTTGCGGGCAATCTTTTCCTCCTCGGCCAGGCGCTGCTCCTCGTTGAGCGAGTCTTTGAAGGCCGATAGTTCCTGACGCGCCTCGCGGGTGCGTTCTTTTTCGGCCTGGGCTTCCTTGATTTCGCGGATGGTGTTTTCAATGCGGGCGTTGGCCTCCTTCAGCAGGTTTTGCGCCTGCTCCTTGGCCTTTTCCATCACCAGCTTGCGCTCCTCGCGCAGGGCCTGGGCGTCGCGCTCGTAGCGCGATACGATTTCCTCAAGCTTTTCCTCGCGTTGATGGATGTTGCGGCGCTTGTTTTCCCAATATTTCTTGTCGCGGACGATGTCGAGCAAGTATTTGTCCGACATGACGTAATCCTTGCCCACAATGTCGGAGGCGTAGGCTATGACGCGCTCGGGGATGCCGATTTTGCGGGCAATTTCAATGGCAAACGAACTGCCGGGGCTGCCGATTTGCAGAATGAAGAGGGGGCGCATCTGCTGGCGGTCGTAGAGCATGGCTGCGTTGACCAGCAGCGGCGTGGCGTCGGCAAAGTGCTTCAGGTTCTGATAGTGCGTGGTGATGACGCCGTACATCTTCTTCTTGGCAAATTCGTTGAGGATGGCCTCGGCCAGGGCGCCGCCGATTTGCGGTTCGGTGCCGCCGCCGAACTCGTCGATGAGCAGCAGACTCGTTTCGCGGCCGAACTTCATCATCTGTTTCATGTTGAGCAGGTGGCTGGAGTAGGTCGAGAGGTCGTTTTCGAGGCTCTGCTCGTCACCGATGTCAATGAAGATGTCCTCAAAGATGCCGGCCTTTGAGCGCTCGCCCACGGGGATGGGCATACCCGTTTGCAGCATGTACTGCAACAGACCCACGGTTTTCAGACAAACCGACTTACCGCCGGCGTTGGGGCCCGATATGATAATAATGTGTTGCTGGTCGTTTAGGGTGATGTCCAGCGGTACCATCTTCTCGCCGTGACGCTGCAGCGACTTTTGCAGCAGCGGGTGAATGGCCTGGTAGAAATCAAGCTGCGGATGGTCGGCCAGGGTGGGGATGACGCCGCCAATGGCTTCGGTGTAGAGGGCCTTGGCACGTAGGAAGTCAATGATACCCAGAAAGTGGAATCCCGAGAGCATTTCGCGCACGTGGGGGCGGATGAGGGTCGTGATTTCCTGCAGAATGCGGATGATTTCGCGTTTCTCGGCCGCCTTCAGCTCACGGATGCGGTTGTTTGACTCCACGACGACCGACGGCTCAATGAACACCGTTTTTCCCGTGGCCGACTCGTCGTGAATGATACCCTTGATGCGGCGCTTCATGGCCGGAATGACGGGAATGACCAGACGGCCGTCGCGCATGGTAGGGGTGACGTCGCGCTCAATCAGTCCCTCGGCCTGCGCCTCGCAGATGATGCTGCGCAGGCTGTGTGAGATGCTGCGCGAAACGGTTTCGCACTCCCGGCGGATTTCGGCCAGCGCTTTCGAGGCCGTGTCCTTTACCTTACCGTATTTATCGAGCACGGTGTTGATTTTGCGGATGATGTCCGGGAAGGTCAGGATGTCGCATGCTGCGCGGTGAAGGGCCGGGTATTTGTATTGCGGCGTCTCGGCGTCCTTGTCGATGGGCGTATTGAAGAATTTGACAAAGTTCAGGATTGTCTCCAGTGAGCGTTTCAGGTCATACAGGTCATGCTCTTCCATATAGGTGCGTTCCGGCCGGATACGCATCAGCGCCGGTCGCACGTCGAAGAAGTTTTCCTCAAACAGCTCGTCCTCCTCCTGCATGAAGCGCGTGTATTCCTCCACCTGCGTCAGGGCCACCACGATGTCGTCGCGTTTTGTCATAAACGTCATCTCGTCCACCTTTTCCGTGCCGAGCGAGGAAATGCAGCGGCCCTTCAGTTGAATACGTATTTCATCAAACCCTATTTTCTTCTCAAAATTTTCTGGATAAATCATGACCAAATGTCTCTTAACTACTGCAAAATTACGAAAAAACGATTTTTTTTTGAAAAAAAAGCCCCGAAAATTTGCTGGTATCAAAAAAACGCATTACTTTTGCACTCGGTTTCAGGAAGTAACCGACAACCACTGGAGAGATGGTAGAGTGGTCGATTACAGCAGTCTTGAAAACTGCCGTGCTGAGAGGCACCGGGGGTTCGAATCCCTCTCTCTCCGCAATACACATTGAGTGTCAAAGGCTTACGGAAAGCGTACACGAAAATGTACACGAAACGCCCTGAATTTTCACAATTCGGGGCGTTTTTGTGTCTAAAATGCCGTGTACATAAAAAAGCCCCGACACAAAGCCGGGGCGCATTGTTCCCCAATGCAACTTTGGGGCTTCGCAACAATGTGGTGCAAAGGTAGTGAAGATTTCACAGAATCTTTCTTATCCCTGCAAGAATCTTCTTTATCCAATTGATTATTGGCGTTCTTTTCAAGTAAAGCAAGACCGCAACGGCAATCAAAGATATGTAAAAGATGTATCGCCATCGGTACGGGTCGGGGGTTGGTTCTTGGCTTTGCTGAACATTCGTTTCGTTTCTTCCTACATTGGCGGCACTTTCGGTTTCCTTGCTTTCGCTCGATTCCTCGCTTTCGCCTTTTTCTTCAACATCGGATTCAATGACCGTTTGTTTGATGGACTTAACCGCACCTTTGATGTTCCCGACATTATGCAAATCCGCATTTGCCGGATATGATTGCGGCATCGCCCTTGAAGATGTATCATCACGCTTGCCACTATCAACCGACACGACATTATTTATATTGTCGGGCATGGGTGGATAAAAATCTATCTCCGTAATGGTTATTTTACCATGTTGGGTTCGGGTCGTATCAACGAACTTGTCCGTCTTGGCATTCGCTTCTTTCGCTATTGCCGTACTATCAATTCGGACTTCCTGTTTGGTCTGCTGGACTTTCCTTGCAGTACCACAAGATGCAAGCAATACAAGCCCCAAGACCGGGGCAACAATCTTTTTCATGTCATATCGTTTTAATGTCATTTAATCGGTTAAGCCATCCTTTCAAAAACCTTTTGTTGGTGTACTTCATCAATTCGGATTCCGTTGCCTTTCGACCAATCTTCTTTTCATACTTCTTAATGCTCGATTCTGTTATGTCGTTGAAAAACTTAACACGGGCTTTGAAGATTGCATCAAAGAGTTGGTCAGGGTCGGCAAAGTTCACCGCCGATAAAGTCTTGTCGCCGACAATGCCATCATCAACGACCCCAAGTAATCTTTGAGGAATGACAATGCCGTGCTTTCCCGACCCCCATACCCAATCAACAAGGATGTTGGCGACCTTTTGCGATTGGATTTGGTCGGCTTTCCATCTATCCCAAAAATGGGGCTTCAACACCCGGTCACGGACATCATCAACCGAAAGCAATTTCAGGTCTTTAACGTCAATATCCCCGTCACCGTCCTTGTCATAACCCACATTGCGCCATGTGGCGATTGTCACACCTTTATTTGTTGCGCCCCCGGCATCCGCCGGGTCATTTACAAAACCGCCTTCCCATTTCAATATGAAAGGCAGTAACTTATTTACATCTGCCATAATTACATCTGTTAAACGGTTTCTTCCTTTTCTAAATCTCCATTGGAATTTTGCATATCTTCTTCCGTTATGATTGCATCAGGATGGTCTTTTGTATAGTTGCCACGCAACAAATTGACAAGACGACACTTGACACCATTGTTCAATCTTTGTAAACATTTATCATCCGGCTGCAAACAAACGTGCTTTTCTGCTTCTTTAAGTTGCAAGCGCAATTCATTATTTTCACGGATAAGGTCAAGACGTTCATTTTCAAGGCTATGTAATTTTTCATACAATTCATCGACCTTTTTTTTCAGGACATCGACTTCACCCTGCACGCGCTTGTAATCTTCAAGTAGGGCATTGCGCTGGACTTCAAAAGCATTCGCTTCTGCAATAGTCTTGTTGCTTTTTCTGTTTATAAGATATTTGACAGCTTCCCAACCTCCCAATGTTCCTATAATGGAACCGATTGTAACCAATATCTCGTTCATAACTATCAAGTAAATTGAAAACATTTACCAACTTTGACAATAGTAGTGTCAATTGGGTACAAACGAATTGGCGACAATCCCTTTTCCGCACGGCTTGCATTCATTGACGGCAAATTGGTTTCGGCTTTTTGAATAGCCCCAATAAGTATGTCAGACCCGGTAAAACAAGACCGTCTTTCCCCGGCGGGCGTGCCGTCAGGGTTCTTTGTGAAGAAATCACCGTCCTTGTCCGCCGCTTCATTGAAAGTGGCAAGGACAACTTGCATTTGCATTCTCAACCCGGATGAATTTTTGCCCGGAAATTTTGTTGGTTGGATAATGACCTTTTCAATCAGTATTCGGCGACCGAACAAATCTTCCATGTCGATACCCTTACCAATCACAACATCCGATTCAACACCAAGTTCACAAAACTTTGCCATTGTCTGTAATTGTTTAGTTTGACAAATCCTCTATCAAGACCGCATCCAAATCTTCGGTAAACTGCAAATACTCCTTGTATTCCTCAACCGCGCTTTCGTTCACGGCAATGCCAAGAACGTGTTTGTTGTACGAATTAACAAGGTCAAATTCTGCCGTTTCGTCAATAACCGAGCGGATAACGACCTTTTTCACATTCTCTTTTGTGGCTTTGTTGTAGCCCCGCACTTCATAGCACTTCCACCCGATTTGGGTTTCTTCCTGCTGACCCTCTGGTATGCCCATTTCGGGTTCTATATTCAAGCGGTAAAGCCAAGAACCGTCATTGTCATACTCCAAAACGGCGGGTTTCCCGTGCGCCATATCATAGTGCGCATTAGGTTCTATTAAATCTAATTTCATACGGAAATGTTTTTGAAAGTTTGTTCATTAAATTGAGTGAATCACAATACTTGCACCATCCCCACCAACTGCATATTTGCTGCTTGTAATCTTCTTTGCTTGGAACAATCTTGCGCTTGTTCAATTTTGCCACCCGGCGGCAAAGTTTCTGCTTGATAGACTTTCGCAACAATGTATGCGTATGGTAAAAGACATATCCCAAAAAGTCAATTCCCCTTGAATCAACGGGAAAGACTTGGTAATTGCGTTTTACACGCAACTTTAACCCTTTCAGGTAAGCCCGGATTTCGTGTAACAATTCATGCAATACTTCCTTGTTGGGTGCAAGAATGACTATATCATCGGCATATCGCCAATAATACTTCACACGCTTGGTTTCTTTCAACCAATGGTCGAAATAAGCCAAGACAAGGTTTGCAAAATACTGACTTAAATAATTGCCTATCGGCACGCCCTTTTCATCATCGACCGAATCAATGATTTCATCAAGCAATGCCAATAAGCGATTATCTTTTATTTTCCGCCTGACAATGCCTTTCAAGACATCATGGTGGATTGACGGATAAAACTTCTTTATGTCAATTTTCAGGCAATAGCGTGTTCCGTCCGGGTCTTGCTTCAATGCTTGTTTGACATCCTTTGCGCACTTGTGGATTCCACGATTCTTGATACAAGAATATGTGTTCTTGTTGAAGATGGAAACCCATATCGGTTCAAGGACGTTCATAATGGCATGGTGCAAGATACGGTCGGGATAATACGACAATCGGTAAATTAGCCTTTCTTTCGGTTCATATATGGTGAAAACATGATATTTGGATGTTTTGAATGTGCCGTTTTTCAAACTTTCGTGCAAGGCAATGATATTGGCATCCCGGTTCTTATCGTGTATCTGCACACCATAAGAACGCAACTTGCCTTTCCTTGCCTTTTCATCGGCAAGACGCAAGTTTTCAATGCTTATTACCCGGTCAAACAAATTGCCAATCCGTTTCATTGTCCTTTAAGTTTGCTTGTATATTAGGATTCTTCGGGTTGCCCCTACCAAAACCGTTTTACCTAATTTGTTTTTTGCCGTTGGGGATTATTGCCCCAACTCATGCAACCCCAGTCGGGCTGCTTTTGTGGCAAGGTTTCCGATATGCAACTATATTTTTACAAGCATAGCTGAGAACCGATATTCGCATTCGTATTCGTAGCCGTATTATTCGTATTCGCATACACGAACCCTGCATTCGCACCATTATTCGCATTACCGCTGAACAAAACGCCACGACATCGGACAACCTTTGTTTTATTTTTCATCCAAATTCCAAAATCATATTTGCCACTCGATTTGACGATTTAAGCCGCTTCGATTTGCGGATAAAAGCAAAGCCGAGAACCGAAATTCGCAGTCGTATTCGCAGCCGCATGATGCGTAGCCGCACACACGAACCCCGCAGACGCACCAGTATACGCAGCACCGCCGAACAAAACGCCACGTTCCGAAACTCCACTTGCCGGAATGTTGGTATAGAAGTAATCACAAAAATATGTGGTCGAACCCGCACCGACTTCAAGCGGCATGATTTCGCCATCTTCACCAAGAATCATCTTCTTCACATACCCCTCTTTTCTTGGCAAGTTGCCACGCAATTCATAGTTGGTTGTGCCGGAACTTGTGAATGCCGCCGGGTCGTCACAAACGTAAAATTCAGAAAGTCCGCCATCGGCTTCACTCTGAATAAGACATTTGCAACCATCCGTCCACTTCCATATATGCCCAAACGGGTTTTCTACACCACGGTAAGACGGCACTTGCACAACCGTGCGTGTCACGGGCGTGAAATAGGTTGTGTTTGTCAATGCCGTTCCTGCCGCTGCATTTGCTTTGCAAGTGTATAGCAAATCGCCTTGCGAAACATATTGCCCGGTGGTGTATGCGGTTGCGGCACTATATTCACCCTTGTAGTTGGCTTCACCGCTTGCGTCATATTCAAATGGCATGGTAAATTCTACATACCCGGTCTTGTTGCCAAGGCTGTTTGTTGTGCCGCAAGGAACAAACGGATAATAGCCGTTGAAGTTTGACCACTTTGTGCTGTTAAGGGTCGTAACGCCTGACCCCAAGCCGCCTTGGTGATAGCCATCTTCCGTCAATTCGGCATTGAACGCTTCTTGCGAATTGAATGTGCAATACTCAACGGCAAAAAGCCACCACAATTTTTTGTGTGTTTGGTACAAGTTGCAATTCCATTCGGTCGTTCCACGCTTCCTTGCGTATGTGCGGAAATTGGTCAAAGATATAACCGTTGCGGGCATTCCAAGCTGTGAACGATATGTGCCGTCACGTTCTGCATCGTTGTTGCCACCCCTGTAATCCGCATCTTTGTTCACAACCGCACACAATGTTTGTGTTGAACGCTGAACGGTCGCTTCCACCGCCGAAACATAGTCTTTGCGCCAAAGTTTGAAGCCCGGCAAAGGTTCGGTGGACTGCAAATGTCGGCTTTTGTCGCCGTCCGTTTCAAAGCGGACATACATATCGGGCAATTCATCCATGTATTGCCCATCCACCCCGGTAAGGTTTGCCGCCGCCCCGGTGTCACGTTTCGTTGAATCATTGGCGTGAAGATAATAATTCACTTCGCCGTTATCTTTCAAGATACAACGCCGGATAAGACTTTGCAACGGCAAGGATTGGTGAAGTTCCATCTTGCCAATTCTTGTCGGGTGCGGATTTGACACCGTGGCATCCCATTCAATGCCGTAATAATAATCATAAGCGAATGTCGGCTTTGTGCTGCCGACCCCAATAATCAAGCCCATATCAATAACCCCATTTTAAGTTAGTACCTGACAATGAAGTTTGTTTCACCGTCTTTATTATTTCGGGATTCCACCCACAATCAAACTGTGTTTCGATAAAATCCCCATCATCCATTCCGGCAAGCTGCACCGATAATTTCACGGGTTGCGTGCCGTCATTTTTGATGTTGAAGCATTGACCATCCGGCAAGCTGAAATCAGCATTGTTAAGATTGTCGATTGCTCCCATCTTTCCGATTTGTGCGGACACCGTTTCGCCGCTCCTTGTTTCACTCATAATCAAAAAGTTTTGTTTGCAAATTTAACTTCTTATTGTTTTACTATAAAACATTGTGGATAACACAAGCACAACTTCTTACCCGGTAAAGTCTGTTGTGTTCACAATCATAAATGAAAATGCCGAATCATTGGCACTCGAATCGTCACCCGTATAAACGTCAAAATAAGACGCATTCTTGGCATAAACGCCCGCATATCTGCCGACCGAACCTTGGCTTGTCGCATCACAAGTAAGGAATACCAAGTAATTGTTCACGCTTGAAAAGCCCGGATTTATCCGAATCCTGTAATGCCCTGTGCCAACCCTCGAAGTCGTGACCGTTGCCGTGTCATAGCGGTGCAACTTAATCAATCCGCCCGATTGATTGACCATCCCCATATAAGACACCTTAAATGGCAATCCACGCATATTGGTTGCCTTTGTGTAAAAACGGCGCAAAATAATCCACCCATAAAATTTGGAATCATCCCCAAGTCCTATCATTTCGACCGCTTCATAAGGCAAAATTGTTAATGTGTTGTACGTTCTGCCATTCTCATAAAAATACTTTCCGCTTGGTGCTCTATTGCTTACGATTTGCCCAACGGGTGTTTGCCCATTGAAGTAATCATTCATAATGATTGCACGGAAACCGCTATATTCCATAGTGAACGGTATTTGGAATGCCGTATCCCAACCGCTGCTTGTTCCCGTAATGACAACATTATTGTTGTTTTGCAATCCCAATGTGGACACTATTATGCCGCCGCCCGCTGACCCGCCAAGTTTGAAATAACCGTTCTTGAAAGCATTGGCAATGCTTCCGTTGATAACCACGTTATCCAAATCGGCGTTGTTTATTGTGCCTTTGTTAATGTATGCTTCACCTTTGACGGTCGCTTTTTCCATCACAACCGACCCATCTTGCATAACCCGATACGGGGCATAAGACCGATTTTCAAATGATGTTCCAGCCCAAAAGCGCACGGAACTTGCCGCCGTTCCTTGCCCTGTCATACCCGCAAGAATCGTTGATGTGCTTCCGGCGACTTGAATTGTGCCGGACGTTACCAAACCGCCATCAATGACCGTTTTTGTATTGTCATAAGATACCGCCTTGACCCAATCCGTTGCAATGTAAGAACCGCTTGTTCGCTTGACTGCACACCGCTTCAAATCCGTTCCATTGACCCACAAATCACCAATATCATAAGGTGGATAAGGGGTTGAAACGAACACACGCCGTTTGCCGTCTGCCGTGTCTTGGGCTTTGCTTGCGGCTTCATAAGCATCAATCGCTGTTTGGTTTTCGACACTTTGCCATTGGTAAGATATACTAATCAATCCGCCTGTGCCTTGCAACCTAATTTCCCGATACGCTTTAAGTGTTCGGGTATTAGAGTTGTACCACATATCGCCAACGTGTTTCTTCTTCAATGCCGTTGTCGTCCAACTCGCTGCCGGGTCGGTTGTCTGAAACCACGTTTCAATCTTGCCGTCAATCTGTGTGGTCAGGTCTGCAATATCATCCGAATATGTGCCATTGATAAAGTTGTTCAATGCCGTGTTATCGGTGTATTTGCTTGCCTTTTGCCAATCACTTGACGAATAATTGCCGGACAACCTTGTTCTAATGCAACGCATAATATCCCCGGTTGCACCTTGAACCCACAAATCGCCGACTTCATAAGGGGTGTAAGGTGTTGCCGTAAATATGCGGTTCTTTTCCTTTGCAAGCGAAAGCGCATCATTTGCAAGTGCAATCGCCTGTGCCACTTCCGCATCCGACAATTCCGACCACTTGTAAACGCCATTTTCCTTGACAAAACGGAATACCGCCCCCGTTGCGGTATTATAGAACAAATCGCCCAAATGGTTGTCTTTCAATTGGGTTGTAGTCCACTCGCTTGCCGGGGCATTGTTCAATGTCGGGTCGTATGTTTCAAAGAATTGTTCAATCTGTCCGTCAAGCTGTGCTTGTATTTCGGCAAGCAACCCCGGCAAGGTGTTGTTGATGAAATTCTTGCTTTCAAGGGCTTCATTTCCCAATTCTTCAAGCGTCTTTTCCTGACCGTTTGAAGTGAACACAATGCGACCGCCGATTTCGGAATTATCCAAGTCAAAATATGTCGTGCCATCCGCCGATTCAATGCGCCCGGTCTTAATGAAGCGACCGTTTATCATTGAAAAACCATAAGTCAAGGACAAGGAACGAACTTTCAATTCCGGGTCAATGCTCGAAATTGTACCGACAAGAAAATGATAATAATTGGCATCTTGTTCAACCTTGATTTGTGAGGTCGAAAATATGAATGTTCCGGCATCACCATTCTTGGCGCATTTTGCATATAGAAAATATGCTTGGTTGTTCGATAATGTCACCGTGCCATCAGCCATAACCCAAGACACCGCCGTTTCTTCGTTGATGGTGTAATGGGTCAAGACACCGCCTTGCCATTTCACGACATTGGAATTGCCGCCATAATTCGGTTGAAACACCGTGTTCGTCAATCCGAATTGCATTGATTTTGCCCCAACTGACAATGCCAGCGTATCAATAGACAAAGGCTTTATCTTGTCGCTGTAATAATCGCCGTCAGGGTCAAACACCATATTCAACAATTCGCGGCTTGTGCGCCAATTAGCCCGCGCCCTTGCCGGGTCTTTTAGGTTGTTGATGGTGATAACCTTGTCAATGTCTATAAGGTCGGAAATGACACGGTTTGTCACCGTTGTTTTCACGGTGTCCGATATTGTAAGGGTGTATTCGTAAGGGTCAAGGATATTCCTTTCAAGTGATTGTATGCGCACGGATTTATCCACGTCAATGTCATTATCCACAATATGCAGATAATCGCCCGGTTGGAATACGTTTGTCACCGTTTCATCACTTCCAACAAGGCTTTGCAACCATGCTTTTGTGACACTCAACCCATATTGCACCTTTGGTTGGCAATTTTGGTCATAATACTTGTTGCCCGTTTCTTCCAATTCTTCTTCCGCCGCTTGTTCAATGCTTGACGGATAGGCAATATCAAGTATCTTGTATTCGTCACCCACTCCGATTTGGAAAGCCAATGATGTTTCGGACGGAAAGACATTGCCCCGGTCGTCTGTTTGCTTTACCAACGTAAAGGTATGTGTCGCATGGTCATAACTGTGAATTTCAAATTCATATCCTGCAAGATTGCCCGTGTTGAAGTGTACTTTTGCGGCAACGCCATCAATAAGATACTTTGTTGTCACCCCGTCCGCTTCCTTTTCATTGAGGTTGAAAGGAAAGTCCGAATCAATGAATTGCAGCACGTTGCCGGACACAATGGATTCCACCGTACCCGTAAAGGACGGCTTTATATCATCAAAATTCTTGCGCCCCTCGAAAATACCGTATTTCGCCACCATTTCGGCTTTCTCGATATAGGATTGCCCCTTGGTCTTACCCGGCAAGCAAAGGCGGTCGGCACGGTATTTTGAAGTAATGTTTTCCGTGCTGCCATACACTTTTAGCCGGGTGACAATGTTTGCAGACGATACATTTTCCCTTGTCAGCTCATACAAACCACGCCCCCTGCCATATTGGAATGTATATGGCAAGGTCTGACCGACCTTTTCATAAAGGTTGATTGTATAGACCCCATTTGATTGCTCAATCTCAAATTCAACATTGAAATTGGATTCACCGCAAAGATTTTGCAACACGGACAAGCAATTGTCCGATTCTCCAAATGTCAATGTCTTGTCGCCTGCCGTTTCGGGGCATACGCCAAGCACCCATTTACCCGGAAAGACACGGTTTGCGTTTGCAACAAGGACGGTCATAAAACGGTGCAAGTCGCCCGTAAGGGTGTCGCCCTGCACATCCTGCAATTCATTTGTGGTCGTGTCAATGGTCACATCGTATGTCACCCGGAAAAGGTCATATTGTATGCCCTCAAATTCCAAGTCATATTGAAATTCGTGCATACCTGTTTTCTTGACCTTTGGCAATCGGTTCAATTTGTAGTCACGCCCGAATATGGTTATCTTATCGCCAATGCCGTATGTTTGCGGAAATGGCGACACAACGGTTATGGAAACGGTATCTTCCGCATTCAATGCCCAATTCTGCTTTGCGGATGAAATGTCGGTTGCCGTGCGCCTGTTGGCTATCGGCACACGACTTCCATTTGCTTTCGTTATAAATATGTTGGTTAAATTTTTTCCCATACGACAATGGCATTTGTTTCAAACAATGATATTTCATCAATGCAGCCGGTTATTACCGGGAAATAGTCACCATTCACGGCATAGTCATGGGTTATTTTCACTTCATCGCCGCAAATGTCATAATCGACACTTCCATCACCCCAATAGATGTTCACATATTTGTTTGAGGTCAATTTGACGGTGCAAGTCTTTGTTGATTCACCCACCCGGATATGCTTCAATACACGCTTCACGGGTTCAGGCTCAACCAACTTCAATTTGAACGTGCCAACCATCAATTCATCATTCCATTCTTTTGTGATTTCGATTGCGTCTTTGCAATACACTTCATAAATCAATGGCTTTACCGGGTGAATGTCAATTGTAAGGCGGTTTGTTCCTGTCTTGTCAAGCTGTTGTTGGAAAGAAGATACCTTTCGGATAAAATCCATCTTTGAATCTGCCTTGACAAAGCATGACAATGTTATATCACGTGGTTCATAGAACTTGTGCATCAAATCAACACTTTCACCGTGATAATTATCCCAAGACAAAGAAGCCGGGGTCTTTAATTTCGGGCGGTTCAACACGCCGTCCGACCCGGACACATATACGCCATATTCTTTGAAATTTACGCCGTCAAGCAAATACCCTTGTTGCTTGCTGCTTGACATTTCATTGATAAGTTCGGCTTGTGTCAAGGCAAGGTTGTAAAACTTCACATCATCCAACAAACCAAAGCCCCATGAACCGCCGTAATAGTCTTGATTCAAGGACACGCCAAGCAATGTGCCGGAATTGTTCACGGTCTTGACAAGTGAGGAATTGACGTAAAAATTGAACACGCCCGACTTTTTTGTCAAAGCAAGCGAAAACCACGAACCGGGTTTGGCTTCAATGGGTACTTCAACATAGTTTTTCAGCCCGGAAAAGTTAAGTACCCATATCAACTTTTGAGGTGAACCCAATTCGGCTTCACGGTTTTGAACCCACATCATCATCGTAAAGTCGATTGTCATGTTAGGGAACACCGCTTTTGACACCTCGCAAGTGTCTGACCCGGCAAAAGAAATTGCATTGCCGTTTTTACCTGTGACGAAATGCGCCCCATTGACCGCGCCATCCGCACGGTTTTGGCTATAATCATACGCCACCAAAGAACCGTCACTTTCATCAAATGGCATTTGAAGAATTATGTTGTTCGCATCCATATCAATAAGTTTTTTTCTGTTTTTCTATGACTTTTATAGTTGCATCATCCATTGCACATTTGATTACCTGACCATTGCCGACAAAATGATTTACGCACACTTTCGCCCGGTCGCTTGCGCAAACATTGACAACGGCATCATCAAATACATCAATGACCACAAAGGCATTGTCTTTTGCAATGACATTCAATTTGGCATTGTGCTTGGCGTATATCTCGCACACGTTGAACCCGGTTATTTCGATACGCCCACAAGTCGCCCCAAGACACACGCATTTGGGCTTATTTTCGATTTTTATATCATCGTCAAGGAAAACCCCGTATTGTTCCATTTTGCCCTTGAAATGCGTTCTAATGAAGCCGTTGTCGGGGTAATCATTGGCAAGGCAAAAATCAATGCCTTTCAAATACATTTGCGCCATCGCATTTATATTGTCACCGTTCAATGACTTCAATTCATTGTACCACGGTTTGCAAATGCCTTTTTTCTTTGCTTGCCTTGCAAGTTCTTTCGCTAAATCCATATCGTTTTGTTTTATAGTGAAACATATTCGATTATGACAAACCTTGCGACCTCAAAGAATCACCACTTGGGCGTTGCAATTCTCTGACCGCCGAAAGAATATCTTGAAGCAACCGATTGTAAGCCGTATTGTTCGCAATGGTGTTCAAGGCTTGCAGCGATTGCCGCAAGACTTGTGTTGCTTCCATTTGGTTTATTCGGATTGCGTTCATTTGCCCGGCGATAATGTCGGCGGTTTCTTCTGTTACGCCTTTTACCGCACCTGTCAATGAATCTTCCGAATCATCGTCAATCTCCAAGTCTTTGAACAAATCCTTGTAAACATCCAATGCTTGATTGTAGTTGTTCGCCGCCGCTTGAACTTTGGCTTTGAAATCTGCAATCTCGGCATCCGTCAGACCATCAAAAATGAAGTTGTCACCCGACCAATACCCCATATCGGTGTAAAGGCTATCCAATGCGCTTTGCAATTGGTTTTCAAGAAACTTCTTTTTCAATTGGTTCACAATGGCATTTTGCAAGACTTCATTAACCGTTTGTTCAAAGGCATTCGCCGCATCTTCACCAGCCTTGAATGCTTCCGTAAGGGAATCCGCCAATGTTGATGCAAAATCCTTTGCGTTGGTCTGCAATATGTCATTGGCGATTTCATCATACATATCTTGAATTTGTCGGTCAAGTTCGGCGATTTGGTTTTGGTAGTCTTGAATTTTCCCGTTGTCGGTTTTCTTCTTTGATTCTTCATCCCTAATCATGCCGCGCAAGTGTTCTTGCTGTTGCTCCATGTTGTGAATCAAGCCCATTTGGTTGCTGTACACTTCCGCGCCCAACGCCTTATCAACCGCCCATTCAAGTTGTTCATAAGATGCTTTCAGCTTGTCGATTGCTTCTTGGTGTCGTTTGATGGACTTTTCCGCCTTTCGGTCACGGCTGTTGAACAAGTCGAATGCGGATGAAAGCAACCCGACCGACCCTTGAATGATAGACAAGGGATTGCCCGTTGCGATACCGCTTGCAACCTGACCCGCTCCATCCAATATGCCGCCAATGTCACCGATAATGGCTTGCGTTTGCTCATCCATCGTGACACCCATCTTTTCCAACCCGGACGTTACGGCATCAAAAGCACCGCCCACAAGGTCAATCGCCCCGCTTGCGCTTTCAAACATATTCGTCAAGGCTTTTTTCTTGCTTTCATCATCCGCCGCCTTGCCATATTCCTTGATTGAGGAAATCAACGACTTGAACGGGTTGCGTTCCCGTATTTCGTTCTGCATTTCCTTGATTTTGTTTTTGAGGGTTTCAAGGTCTTTCGGGTCAAACTCGATACCAAGGTAAGCCCCATCAAGATTGTTGATTTTATCAATCAATTCTTGAAGTTTCTTGGTGCTTATTTCGTCAAGGTCGCCAAACATCAATTCCCAATCCGGGTGTGCTTGCAATTCGTCAAGGGCGAATTTTGAAAGTGCCTGTGCTTGCGCACGGTCTATCGCTTCGACCATTTCCGTGTTCCCGGCTTCCTGTGCCGCACGCCGCTTTTCGTCATAATCATCAATGATTGCTTGCTTGCGTTCCTCAAACGTGCCATATTCGGCAAGCATCGCATCATAATCGACACCGCCAATGTTTCGGACATCCTTATTGTATTGGTTTGTCCTGTTTTGAATGGCATTGTCAATTTCCGCACGTTGTGCATCCGTTGTCGCCTTTTCACGTTCACGCATCATCAAGGCGACATCATCATTGAATTGTTGTTTAAGACGGCGTTTTTGCTCGACATAAGAAGCATATTCTTCAAGCAATGATTCCGTTTCCTGCCTTAATTGGTCTTGGGCGTTTTCTTTCGCTTCATTGAGGGCATCCGCCTTGGCATTGTCAAGTTCCGTTCCATCGCCGGACAATTCCTTGCGTTTCTGCTCAATGATATTGAGCATATCAAGGACGGTTCGTGCATTGGTTAATTGGGCATTCAATTCTTCGTTGAATGCTTCCAATACGGTTGTCCGTGTTTCCTCTGCAATGGCATCATTGAGTTGGCGCAATTGCTTGTTTTGTGCCTTTGTGCGGTTTGCAACGTCAATTTGCAAAATTTGGTCACGTTGGTTCTTCAAGTAATCAATATATGTTGCCCCCTCTGCAAGCAATTTGGAAAACTCTTGGTTTGCAGAACGGACAAGCACTTCATCACCCGAATTGACCCATTTTTGAAATCTTTGATACTCCGACCTGTATTTATTCAGTTTCTCAATGAACGGGTCTTGTGTGTTGGTGCTTTTGTTACTTGTGGTTGTTGTCTTTCGCCCGGTTATCGCATCGGCTTGTTTTTGCAGCTTTTCGATTTCCTGCATGGCGGTTTTGTACTCTGCATTGCTTGTCAGATTTTTTAAGGCTTCTTGCTTTACCTGAATGGCTTGTTCGATTGCCCCCAAAGTACCATCCGCATAAGTCTTGGTCGCATCAATCCCGGCTTGTTTTAGCATATTAAAACCATTAGATTCAGCGGTGGCGGCATTTTCAAATCCTTTGGTTATTTCAGCCCTCAATGCGTCAATTTGTGCTTTCGCTTCCGCTTTGGCTTCATTCGGCACAATATAATCTTCATAAGTATAGTAAGCCCCCATTCCCGCACCGTGCTTAACCGACCTTGTTTTTGTTACATTGTCCGGCATGGCATTGTATGCTTGTTCTTGCTCCAACAAGGTTTTCACCTTTTCTTGCGCTTGTTGAAGATAGACCAAGGCTTTTGCCTTTTCAATTTGTGCATTGATAAAGGCTTGCTTATTGTTGATAAGCAAGTTTTCCGCATCAGTTACGCCATTGATGGAAACGCCCAATTCGTCAAAAGCCGCTTTGTTTTCCTCAATAAACTTCTTCTTTGCGTCCAAATCATCGCCAAGGGCATTCCACTTCAAGGACAAATCTTCAATTGTTGCAATAGGCTTATAAGCATTTTCGGCAAGGGATTTATAAAATTCCTGTGCCGCTTTCTTGCCCTCATTCGCCTTGCTGACAAAGTGAACAATTACGCCAACCAAAACCGACAATGCGGCTGCAATCCATCCAAACACCGGGATTGACTTAATAGCCGCCCCGACCATACGGAAAGCCCCGGCAAGACCTATATTTGCAGCCGTACCAGCGACCGCCGCTGTGGTTTGCGCCCCGGTTGCGACCGTGTTTGCTCCTTGGGCAACCGTGTTCCCGGTTTGTGCCGCCGTATTTGCTTGTTGTG